>Ga0209086_10001485_pt1 | contig 19033 bp, 17 predicted proteins | sample M_130207_XF_Meta_FD_187312 | JGI IMG/M metagenome (GOLD analysis project Ga0209086, IMG submission 187312) | Freshwater microbial communities from Lake Montjoie, Canada to study carbon cycling - M_130207_XF_MetaG (SPAdes) (version 2) | ecosystem: Environmental > Aquatic > Freshwater > Lake... | reverse complement strand
CAGGCGGTTGCCCGTCGAGTGGCCGGCGAGGTCGAGCAGGACATCGATGCGCCGCGCGCGAATCGCGGCGTCGAGCGCGTCGTCGTCGAGATGCGACACCTCGACCCACTCGGTGATGCGATCCTTAAACATGTTTGTCATCGCGTCGTTTGGCTGCGACGGCGACGACGCGAAGGCGACTAGCTGCATGTCGGCGGGAATGTGCCGAGTAGGCGCGTCAAAGAAAAACGCCACCGAATGCGTGCGCAGGTCGGGCGAGAGAATGCCGATGCGCAGCGGGCGGTCGGAATTGCGGTCGAAGTGCTTGACGGGCGCGGGCGGCGTGAAGCAGTGCCCGTAGTCGCGCAGCGCCGAGGCGAGCGTCTCGGGCGGCGCGGACTGATAGTTCAGCAAAAGCAGCCTGCGCGCATGCACACTCGCGTCGAACCGATGGCGACGCGTGATCTCGTCGAGCAGCGCGAGCGCACGGTCGTGGCGGTCCATGACATCGAGCGCATCGACGCGGTTCAGGTCGACATCGAGTTGGTTGGGCTGGAGTTTCGCGCAGAGTTCGCCCGCGGCGAGCGCACCCGCGCCATCGCCTGCGGCGGTGAGCGCGCCGCTGAGGCCGATGAGCGCGGGAATGAAGTTCGGATGAAGCTCGAGCGCCTTGCGATACACGGCGACAGCCTCATGCGCGCGACCGGCCGACATGAGCGCGTTGGCGAGGTTGCTCTGCGCATCAGCCGCGCGTGGATGCGCGGCAACGGCGCGGCGCAGATGGTGGATCGCCTGCTCGAAGTCGCCCGCCTGCACATAGAGCTGCCCCATCACGCGCATCGCCAGCGGATGCGTGGGCGAACGGCGCAGCGTGAGGCGCACCGCCTCGATCGCCTCCTGAAGGCGGCCTTGCGATGCGTCGTGCAGCGCACGGTCTAGGGTCGTCTCGATCGCCATGGAAGAGCTGCGACTACGGAAGAACTGCGACTACGGAAGAACTGCGAATACGGGTAGGACGCCGATCCCGCGCGGCCGCGCCGGGCTTCGGAGTCTAAGGCAATTCGTCGACCAGGCATACATTGCGCCCAGCCCGCCACGCGATTCACGCTGCGTAGATGCTAGATTCACCGCATGAGCGGAAACCTCGACGGCTGCACGGCCGAGTCCGGAACAACTCAATCCGCAGCAACTCTGTTCTACGCTCTCGCCGCGCGCCATCGACCATCTCTGGCGAACAGCCGACCACTTTCGACAACAAGTTCGACAACAAGCTCGACAGTAAGCTCAAAAGCCGTTGACCAAGAAAGCAACCCTATGACGAACATCCGCACGCTCGCGCTCGCCGCGCTTCTCGCTCTCTCCGCCGCTGCCCCGCATGCGTTCGCTGGAGATCCGCCGGCTGCACCCGCCGTGGCTGCGAAGGCGAAGCAGGAAGTCGTCTATGACGACAAGGCCGATGCCGCAAAGGACATCGACACGGCGATCGCGCGCGCCAAGCGCAATCACACCCGCGTGCTCGTGCAATGGGGCGCCAACTGGTGCGGCTGGTGCAAGAAGCTGCACGCGACCTGCGCAAGCGACAAGGACATCTCCAAGAAGTTGCGCTACGAGTACGAGGTCGTGCTGGTCGACATCGGGCAGTTCAACAAGCACATGGATCTTGCGACCAAGTATGGCGCGGACCTCAAGAAAAATGGCGTGCCCTTTCTCACCGTGCTCGGTGATGACGGTGCGATCATCGCCAACCAAGACACCGGCCCGCTCGAAGATCCGAAGCTCAGCGCGCACGATGTTGTGAAGGTTCTCGCGTTTCTCAGCACAAATCAGGCGCCAACGCTGAAGGCGGACGAAGTGCTCGCTGCGGGCATTGCGCAGGCGAAGGCTGATGGCAGACTTGTGTTTCTCCACTTTGGTGCGCCGTGGTGCGGCTGGTGCCACAAGCTTGAGGATTGGATGGCGAAGCCTGAGATCGCTGCTGTACTGTCGAAGGCATTTGTCGATGTGAAGATCGATACCGACCGTATGACTGGCGGGCAGTTGCTGCTCGATGCGCATGCGAAGGGAAAGAGCGGCGGCATTCCGTGGTGCGAATTCATCGGCGCGGATGGCGTTGCGCTGGCAAACTCCAACGGACCAGACGGAAACATCGGATTCCCTGCGCAGGCACAGGAAATCGCATGGTTCGTGAAGATGCTCAAAGTGTCGAATGCAAGATTGAGCGCGGAGGACACTGCGATTCTCGAAAATTCGCTTTCTGCGAAGGCCCGTTAACACGGTCATCAGGATCGGCGTGAGTTCCCCATCAAATCTCGGGAGCGAATCGTTTGGCGAATCGGCGATCGAACTCGCTGACTCAGCGCGGCTTCAACGCACGCACGCGCGCGCGAATCATGGCATGAGACTTCGCACCGCGAGATTCATCCTCGTCGACGCGCGCTTCGTGCTGGCGAAATTCATCGAGAAATAAAGCAGTTTCCTCCGATCCAACACCCCCGCTGATTTGCGTAGGGATGAATACACCGCTCTGCTGAATCTGCGCGTTGCATTGATTGAAATCAGAATTGATGGGGTGCACTCTCAGCAGGCTCCCACCCACTGAGCAGCGCAATTCATGCGGTGACCACCTCGTCAGTTTGCTGTGATCGGCCGCGTGGGCAGATCAACAGTGGCCTGAACATCTGAAGGCGACTGCAGTGTTTCTTTCGGCCTTCAACGTGCTTTTCGCCTTGGCCTGATGACCGTTGCTCTCGCAAGCGGATGCACCGCGCAGCTTGCCCTCGCTGGCCCGACTTGAGATGTCGACTACACCAACAACGCGCAGGCGACGGCTGCCTCTGCGCAGATCGTGTCCGCGAGCCTCTCGCCCTACATCAACATCTTCGGACACCTCTCGGACTACGGATTCACTGGCCCTGGCGACTTCGTCGGCATGTATCAGATCGCCATCGATACCCAGACAATGGTGTCCATCTCGACTGCGGGCCGTAGCCTCAGTGGGAATGCCACCTTCGACTCGCAGCTGTTCAGCTTGAAGCGCAAAGGTGGCAACAGAAACCATGTTCGCGCCGACGCGCTGCACGGCAACAACGATGCCGCAGTTGGCAACCACGGCTCGCGCATCGGCGATGAGCTCGATTCCTCGACAGCTGGGCGGGACAGGGTGCCGTCGGCGAGTACCACATCAAGCTGCACGCGGTCAACGGCTTCGTTCCGTCGCCTGGCGCAATTGCGCTGCTTGGTATCGCAGGTCTGGTGAAGCGACGCCGTCGCTGAGCGCCTAGCGCGCCTTGTCGATTTGATTCAGCAAGTCAAGCGCAGCCTGCGTAGAGCGGGCTGTTTCTCCCTTTCGCAATCGGAGAATTTCGTACGCCTTGCGCGCATGCTCCGCGGCGTCGTCGAGGCGGCCTACTTGAAACTCCGCGCGCGCCATGCTGTAGAGGGTACGACCGATGCGGAAGTCGTCCTCGGCGATGGACCCCGAAATGGCATCCAACGCGGCTTTGAACTCGTCGATGGCACGCGCTCCATCATTCTGCGCCAGCGCAAGAACTCCCATGCCGTTGCGAATGCCCGCGCGCACAATCGCGCTGGCCTGTCCATCCGGGAAATTTTCTGCGTGCTCAAGGGCCTCGTCGAGACCCCGCTGCGCCTCGACATACCTCTTCTGCGCCCTCAGCGTCGAAGCAAGTTGGCGCTCCGTGTCGACGGTCTCGACCGCGAACACACCGGCGGTGCGTTGGCGAATCTCCAGCGCCTGACGGTAGGAGGCCTCGGCGCCCACGAAATCCTCCTCAGAGAAGCGAAGCTTGGCGAGTGCAACGGTGGCGGTGGCGAACTGTGCCTCGGAAACGCGACCCTGCTCACGACTCTTCTTGATGATTTCGTAAGAGCGGAGGATGGCATCGCGCCCGCGCGACGAATCGTCGAACCCGAGTTGGATGACACCGAGGGTCTGCAAGATCTCAGCCATAAGCTCGGGCTCGCTCATGAGCTCGGCCCGCACCTGACTCTCGACTAGGGTGAGGAACTCGGTGACCTTCATTTCGCTCGAGCCGACTCCGAGTTCTGGATCGGCAGACTCCAGCGCCTCGCGGAAGGTCTTGTACGCGCGGTCGACGCGGGTGCGCTCGGCTTCGGCGCGGCGGTACGCGATGCCGAGCAAGACTCCGCCGACGACGACCGTGAGCAGAATGACGACGATCAAACTCGACACGATCCAGTGCCTGCGCACCGTCTTCGCGAGCACATAGTTCAGGCTGTCTTCGCGCGCGAGGATCGGCCGGCCGTCGGCGTAGCGCTCGAGGTCCTCCACGAGCGCGTAAGCGGTGTCGTAGCGGCGCGCGGGTTCGGGCGACAGCAGCCGAAGCACGATGACATCAAGGTCACGGTCGATGCGCGGCCCGCCCGATGGAGCGACTTCGCTCGGCCGTCGCACTGCGCCAACCGACTTCTGCTCGATAAGCTCGACGAGCGACCTCGCGCTTTCAAAGGGAAGCGCGCCGACGAGACACTCGTAAAAAACCATGCCGAGCGTGTAGAGATCGCAGCGGGAGTCAATCCCGCTCGGATCACCTGCGAGCTGCTCGGGCGCAGCGTAGGTGAAGGTACCGATGAACTCGCCGTCCTTGGTAGAAGTCGAACGATGGTCAAGACTGATGGTGTCCATCGCCGAGCGCGCAAGACCGAAGTCGAGGACGCGCGGACTGCCCTCTTTATCGATGAGGATGTTGCCAGGCTTCAAGTCGCGGTGGATGACTCCGCGACGATGCGCGTAGGCGATCGCTTGGGCAACACGACGAATCAAATCAGCGATTTCGCGCGGTCCGAGGTGGACGCGCTTCACATACTCATCGAGGCGTTCGCCGGCGACGAACTCCATCGCAAACCAAGGCTCGCCTTCGGTAGTGATGCCGCTCTCGTAGAGCGTGACGATCGAAGGATGGCGAAGCGCGGCAACAACTTCGACCTCGCGCTCAAAGCGACTGCGCTGGACGGAGCTGGCGAAGCGACCTCCCAGCAACATCTTCACCGCGCAGGGTCGGCGTGTGACGAGTTGTTCAGCAGCGAAGACCGCGCCTTGGCCGCCGCGGTGAAGTTCCTTGCCGAGGAGGTACCCAGGAATCAGGAGAGGATCGGGCGCAACGGGTGGCGTCGTGTTCGCGGTCGTGTTCGCGGTCGTGTTCGCGGTCGTGTTCGCGGTCGTGTTCGCCGTCTTTTTCGCAAGCGGCCCCGAAAGCTCTCTCCGCGGTCCTCCGATACTCACAAGGTGGTTGACCGTCTTCGTACATTGAGCGCAGAGCAGGACATGCGCGAGCGAACGCTCATCAACCCTGACCCGATAGTCGAGCCGCGCGGACACGATGTGAAGGAGTGCTTCACGCGACAATGCACCGCAACCGCGTGGTGCAGGCGCGTCGTCGAGATTGATGCCTTCGTTGGCGTCCATCGGCGGTCAAAGATAGTATCAGAGTTGATTTTCGCACAATCACCGATGCCCCATTGATTGATGTTCAGTGCAGTCGCATGGTGCGGCGAGTGAGAACGGCCGCGCAGTGAACGAGTTTCGGGCAAGCGCCTACCGCTTGCGAAAGCCGCGCAGTAGCCAAGAAAACATCGCCCGCGGAACTGAGAAAGGCAGGCGCTCGATTGCTGGGCTTGGCCCGCGATCCTCTGTCAATAAATGGCGACGAATGAGCGCCTTCATTTCCGATCCGCGAGTCAGGCGCGGACACTGTCGCCGCAACGCCGGGCCATGGTCCGAGTACACGCGAACGCCGCGCGACCTCCCGAGGGATCCTGAGGGATCCCGACACGATGTGTTCGCCTAATGAATCAAACAGATCCGCATCAATGCCAAAACGGGATTAGTAAAGGCCGCCCATGCGGACGCCGATCCCGAAGACGAGCAGCGCAACCGAGAGAACAGTGACGATCCACGCGTGGATCGCGAAACGACCGAGTGTGTCGGGCGTGAGCCGCGGCAGCAAGCGACGCGACGCGTGTGCCGCAAACACGAGGATCACTGCAAGCAGCGCGAGTTTGGTGAACACCAGCGGTCGCGCGGGAGTCGAAGTGCTGAGCACCGAGCCCCAGCCGCCGATCCATGGAGACGCGAGCAACGCACCGGTCGAGATCTGGGTGACGAGTGCGAGCATCCCCCACTTGCCAAAGTTGCGCTCAAATTCGAGCACGGCGCGTGGATCGCGCGCACGCCTGGCGGCCGGCAAGATCACAGCGAGCAGCACGAAATGGCCGCCGATCCAAAGCGAAGTGCCGAGAAGATGCAGGATCAGCAACAATCGGTTGGTCATGATGTTGGTTCCTCGAGCCTCGCGCGCCGATTGGCCATTGCTGCTTCTGCACGAAGTCCCGCAGGAAACAGCACATTGTTTTCCTTATGAATGTGATGGCGAGTGTCCGCCTCGAGTTCACGAAGTGCAACAAAAAGCGCTTGCATCGACAAGCAGCCCGGCGCTTGCTCTTGCAGCCGAGTCGACAACTCGCGCGTGCGCACCAGCGCGCGCGCGACAACTTCGTGATCGTGCACCATGCAGTCAATCGGATTCTGAACGCTCCAGCGTAGACCTGCGTGGACCGATTCCATTTGATCGAGCTCGCGCAGCCATGGAAAAAGAATCCGCTCCTCGCGCAACATGTGCTCGAGCATCTCCGCGCGCAAGAAGCGCACGACATCGTTGAGTTCGTGAAGCTCGGGCAGAGCGCCACCATGAACGCCGATGACCTTGGTGAGCAACCGCGCGATGTGCTTGAACAAGTCGCGCGCATGGGCATGGTGGGTTCGAACGATCTCGTCGCACAATTCCGAGATGGACATGCGCGTGCAATCGCCCGCGGCGATAGGCTCGGGCGAGATAGCTTCGGCGGCTGCAATCACCTCGCCGATGCGGATGCCAGCGTTGCGACATGCCTCCGCGAGCGTGTTCTGCCCGTGACAGCAATAGTCGATGGAAAAGCGGTCGAACATTGCGATCAGCTCGGGAAAGTCCCGCGCAATGGTGCCGATGGGCGCCTCGCTGTCGAGCTTCGGGTTCACGATGGATCCTCCTGCGCAGGTTGGGTGGCGAAAGGCGCGCACAACGGGATGAGTTGGATTTCGGGTGCAAGCTGCGGACCATCTCGCAGATCAGATCGAAGAGCATGTCGCTGATCATGCCCGAGCACATCCGCGAGATTGGTGCCGCGAAAGGTCGCCTCGACTTGCGCCATTGCGTCGTCGAGGCACTGATGAAGCGGACACAACCGATCGTGCTGCGGATTTCCCAGCGGACAGTTCGAGATGCGTCGAATTGGATCAACCGCGCAGATGACATCGTGAACGGTGATCGACTCAGGTCCGCGAGAAAGTATGAACCCGCCGCCAGGACCGCGAAACGATTGCACCAGTCCGGCTCGCCCCAACTGGCCCATGATCTTGGATAGATAGCCCTGCGGCACCCGTGTCGCTCGAGCGATGACCTCGCAGTTCGCGGCAACGCCGTTGCGCGACGCGAGGTGGCTCATTGCCCGAAGTGCATACTCGACAGATTGCGAGATCATGTGAGAAACCTCCATGGAGAAGCCGTTTCAGGCCATTACCGATTTTCTCGCGCGTCGACCAGTGCGGCCTTTCGCTCGGCGAGAAGTTCGGCGAGGTTGAGGATCCGCCCCGCATGCTGGGTGCGTGCGACTTCGGCGTCCGCGCGATTGCGGAACGCCACAATGCCAGAACCCATCGGAGTTCGAAGCGTGTCGGGATCGGCAGCGACGAACACGGCGTCCTCCGCCCTCATCCAAATCTTGGAAGAGTGGTCGTGCAAGAAGCGCGCGAGCACGGGACCAGCGGTGGTTCCCGCTTCCTCGTAGTCGAGCATGCAGCCGATGTCATCGAACACGAGCGGCGTGCGCTGGCCATCGCGGTCGACGAAAGAACCCGTCGAGCAGCGGAAATCGTTGATGAGCATGCCGCACTCCGCGCACTCGTCACGCCCGAGGCGCAACGATGGCGGCCCGTCTGGCTCTTGCGCCGAACAGCCGGCGATGGCTTGCGCGATGATGAAGACCACAGGGAAACATGGGCGAATTTTCGATTTCATAGCGGAGATCTCCGTGAAAAAACCACCGCCGATAGGGCGAGCGGAATCAGCGCCCACGCAGCGAGACTCGTCGCGAACATCGCGTGCAGCGCATTGCCGTACTCCTCGTTGGCGTACAGCCCCGCGGGACCGAGCACATCAATGCTCGCGTCGATCGCGTGCAGCGACCACATCTTGAAGACCTGCAGCGGATTGAACATCGACACTGCGAAGAGCGTTTCGATGCGCATCCGCATGGCCACCGCGCCCGCCATCAGCGCGAGATCCGAAACGAACACCAGCGCAAGCCAGCAGAAGATCGCCGTTCCGACCGCGACCGATGCGCGCCGCGCCAGCACCGAAATAAGCATTCCCACGCTGAGCATTCCCAACGCAAGCGTGAAGGAAAGTCCGCTGAGCCAAAGGAGACTGCCCGGAGATGTGCGCAGTCCCTTCCATGCGAGGATGAGCGCGCAGGCTCCGAGCCCGAGCGTGAGGCACGCAAGCAGCGCGCCAGCGAGTCCGATGTATTTGCCGAGCAAGAGCTCGAATCGCGAGATGGGCTGCGCCAAGAGATACGCGAGCATTCCGCGCTCGCGATCCGACGCGACTGTTGCAGCTCCGGCCGTGAGCGCCATCAAGGGCACGACGAGAAGCACGAGATTGATGAGACCCGCGGTGGTGCGACCGAATCCAGAGAGTCCGGTGCCCCCGGCGCCCGCGGCCGAAACAAACGATACCGCGAGGCCGAGAGTTGCGAATGCGAGTGTGTACAGAATGAACCAGCGGCTGCGCACCGCATCGCGCAACTCGCGCCGCGCGATGGTGAGCGTGTTTCGCAGAGCGCTCGGAGGCTTGCGCCGCGTGTCCACTGGTCGAGTGGCAAGAACGGGGGAACTCATGACGCGAGCTCCATTGCAACGGGATTTTTTGAAGAGAACGGATCGCCAGCGGCCTCTGTCGACAGCAGTTCGGCTCGGCCCGCAGACACGATTTCAAAATCATCGACGCGGATCCGAGCGTCGGCGAGCACGCGAAACGGCGCCGCCTTCTGCTCGATTCCCACGGGCACCAGAACGCCGACGCCATTGACGCGCGGGGTGAAACCCTCGATCCGCAGCGACTCGATCGCGCGGCCGACCATCGACGGAGCGACGGTCAGATGCAGAACCGCGCCGTTGCCCTGCTGCATGACAAAGTCGCGGCATGAAAGCACGGTCGCGATGCGTCCGTTCTCCATCAGCGCGACTCGGCCGGCGAGTGCGGCGACCTCGTCAATGCGATGCGATGCGAAGAGCATGGTCCGACCCGCGCCACTCAGCCGCTCGAGCAGGCTTACGAACTCCTCGCGACCAACCGCGTCGAGACTCGCCGTCACTTCGTCAAGCACGAGAATCGGTGGATCGCCGAGCAGCGCGATCGCTAGCGCGAGCCGCTGTTTCATTCCGCCCGAAAGTTCGCGAATGCGCTTGTCCGCATGCATGGCCAGGCCCACGCCCTCGAGCGCGTCCTTGGTCTGCGCCTGCGAAAGTCCTTTCAGGCGTGCGAAGAAACTCACCGACTCGCCAACACCGAGGTCGTCGTAGAAGCCGATTTCCTGCGGCACATAGCCGATGAGCATGCGGGCGGACTTTCCTTCGCGCAGGACATCGTGACCGCCGACGGTGATGCGACCGCTGTGGCGCAACAGGCCGATCACGCAGCGAATGAGCGTGGTCTTGCCCGCGCCGTTGGCGCCCCAAAGCGCGATGCTCTCGCCAGCGCCAACGCGCAAACTCGCGTGGTCAACGGCCGTCGTGCGCCCGAACTGCCTCGTGACATTTTCGATGTCGATCATGGAATCGCCCCCTGAGTTTGCGCCGCATTGGAGCGGCGTGATGGATTTCGAGTGACGCAAGAACCGGTGCGGGCAATGAGGAGCACGCCAGCGCCAACGGCCAGCAGCGTTAAACCGGCCGCAGCAAGCGAGCCTGAGTCGGAGATGATTTCGCCGCCGCGCGCGTCGATCACGACGGGCCGCATGAGCGGCACCTCGTCGGTGAACTTTGGTTCGGGGCGAATGGCGGGCACGGCGCGCGCGACGAATTCAATCGCTTGCTGCGCTGGACTAAACAGAAAGAGCCGCAGCGACGGCTGCTTGGCCAGCAGGTTTTCAAACAGCGTGCTCGACTCGTGCACGAAGTCGCCGACGCCGTCGCCGTTGCTGTCGTAACCGGTGTAGTCGCTCCAAAAGTTTCCGCGCTCGCCCTTCCAGAACCGGTTGGCGTCGAGCGTGCCGCGACCGGCAACCGCAACCTGATCGATGTTGTCGATGAAGTTGTTCTCGCTAAGCTCGTTCCCGCGCGCCGAGGGAAGAAATGTGATCCCGACATCGTTGCAGGCGATGGTGTTCAGCGTGAATTCGCCTGGCTTTGCCTCGGTAAACGGCGAGCCGTCGATGTAGACGCCCGAGCGATTGCCCACGATCAGGTTCTCGCGAACGCTGAAACGATCGGCTTCCTTGAGGCCGATGCCGTAACCACTGGGGCCGCGATTGCGAATCAAGCTGTTGCGAAGAATCTCGACGCCCGTGCTGTACATGAGGTAGATGCCAACGGAATTGCGAGAGAATTCGTTGTCGACGATCGTCACATCGTCGCTGAACATCAGGTGCAATCCGTAGCGGCAATCGAAGCCGCGATTGCGCCTGGCGATGATTCCAGTGGAGTACCAGAGGAGCGCGTCGCGACCGTCGTGGATCACATTGTCTTCAATGATGGCGCGATCGGAGCGCCAAAGCCGAAGCCCGTCGCCGCGGCGCGCGATGTCGAGAGACTTTCCGCCGATTCGATTACGGGAGATGCGGCTGTCGGCAGACTCGCGAAGATCGATGCCGAAGAGAATGTCTTCGAGCACATTGTCCTCAATGGTCACGCGTGGCGCATCAACGCGAATCGCTGCGTTCTCCTTGTCGAGATCGATGCCAGTGTCACGAATCACAAATCCGCGCAGCGTGACATCGGGCGCAACAATCTCGATGATGTCGCCGTTGCCGCCGCCGTCGATGATGGCGTCGCCGTGGGCCACTAGCCGAATCGACTTGGCAATGCGCAGATGTTCGCGATAGATACCCGCGGGGATTTCAATGGTGTCGCCAGGAGCAGCGGCCTCGATGCGCTTGCCAATCTCGCCGAGCACGCTCGGCGGGGCGTGAACGATGGGCGCTGCGTGAGCATTTTGCATCGGCTCCTGCGCCGTTGCGACGCTGGCGCACATGGCGATTTCCAGCACGACAACGATGATCCAAGCGAAGGATTTCATGCGGTCACGGCCCCTCGAAGTTTGCCTTGTTCGTGTTCAGAAATGCGCGCAGGCAGTTGCAGATAGGCGCGTCGATGGAAGTAGAAGCCGGCGACCGTCAGCCCTGCGCAACCGACAGCCATCCAGTAGCCCGTGCCCATTTCGGCGAAAGTGCGGAACTGCCCGATGCCGCCCTCGCCCACGATGGTGGGCACGAACGGTTTGACCGACGACGAAAGTGGCGCGGCGGGATTCAGGTTTAACCCGAAGTTCCGCATCCACAGGAAAAGATCGACGAGAAACACAACGGGAAATGCAACGACGGGAATCGCAAGCACCACCGCCCACTTGCTGTGCATGGTGGCCGCGCCCTCAACGAGCAGGAACATCGCGATGATCATCCACACCGACGCCGTGCGCTCGAGCGCCGCGGCCTCACCGATCGGACGCATTCCGATGTAGTGATTGAGTCCATCGATCTCGCGCACATCGCCGGTGAGATTGTTCACGAACGCCGTCAGCGTGAGACCGTCGGGGTACTGCGGCGCATCGAGCTCCATGTGCCAGTACGGGAAGAAGATCGAAGTGATGAGCAGAAGCCGAGCAACCATGAGGAAGATGGTCGGCGCCAGATAGCGCGCGCGATTCGCCTGCAGTTCATGCTCGGGAACACGCGGACCGGTGAGGTTGTGAACAAAGCTTGTCATGAGTGGATCCAGAATGCTGTCGATGAAGGCCCGTCGCGGGCGTTGGCCCGCGACGGACGAAATGGCTTACTTTCCAGGCGTTGCTGATGAATCGACGGTGGTCGCGGCCGCGGTCGCGAACTTCGGCTTCACCTGGAAGTAGCCCATCATTTCCAAGTGCAGCGCCGAGCAGAACTCGGTGCAGTAGTAGGGATAGGTTCCAGACTTGTCGGCTACGAACTTGAACTCGGCGTATTCGCCGGGCTCGAGTGAGAGGTTGACGTTGTAGCCACCGATGCAGAAACCGTGAGTCGCATCTTGCGCCGTCTCCAGCGCAGTGATGCGCCAAGTGACCTCGTCGCCCTCGTTCACCTCGACCTGCTCAGGCACAAAGTGACTGCGCACCGCGGTCATCTTCACGAGGACCTTGTTGCCGTTACGAGTGACGCCTTCCTGACCTTGCTTGGGCGCGTTGGGATCGAGTTGCTGCAAGTGCGGATTCCATCCGATTTCGGGATAGACCTTCCACGACTTGAGCTTGTCGGCCTTGATCATTTGGCAGTAGTGCGGCTCGCCCACGCCGATGGGAAGGTCGTAAATCACGGGCATGGCGGTTCCGGGCTGCGAAACATCGAGCAGCTGGAAATTCTGCGGCAGGAGCGGACCAGTCGGAAGAAACCGATCGATCGACCACTTCGACATCGAGATGAGGTAATTGCCGTCGGGCGAAACCGTGTCGCCTTCGGCGGCGCAGAGGTGACCGACGTTGTACTGCACTGGGGTCTTCTGCACGAGCTTCCAAGGCTGCTCGTCATGAAGCTTCGCGTATTCGCCGCCGAGGCTCCAACGGGCAACCGCGGAGTCGAGGAACAACGATGTGTACGCGTAGCCCTTGTTGTCGAACTGCGTGTGCAGCGGCCCGAGGCCGAGCTCGACCTGAACTTCCTTCACCGCGTCGAAGTCGAGCACGGGTACTCCGAACTCATCCTTGCCGGAAAAGCGCTTCTCCTCAATCGCGGTCTTGATCTTCTCGATCGAATAGACGGTGACATGCGGGTCGAGCTTTCCAGCGACGATCATGTACTGGCCGTTGGGAGTGACATCAACGCCGTGCGGGCTCTTTGGTTCTGGCGCAAAGTAGAGGATGCCCTCGGCGATGCTGGTGTCGAGCGAGATCACGGAGAAGCCGTTGATCTGCTTGGCCTTGCCGGCCTTGAAGACAGCCTCGGCCTTCTTCCAGTTGATGATGTGGAGATAGTCCATGTCGCGCTTGCTGACGCCTGCCTCGAATGGAGGTGCGCCGCGCTCGATGCCGCCGGTGGCCATTTCGGAGTTGAACGAATTGACGAAGAAATAGCCGTCGCTGGCGAGCTTTCCCGCGTCGGCCAGATCCTGCCAGTACGGCGGCAGCTCGAGGGCAAAGGAGTTCTGCTCATCGATGCGCCCCTTGGTGCGGTCGAACTTCCACATCGTGACCATGCCGCGATACGACTTCTTGTAGTCGTCGAGCGGCGCGTAGCCGTAGCCGAGGACGGTCGCGTACTGGCCGCCCTCGATCACATAGTCGGTGTCGGGAGTCACGAACGCGGCACCGTGATCGCTCACGGTGAGCGGGTTCTTCACGATCTGCTTGGTTTCCCAATCACGCAGGTCGATGACGGCGAGGCGCGCGTTGGCCTTGTCGCCGATGAAGAGGAACTGGCCGTCGTAGTCGCCCTTGCTCTCCGAAAGCGCGGGGTGATGGGTGTCGCCCCACAGCACGGGCGTGCCACGGACCTTCAACGACTCCTGCACGCGATCCTCGCTGCCCGCGTAGCCGTAGCCTTGCCACGACTCTGGAGTGAAGACGGCGATCGAGCGCAGCAGGCGCATGCTCGGAACACCGATGGCGAACACTTGGCCGCTCTGTCCGCCCGACGAGAAGAGCACATACTCGTCGGGGCGTCCGCTGGGCGTGAATGTTTTGGCGGCCGAGAGCAGGTCGTCGACATTGAGCTTGCGATCGGTGGCGATCTTGCTGATCTGCCCGACCTGCTCAGCGGTGAGTTCGACGGGTTTTACTTCCTGCGCAGCGCCAGAACGACGGCGCCGCCCTTCCTGTGCCGAGGCCTCGGAGGCGATGCAGGTGACTGCAGCTCCTGCGGCGAGGATCACGGCGACAAAGTTGCGAACGGTCGTGGGACGATTTCGAGAATGCATGGAGAGATCTCCGAATTGGGCGAACATCGATGCGCGGAATACGCCTCGATACCGCGGTGAATGGGTCAGAAACTCGCGGACGCGCGCTTGGTGTCGCCTTGCAGCGTGCGCAGGTATGCGATGACATCGAGCAGGTCGTCGTCGGACAGCGCCGGACTACCGCCCTTGGGAGGCATCTGGATTCCAGTGGTGTTTTTCGCGTCGGACGGTCCGCGCCCCTGCTTGACGAAGGCCAGCAGAGCGTCGTCGCTGATCGACTTGATGAAATCGTTGCCAACAAGGGCCTTGCCGTTGCCCTTGATGCCAACGCCGCCCTTTCCATGGCAGGCGATGCAGATGGAGTGGAAGACGCTGTCGCCATGAGCGATGAAGCCCGCGAGCTCGACATCGCCTCCCGCCGCGACGAGCGCGGCGCTCTTCTGTGCACTCGATGCCACGACGACCGGAGCCACGAAGGCCGGGAGCGTGGGCATGCGGCGCGCGTCCTGAAGCCCGCGCAGAAACATCACGAGGTGACGGAGGTCGTCGTCGGTGAGTTCGTCATGGCCGGCCTTGGGCGGCATCGGCATTGGCTTCGCGTCGGGGCGGCCAGTGGCGATGAACTCGCGCAGCGTGTCGTCGTCCTGCAGCGCCACGAAGTCGCTGTGCACCAGGTTCTTTCCCAGACCATTGATGCCCTTGCCTTCGGGCGAGTGGCAAGCTGAGCAGATGTTGGTGAACAGATCGCGACCGTGCGCGGTATCGCCCACCGGCAACTGGCCCGCTGCTGGCGCGGCGACCAGACGCTCGTAGGCCAACGCGTTCTCCGCCTCGACCTCCTCCTCGCACCAGATTTGGTGGGTCGACCAAAGGGTCACGCCGAGGATCGGCGACATGAACGCGAACGACAACCCGAAGGCAATCGCGAGTTCGCGTACGCCGTGCGGCTCAGGAACATATGCCACTTCCCCGCCAACGCGACGGGCTTTGTTGAGTCGGGGTGTTTCGAGGGTTTCGAGGGTTTTCATGGGTGACTCCGAGACCGTAGTTCTATAAATCTGGATCTACATATATAGATATCCATATATGCCCATTGAGTCAAGCGATACGGAGCCGATTATGGACACGAAGGCAAGTTTGATTCCAAGCACAACGCCCACAAGCACTTGCGACCACGAGCACTTGCGACCACAAGCACTTGCGGCCACGGGCTGGCGAGTTCAGCTTGAAGCTTGGTGAGCGAACTCGACGCGCGGCAACCGGATCGGCGCTTCCGCCTGAGCCAAGCACGACGCGAGCATCGTTGTGTTGATGTCGCGATGGTCGATCCACGACGCCACCCGCTGCGCCTCAGGCTGAAGCCAGGTCTGCTCGAGGTGATACGCGAGGGGCGCGCAACGCAAACACGAATCGAGGCGCGAGCCGAGTGCGTTCGCGGACGCCGCTCCTCCGAACGCCGAGGGCTCGCGCTTCACGCACGCGAGCATTGGCTTGATCGCCCGCAGGCCGATGGCAAGCCCGAGCTCACGAAAGGGCAAACGGCTCTCGAGTGGACGCATGAGTTCGTTGCTGGCGATAAAGAAGTCAAGACTTCGATTCGCATCGGCGAGAAGCGTGTGCAAGATTGCGTCGTAGGCGATATCGCCGTTGGCGGTAAGGTCGAAGAGTTCCGCGGTGGCGATGAGGAGCCCGCCCATGCCCAGCGGATCCGTGGTGGCCCATGTGGCTTCGGGGCCAGAACACATGCTGCGCATCGCGCGGATCTCGCCGCCGATGTGCGGCGACATTGGATTCAAGCGATGTTCGGTTGCGCGGATGCGCGAGAGAGTTGCGAATCCGTCGAGCGGATCATGCTGACCCATCGACGCGACCAGCGGACGGGTGAGGTCGATGCTCATCTTCCAGTACAACCGCATGGGAGCGCCGGGGCGTGGCTCGTAGACGAACGCGGCGGTCGCAACCCGCGCGAGCTCGATGGCGTAGCCGTTCCAAACCGCATCGCTGGTGGCGAGGGAAAGCTGCGAAAGCGCACGCATCCATCGGGTGAGATAGTGAAAGTACTGCCCGTCGCGATCCCATTCAAGACGCTCATTGAGAGGCTCGCCAACCGCGCGCTCAGGAAGCGACTTGCCGATGCGCAGTCCCCCCGCCACGGGGTTGCGCTCGCCATCCGCATCGGAAAGACCGCTGATCCAGCCCGCGCGCGCATCGCTCGGGCGGTGACGGCCGAGATTGTCGTGGACGAGATCAGCGAGCTTGATCGCATCGTCGAGGTATTGCTGGCGCTTCGTCGCGCGATAGAGACCGAGCAACGCGAGCAACGCGTAGGCGTCGGTCCAGAGATAGCGACGCGATGGATCGGCGGGGCCGTGCACGCCCGTACGAGTGGAGAAGGAACTCATGAGGAGCTCCGCGGCTTGAATGGATTGGCTGCGCATGCCGTGCCCTTCTGTAAAGGTCGGAGCATGGCGTGAGGATGCGAAAGCAACTACAGGGAGATTTCCGCAGTTCCAGAGCGCGCGAGGAGCCAACAGTCGCCTTCGCGCAACGGGCGGATCGCGGCGACAGCGGCGGCGGTTTCGCCATGCACGAGCGGACTCGCGGCTTCGTCATCGAGATCCGCTGCGGTGATGCGCGGGTTGCCGCCTCACTATTTCGCTGCACCAGTCTGCGCATCGGGAATCAACACCGGCTTCCAGCGCCACCACTTCTGAAAGTTCACCTCGCCGCCGATCGTGGCCCGAAATGGATCCTCGAGGACGATCAGCGAGCCATCGACCGCGCGATACATCGTCGCCGTCACCGAGGCGTACCCAGGCCAACCGTTCGGACTTTCATCCATCGACACTCGCACGGGGCCGAGACAGCGGAGCCCTCCGTCGAAGGGCCAGTAGCCTGGGGTGAAACCGATGTAGCGTGGGCCCGAGCCCTCGGGCGGCCTGGGAGTGAACTGGTATTCGAACTGCGGCTCGTCGCCGATCCCCACTTCAACGGTGTAGCCCTCGTCCTTTGACTTACGGGAAATGCGCACCCAACCCACATCCTCGTGGCCGTCGGGGTGCTGCGCATTGGGACGAAGTTTCGTGAGAAAGTAGCCAAGCTTCTCTATCGCAGTCTGATTGTTGATGAACCCAATGAAGTACCAAGGCAGCGCGCGACGGCCAACGCGTGGCGGTTGCTCGGGGTCGCCGAGGGGGATCAACGCGATGCTGCTCTGCACCTGGCCGTCGGAGGGATAGATCAGCGGCGCGCCTTGCTCGCTGAGCACGCGGTATGTCCCCGAGATGTCGACTTGCTCGACATCGTCGTTCGCGCGGACGATCGCAGGCCAGTCCGCGGGATAGTAGGGTTCAGACGATGTGGGAATACCGTCACAGCCTGCAACCAACGGCGCAAAAACAAGCAGCGCAAAAACAAGCAACGACCGCGTCCGAGTTCGGGCACGCATCACGGAGTCTCCCTCGCGTTGAGTTGAAGAGGGAGCGGCGGCGATGTTGGCGGCGCGTCATCGATTCTTCGCCACCTCCACCACTTCTTAAAGACGACTTCGCCGCCGGCTTGCGCCCAGTACGGCGACTCAAGGATCACAATCGAGCCATCGGCCGCTTTGTAGACGGTGAATGTCGCGCCGGAGGTACCGAGTCGCCCGTTCGAGCTCTCCGCGTGCGACACCAGCAGTACTCCGTAGTACTTCAGCGCCCGGTCGTACATCGAATTGGCGTTGGTCAAGTGCAGCAGATCCTGATGCCAAGCGGGCGCCTTTCTGGGATCGAAATCGAAAGCGTGCGGCGGCAGACCATCGACGCCGAACTCAACGCGATAGCAGTTGTCGACGGGCTTGCGCGTGAGCCGCACCCAACCGCGGTCCTCGTGGCCGTCGGGATGGTCTTCGTCGGGATCGAGCTCGGCGAGGAAATAGAAGACCTCGCGCTGCTGCAGCTGCTGATCATGGCCGATGCCAGTGAAGTAATGAGGCAGCAGCCGTCGACCGAGCGTTGGCGTCGCGATGGGGCCGCCGACGGGAATGAACATCACCATCTGATACGGATCTCCGCCGCTCGGATACACGAGCGGTCCCGCGGGCTCACTCACCGCGCGATAGGTCCCGGAAAGGTCGGGAGGCTGCTCGGAACTTGCATCGCGCACGATCGGAGGCCAGTCCGATGGGTAGAGCGGACTTGAGGAACAGACGGTTCCACCACAACCGCCGCCCGGCAACGCGAAGAACAGGAAGAGGAGGAGGAGAAAACGCTTCAATTGGTCGAGTCTCGCATGCTGTTGCCTCGAAGAGAGATTCGGATCGAGCCGGCCCGCGTCGGCGGGAAATCTACGCATGGCTCCGAAGCCTCGATGTAACTTCCGTGAAGTGGATGCTGAGGGTGCAGGGGAAGTTTCCCGATTCAACCTTTGCGCCATGCCTTCGCGCCATGCCTTCGCGCCATGCCTTCGCGCAAGCGTGACGATGTCGGTGATGCCGCGGTCGAGGTAAGCGTGGTCGAGCGCGATCTCTCAGCAGAGGCGCGGAAAATCGGCAAGTCAGGGGCCATCGAAAGTGCCACCGTGCTTGCGGACGACCGCGGCCGAACGCCATAATCAGCGAATGCCCCATCGACCGACAATTCGTGCTGCGCGCATGGTTCGAGTGGTCCTCGCGTCGCTCAGCTTCGCATCGCTCGCCATCACGACGATCGCAATCTGCACAGTCTCCACGAACGCCGCGCCGCCGCTCCCCGAGTTTACGACGCCGGCTGGTTCATTGTCCGACCTCGCGAGCGCGGGCGTGCTGGTGCCCGAAGCGGTCGTGACGAACGCGGTGCGCGCGTATCTCGATGCCTACGC
>Ga0209086_10001483_pt1 | contig 19048 bp, 11 predicted proteins | sample M_130207_XF_Meta_FD_187312 | JGI IMG/M metagenome (GOLD analysis project Ga0209086, IMG submission 187312) | Freshwater microbial communities from Lake Montjoie, Canada to study carbon cycling - M_130207_XF_MetaG (SPAdes) (version 2) | ecosystem: Environmental > Aquatic > Freshwater > Lake... | reverse complement strand
TGCCGATCTCGGTCGGCGTGCCACTCAAAACACCGGCACCGCTCAGCGTGGTGCCGTCTGGCAATGTGCCGCTGGCCAGCGACCAAACATACGGCGCCACACCGCCACTGGCGGCCAGCGTTTGGCTATAAGCAGTGCCCAACACACCTGAAGCAAGTGATGCGGGGGTGATGCTGAGCGTGGGGCAACCGCGCAGACCGAAGTCGATGGTTTTTTCATAGCTCGTGCCGCCACTGCTGCCGGGTTCGGTGCCCGCATTGAGGGCAAAGCTCATGGAGGTGCTGGCGGTGCCGAGCACACCTGGCTGCGCACCGTTGTTGTCATTGTCCACGCCGTTATCCGTGGCACCGACGGTGCTGGAGGCCAAAGGAGCGCTAGATGGTAGGTTGGGCAGACGCACGCGGTAATTTCCAGGGGCATTGCCAAGCCCGAACATGTAACTGCCGTTGCTGTCCGTGAGCGTACTCAAAACAACCGCGCCGGTGCTCGCATTGAGCAATTCGACGGTGACTCCTGCCACCCCAAGTTCGCCATTGGCGCTTTCGTAAATGCCATCGTTGTCGGTGTCATTCCACACGACATCACCGACAGCGAGACCGGAGGTGAGGCCGAAGTCCTGCGTCAAATCGGTGTTCGAATCCGTATCGCCGTCATTGATAGGCTCGGTGCCAGCTTGCAGCGTGATGACTGGGCTATAGATCAGCGTACCGGGGCCACCGGGCTGGCGTCCGTTATTGTCATCGTTCTGACCGTTGTCTTCCAAATCCGCAGCGCCGGAACTCAAGGGTAGGCCCACAGTCGGAGTGACGGTGATGTAATACTTGCCGTCCGAGAGCGAACTGAAAAGGTAACTACCAGAGGCAGTCGTGGTGATGCTGGGCTGCGCTTCATAGTCGGCATTCGCGCCCGTGCCACCGATCTCCCCATCGGCACCCGTGGCATAGAGGCGAACCACGGCACCTGCGACCCCTGTTTCAGTGACATCTTTGAGGCCATCTGAGTTGGCGTCGTTCCAGACGGCATTGCCAAGGCAAAGACGACCACCACCAGAGTTAGGCTGCGTTTGGAAAAGCAGGCTGTCTTCGAACGAGAAAGGATTATTCCCGTAAACTCCGAAGTTGCGACCATCTGCAGACATGCCGTCGCCACCGTTGTAGATGTTCCAGCCGATGTAGTTGATGTCCGCAGCGACTTGACCATCGATGCGCAAAATATTGGAGATCGCGGTATAAAATGAGGTCGGAGACTCCCACAGCACGGCACGACTGGTTCCACCAGAGCTGGCGTAAATGGTGCCCAAAACGCGAGCATTGTCTGAAATAGCTCCCACGATGCCGCCGAGCGTGTCCGAGGCTCCACGCGGCAAATTCGTCCTTGTCGTCGTGAGCGTGTCATAAACGAAAGGCGTTGGCACACTGCTGATGATCTCTGCCGAGCCAACGTAGCGTCCATTGGGGCTCACTTTGCCAACCTTGAGCTTGCCGGTAAAGGTCGTGACCACATTGGTCCAGCCATCTTGCACGCTGCCACGCAGGATTTGGCCTTGGCCGCTAGTGTTTACCACGAGGAGCACGCTGCCATCAGCCGAGGCGTCCAGCACTTCACGCACGCCGGGGATCGCTGTCCAAGTGAGGCTGCTAAGAGTCCAGTAGCCACCCTGAGTTGTCGTGGCACCGGCAGGACCATCAGGATCGACGGTGCCGAAGGCATACAGGCTATCGCTTGTGATGGCACAAGGCATGGCGGTGATGCTGGGGTTCGCATCGAAGGGAGTCAGCAAGCGCTGCGTCGTGCCAGTGCTGCGGTTGTTATACCAGGCGATGATGTTGGTGTTGGCACCTGAGGTCCATTTTTCGTGACCCACGACGTTACCGTCGTCATTCACATCATTGCCCAGAGCATACGGACGGCTGGCGGTGACCTTCGTGATGTCCGCATAGGCAAAGGTGAGCGCATTCAGCACAAACGCACGTGTGGAAGTGCCAAAACGCACGCCAGTCACCCAGCGCCCGCTCGGCGACATGTCCATGATGCACTGCGCCTGATTGAAACTCTGCCCACCGAGAACATCCTTGCCGACGCGAGTGACCAAATACTGTGCGCCCAAGGTTTGCCCCAGAGCAAGAGCACAGTTGGTGGTGGGTGGCACACTGCCACTGTTGTAACCAAAGTTCAGATTCAAATTCTGCGAACCAGCAGTGATCGTACTGCTGGCCGTGCCATCCAACGGCGCCACAGGATCAGCGGTGATCACGGCACCATTCAGAGTCGTGAGTGAATCTGCCCGCACTTTGATGACGTGTGTGCCATTGGTGAGACCATCGAAACGATAGAGACCATCGGCTGCCGTGACTCTTGACCCGCGCCAGGTCGTTCCCGTCGAATCAAACAACTCAACCACGGCACCAACAATGCCCCCCTCACCTACTTCACGGATGCCGTTGCCGTTGGCATCAGCAAAGATAACGCCACCCAATGCGCCTGAGTAGGTTCGGCCAAAATTCAGATCTTCAATTTCCCAACCGCCTTGCAGAGTCACGGTGTGGCCGCTGGTTGTGGTAGTCAGTGACATGCCCGCTGGGAAATCAGGATCAGCAGCGTTGAAGCCAATGTTGTAGGTGCCAGCGGGGACGAGGAAGCTGTATTTACCGGCTGCATTAGTCGTGGTGCTCATGCTCACCGGAGTGCTACTCAGAGTGACGCCGTTGAGCGTAACGGTGATGTTGGGAATACCAGCTTCGTTGGCATCAAAGATGGTGTTGGAGTCTTGGTCGTAGAAGACACTGCCTTGGACTGCTCCAAGCTCGGCGAAGCCGAAGTCGGCGGTGGCTATGGCCTGGGCTGCGGTCAGGGTGACGGCGATTTCTTCGCCCGTGGTCGGCAGCATGGTGTTATAGAGGCCAGCGTTCGGGCTACCGACGGGAGCGGGCACGTGCTGCTCATCCACACGGACGACATAGTTGCCTGCTGGCAATTTGGTGATGCTGTAAAGGCCACTGGCATTGGTGAAGGCGATGCCGACTTCACTTTCAGAGGCATCAACGACGCCATTGGCGTTTTCATCGAGATAAGCACTGACGCGGACATCGGGGATGCCAGTTTCTCCGGCATCTTTCACGCCATTGTTATTGGTGTCGTAATAAACGAGGTCACCAATGCTAGCGCTGTGATTGTAGCCGAAGTTATTGCCCGTGCTGACTTGCAAAGCCGCAACCGTCACGGGACGCACGGCACTGCCGCCGCTGACGTAATTCATGCCAGCAGGCATGCTGGCTTCGACCACATCGACAAGATACGCACCGGCATTAAGCAGTCTGAAGCTGTAGAGGCCGAAGGTGTCGGTGGTGGACTGAAGCAGCAGCAAATCACCCGCATCAATGGCGCCGTTGCTGTTGATGTCACGATAGAGATTCACGCTCACGTTGCCGAGAGCTGCTTCTTCATCACCAATGGCACCATCTTCGTCACGGTCTGTCCAAACGAGGCCCTGGATCGTGGCAGCGACCGATGGATCAGCAGGCTTCAGCACACCGAAGTCGGCATCGTCGATTCGGGTGCTATTGGTGGCCAGTGTGCGGCTAAAGGTAGATGCCGTTGTCATCACCCAGTCAGCCGGGAGAGTGGTGAGGTCGAGGCTAACCGTCCAAGGCAGCCCACCATTGGCATTCAAACCATAAATGCGGTAGTTGCCGCTGCTGTCGGTCGTGGCTGTGCTGCTTCCAATGCTAATCCGCACGCCTGAGACACCGAGTTCACCAGAGTCCTGAACGCCATTGGCATTGGTGTCTGCAAAGACCGTGTCGCCAATGCTTCCCGTCGTGGCGATGACGGTATCGACTTGATTGGAGGTGCGGCTTGGAATGGCACCACTGTTATCAATGATGCTAGCGGTGTTGCTGATGACGCTGACACCTGGAACGGCGTTGACCGTGGCATTGAAGGTCAGGTTTGGAGTGACGATGACGCCATTGCTGGTGGCGGAAGCCCAAGTGGTGGCACCGCTGCTGGCTGTGATACCAAAGGTGAGCTGACCGATGCTAGTGCCCGCTGTGGCCTGATAGGTCCAGGTGAAAGTCGTGCCACTGGCACCAACAGTAGCGCTGGCCGGTGTCGGGCCACTGATGAGCGTGGCACCGACGCCATTGGTCCCATTCACTACCGGAGTGCCAGGGGTAACTCCTGTGACATTCGATGGAGCCGTGAGTGTTTGAGTGACGATGAACTGAGTGGCAGGGCCAACCAAGGAGCGACTTGTCGTGACTGTGTTATTTCGGCCACTTGTCGTGCTGGGGACGCCCGCACTGGTGCTACCGAGAGTCCATGTAACTGTTCCAGCAGCAAATATACCTCCCGCATTGGCGCTGCTACTCACATAGGTTGTGCCAGCCGGTATAGCATCAATCACACGTGCGTTGGTGAGCATTTGGCTGCCGCTGTAGTTGGGCGTTAGCGTGTAGGTGAGTGTGTTGGTGGGAATGGCGCTCGTGAGATTGACGGCCTTTGTCAAAATGGAGACGAAGGGGAAATGCGCTGCGGAGAAAACTTGCCCAACAGCAAGCGTCGAGGCCCGTTCACTGACTGAAGCGACAAGATCTGACGGCAGATCCGTATCCGCAGCATCGACAACCGCCACATAGCCGTCGGCGGCCAGTGCGGCGAAGTTATAAGTGCCATCGGGGGCACTGGAGGTGCTGCCAACCAAGGTATCCGTGCCCGCATTGTACTGCTGGTTCCCGTTCACATCACGATAGAGTCTCACGGTGATTTTTGACAGAGGAGCATCCGTGCCTGTTGTGTAAGTGCCGTCTCGATTCGTATCTCTAAAGACAAGTCCGCCGAAGCTCGCGGGACTGGCCAGATAACCGAAGTCCGCGGTGAGATTGTTGCCGGTGAGGTTTGGTATCGCTCTCAAGACGGGAGTCGTCGTGCTGAGGGTGCCGCCCATGGCGGCGGTGAGATCTGCATCGGCCTCATCCGCATCAACGATGTAGGCCTTGTTTTGTGGCACGCTGGCAAAGAAGTAGAAGCCACTGGCATTGGTGGTCTGCGTGCCAAAAAGCGTGTCGATAGCGGCATCGATGACGCCGTTGCTATTGGTATCGACGTAGAGCTTAACAGTGACATTGGCGACACCGACATCACCGCTGCTAAAAGTGCCATCTCCATCCGCATCTTTGAAGACTTGGTCGCCAATCGTGGCTGTAGGTGTCTGAGGAATGATGGATTGATAACCGAAGTCGGCGGTGAGGACGTTCGCACTGACCGCGAGGACGATGGTATGCCGTCCAGTCGTCAAATTGGCACCACCGCTGACCAAACGTAGATCGGGAGGCAGCACTGTCTCATCGGCATCCAGGAAATAGGTTCCTGCAGGGAGATTGGGAAAGGAGTATGTACCCGTGGCATTGCTCGTGGTGCTGGAGAAAAGGATGTCATTGGCAGCTTGGAAAGTGCCGTTGCCGTTGGTATCGCGATAAAGAGCGATCGGCACGCCAGCCAAACCTGATTCACTCGCGTCCACCACACCATCAGCATCCACATCCGTCCAAACACGGTCTCCAATGCTTCCAGGAACTCCAAAACCTCCTGGAGGGCAAAGACCGAAGTCGGCAGCATTGAACTGCTGGCCAGCGGTGAGAGTTACGCTCAACAAAATGCTCGTGGTTGGCACGTAACGCGGTGGTGCACGCCATTTCCATTACCGTCATTCCAGACGAAGTCACCGATGCTACCAATCGTGCTGATGGCGGTATCGACTTGATTGGAAACACGCGTCGGGATGGTGCCGCTGTCATCGATGATGTTAGCGGTATTGCTGACGACATTCACACCGGGCACAGCATTGACGGTCGTATTGAAGATCAGATTCGGAGTGACGAGGACGCTGTTGCTCGTGGCGGAAGTCCATGTCGTGGCACCACTGCTAGCACTGATGGCAAACGTGAGCCGGCCAATGCTGGTGCCCGCCGCGGCCTGATAGGTCCAAGTGAAGGTTGTGTTGGTAACGCCAACAGTGGCGTTGACTGGGGACGGACCACTGATGAGCGTGGCACCCACACCATTGGTGCCATTCACCACCGGCGCACTAGGCACCACGAGCGTGACATTGGAAGGAGCCGTGAGCGTTTGCGTGACAGTAAACTGCGTACCTGGACTGACCAGCGTGCGGCTGGTCGAGACAGAGTTGTTGCGGCTACTGGTGACACTCGGAATGCCAGCGGTATTCGTGCCCAGAGTCCAGGTGACTTGATTGCTGCCAAAGGTGCCACCGGCATTGGCGCTGCTTGCGGTATAGGTCGTGCCGGTCGGAATGGTATCGACCACGCGTGCATTGGTGAGCATTTGACTGCCGCTGTAGTTCGGCGTCAGCGTGTAAGTGAGCGTATTGCTAGGAATCGCAGCGGTGAGATTAACCGCCTTTGCCAAGACGGTGGCGAAGGGGAAATCAGCACCGGTAAAGGTCTGGCTGGCCACCAAAGTGGAGGCACGCACAGCTACCGAAGCTACGAGGCGCGCTGGGATGTCTGTATCAGCCTGATTCACCACCGCGACATAACTGCCCGCTGCAAGTCCGGTGAAGGTGTAAGTGCCACTGCCATCCGGTTCACTCGTCGTGCTTTGAGAAAGGGTGTCCGTGCCAGCCTCATAAGTGCCATTGGCATTGGTGTCGTTGTAGAGCGTCACCGTGATGTTGGCGAGTCCTCCATCGGTGCCTGAATTGAAAACGCCATTGCGATTGATGTCTTCAAAGACACGTCCGCTCCATGAGGCCAGCACCGCAGCCTGGTAACCAAAGTCTGCGGTCGTGATAGCACCTGCAAGGTTCGTCACCACACGCAAAGCAGGCGTAGTGGCATTGAAAGGATTGGATGAAAAAGCCGCAATCAGGTCCGTGTCAGTCTCCAAAGCATCGACGATGTAGTTTAATCCGGTGGCGAGGCCAGAGAACGAATAGACGCCGCTGACATTGGTCGTCGTGGTCGCGACGAGCGCGTCCTGGGTATCAAGGCCACCACTGCCGTTGGTGTCTTCATAAAGATTCACCGAGACATTGGCAAGACCGGTGTCCGTGCCGCCAAACGTGGCATTGCCGTCGAGATCCTTGAACACCTGATCACCAATGCTGCCCGCGCCACCGGGACGATAACCGAAATCGACCGTGAGCTTGGATTCATTGGCCGAAAGCACAATGGCAGTCTGATTGGCTGTGCCGATGCCATCGAGATCATAAGTGGCCGTGTATCCTGAGGGCGGAACCACACGCACCACGTAGTTTCCAGCACCCACGCCTGCGAACGCATACAGGCCCTGAGCATCTGTGGTCGTGGAATTAAGCAGCGTGGTGCCATTGCTAGCATAGAGCTGAACGGTGGCACTTGGCAGACCTTCGTCTGATGCATCCATCACGCCATTGCCATTCCAGTCACGGAAGACCGTGTCACCAATGCGACCACTGCCGACTGTCACTGGTGCCAGTGCACCAGTGGACATCACTTTGCCTTCGTATTCAAAGGTGAAGCTATTGGTATAAACACCTGCTGCTTGAGTCGGGCTGATGCGTGCTTTGAAGACAATGACCAGCGCCTTATTACCGTCGATTCCCGTATTCACGGTAAAGACAGGCTGCGCGGTGTTGCTGGCATTCACGGTAACTGATGATGTAGGAGCACCGCCCAATTTCGCCGATACCAGACTGTCATAGGTGAAGCCCGCAGGAAGCAATTCGCGAATGACCAAAGGCGCTCCATTCGGGCAGGGCCCTTCGTTGCTTAGCGTCAATGTGTAGGTGACCAGATCACCAGGACTTGCGGCGGAAGGGGTTACAGTCTTGTCAGGATAAAGCAGTGAAACGGCGGCGACTTGAATGCTGTCTGTGTTGCAGGTGCGCGGAGCCTGAGTGCTGGTGGCACAGACGGTGTTTGTCTGCACGCCCGTGCCCGTAGCACGCACTGTCAGCTTGATGCTACGAACGACATTGGCTGGCACCGTGCCCACATTCCAGCGCAGCGGGCCCGTGCTCGTGGGTGACGGAGTTGCGCTGATGTAAGTCAGGCCACTGGGGAGTGTGTCTTCAATGACCACATTGGTCAGCGAGGTGTTGCCAAAGGTGCTGTACCAAATCGTGTAGGTGAAAACTTCGTTCGGTGCCACGATCTGTTTCGAGGATTGCTTGAAGACCATCGGTTTGCTCACCAGCGATACCGCCGTGGGCTCGTAGTAGCGCCAGAGATGGTCTTTATTCGTGTATTCACCGCCAGCGTCACCACCAAACGTGTCACCGTAGGATTGGAGGAAACCTTGACTATCGAAGGGCGAGTTCGGCAGGCCCGGACCGACGACGATTTTGATTTTCGCCCGAAAATACTCAGGGCGGAACAGTTCTAGATTGCCCCAAGCCACACGCACCGCTTTCGGACTCGTCGCATCTGTCCAGCTCGTCGTCGGGGGCAACGGATTGGCTTCACTGATGTCCCAGCCAAGTTGGCCACCATTCACTCCGACGTAACCCAGCGCTGTGCTACGCAGTCCTGGCGTATCCTTGGCGACCATGCTACCCGGATACTTGATGCGCTGCCATGGACCCACATTGCGAATCGCATTCTTCATCCGTGCAGGGTCACTCGCATTCGCGTCCCAGTAAGTTTTATTAAAGGCCCAGGCATAACCGCTTTGCGGGCCAGCCACGCCGCTGCCGGTGCCCCAAGGCGTATTGCCACGTCCATCCACACTATCCACCAGTGGCGCGATGGGTGATTTAACACCGAAGGCGAGCAACTGCTCTGCGTCCCAGCGAGTGCTTGGAATCACAACGTCACCCGAATTGTTCGTCAGTTGGTTGTCTGAAGTTCCCGTGTTGCCATCGAGTCCACCCATCGTCACCCAACTCTGCCAGGCCGTTTTCGGATCCGTCGAATAAAAGATCCCCGTGTCGGAATACACACCCGCCATCGTCCCACGCATGAGCCCAGTGCTGCTGTCCACCGTGTAAGCTTTGTCGCCAAGGATATTCGGCCCGAGTTCCAACCCTTTCAGTGCATTCTGTGCCTTAGCGCCCACGGAACCATCCCCAAGCGCCAAGATCGACTGCCCCTTCATTGGCATCGGCACAAAATTCCCATTCGGATCGATGCGCCCATACTGCGCGCCAACAAGCTGTGAGCCCACAGGAACAAAGAATGTCGAATAGCCACCTGCGCCCGTCGGAGTACCCACCGAAGGCGTCGCCTTCAAGATCAACCCCACCACATCCCCCGCCTGAATCAATGCCTGCCCCGCCGCCTGCCGCTGCTGCATCCGAGCGAGCGTCTCAGGATCAAAACCGATGTAATCCATGCGCTGATTGAGGTTGTGCGCTTCCGCAGTCTCAAATGCGCAAAAAATCAGCCCAAACAGCAGCGAGATCGTGAAGAGTTTGCGGTTCCAAATGCTCCGCATCGCCGCACACCCACCCTCCTCATGCCCATGGTGGGGGCAGAGGATGTCTCTGATCGCGGAAGAGGGTGATGCCATGATTTTTCGAGAATCAGCCTCAAATTTACAGCGTTTAATATAATTTCAATAACTTTAGGCTTAATAATAAAGTTTTCTTAACATTGAGGGGTAACGATTCATTCTCAATACTTTCCATTCCTTCCCGCCCCTCAATTTGGCACACGCACGCACCAGAGTGGCAGCGTGATGTTAAAAAGCCCCAAACACACCGTGAAGTGGCTAAAAAATCCCGCGCCTGCCCTCGACACCTTATCTTTCGGCTCTAATCTCGCCGCCCTTCATCTCAAACGCTTATGAGCAAAAAAATCGTCCTCGCATACTCCGGTGGTCTTGATACTTCCGTCCTTCTTTCCTGGATCAAAGAAACCTACAACGCTGAGGTCATCGCCTTCTGTGCCAATGTCGGACAGGACGACGAATTGAAGGGGCTCAATGCCAAGGCAAAAAAGACCGGTGCCTCAAAGATCTACATCGACGATCTTCAAGAAGAGTTCGCCACCGATTTCATCTATCCGATGATCCAGGCTGGAGCCATTTATGAAGGTGAATACTTCCTCGGCACCAGCATCGCCCGTCCGCTCATCGCCAAACGCATGGTGGAGATTGCTAAGGCTGAAAAAGCCGGCTTCATCGCCCACGGGGCGACCGGAAAGGGTAACGATCAGGTGCGCTTTGAACTCACCGCCGCTGCTTTGGCACCTGAGATCGAAATCATCGCTCCATGGCGTGACGAACGCTTTCGCACCCAGTTCCCAGGTCGCGCCGAGATGATCGCTTACTGCGAAGAAAAAGGCATCCCCGTGCAGGCTAGTGCCAAAAAGCCCTTCTCGATGGACCGTAACCTCCTCCACATCAGCTACGAGGCCGGCATCCTCGAAGACCCGTGGTTCGATGCCAGCGATCCGAAATACAAAGGCTATTTCAACACCCTATCCGTTTTCCCAGAAGATGCTCCCGATAAGGCTGAGACCGTCATTCTTGAGTTCGAAAAAGGCAATTGCATCGCCGTAAACGGCAAGCTGCTGTCCCCGCTTGGCGTGATGAAATTGCTCAACAAACTCGGCGGCAAGCATGGTGTGGGCCGCGTTGATATGGTGGAGAACCGCTTCGTCGGCATGAAGAGCCGCGGCGTGTATGAAACTCCCGGCGGCAGCATCCTGCACTTCGCGCATCGCCAGATCGAGAGCCTCACCATGGACCGAGAAGTCATGCACCTGCGCGACAGTCTCATTCCAAAGTATGCCACGCTCGTTTATAACGGCTTCTGGTATGCGCCGGAGCGTCTCGCCCTTCAAGCACTCGTCTCCGAGAGCCAGAAGAAGGTCAGTGGCACCGTGCGCATCAAGCTTTACAAAGGCAACATCATCCCTGCTGGCCGCAAGAGCATCTACAGCCTCTACAACCCGCAAATCGCCACCATGGAAGCCGATCCAACCAAAGCTTACAACCAGGACGACGCCACTGGATTTATCCGGCTCAATGGCCTGCGCCTCAAGACTGGCGCGTTACGTGATCGGAAGAAGTAAACCGCATCATCAATCGGCAGATGCTAGCGCCAGAGAGTTCGCTCTCTGGCGTTTCTATTTCTACCACAACGTGAATCCCACCTGCCCAGCACGCCGTAACCGCGAATTAAAGAGCATGAAGAGGGCTCCTATCACATAAATCAGATTGGCGAACCCCACCCAGATCGGAACGACCTGATGTGGAATTAACTGACCACGTGGTGGCTTAATTCCTGGAAACACATGGTTGATGAAAACCAATCCCGTACCTGCTCCGCCCAGAAACACCATTGCCAGCAGCCAACGGCAACATTTATGCTCGTTCATGAACCCGTACATCACCGCTAGGCTCAGAGTGTACCAGAAGATAGCACCCGCAAACCACGAGAAGATCTCGTGAAAAAGGAACATCGCGATCACCACGGCCCCAAAAATCATGTGCGCCCACATAAACTTACGCGCGAAATCGATTTCCTCACGGTGGGTTAGTCCACGTTGGCGCTGTACTTCAAGCATAAGTCACTAGGGGCGTTAGGAAGAGTCTTGTCGAAGTTATTTTTTGAGCATACCACCCGTCTTTAGCTTAAAAGAGAACCAAGAACTGTTCTTAGCAAGTTTACGGCCACAGTCTATGGATAGATTGCCAGTGATGAGCATATTTCTCACTGCACTAGTGCTCCATACAATGGCCGTGGTCAGCCCTGCACTGAATTCCAATTGAGGATCAAAACATTAAAGCCGCCCTTGGCCAATTGGCATGCCTCGCAGGCTGCTTACGCTCGTTTTCATCTATCAATCAGCGCCCAATCTCTTCCATTTCTCATATTTTCCGTCTGTAAAAGATCTTCTCCACGCCACGTTTAGTATTCACCCATGATCCACCGCCTTACACTCCTGCTCGCTGCAACTCTCTTACTTTCCTCCGCCTACGCGGAACCGAAGAAGCTCCTCGTCGTCACCGTCACCACTGGTTTCCGTCACTTCTCCATTGAAACTGCCGAGAAAGTCCTCGCCGAACTTGGTGCCAAATCTGGTGCCTTTACCGTAGATTACGTACACCAACCGGAAGGTCAGCCCAAGAATCCCGGTAAGCCACCAGTGCGTGATGAAAAAAAGGACACTGATGAATCCTTCAAAGCCAAACAGGAAACCTACAGCAAGGCACTCGCAGAATTCAACGAAGCCAACAAAGTCTGGGGCGACAAAATCAAAGCCTACATGACCGAGCATATGGCTCTCGAAAAAATCAAAGGCTATGACGGCTTCGTATTCGCCAACACTACCGGCGACCTACTTCTCCCCGACCGTGACGGCTTCATTGATCTCATCAAAGGCGGCAAGGCCTTTATCGCCATGCATTCAGGCTCTGACACCTACCATCCTTTCCGCGGCTACATCGAAATGCTTGGCGGCGAGTTTGAAACCCACAAATCTCAGGTCGAAATCCAACCCATTATCCACGACCCCGCTCACATCATCACGAAATCCGTCCCCATGGGCTGGAAAATCTTCGATGAAATCTATATCATCAAAACCTTCGATAAATCCAAGGTCCACGGTCTTCTTGGTCTCAACTCGCATCCGAACCTCGCGCAACTGCCCGAAGAAGATAAAAAGAAGGAGGAGGAGATGAAGCGCTACTTTCCCGTTTCTTGGTGCAAAGAGTTTGGCATCGGTCGGGTGTATTACAACTCCCTCGGCCATCGCGAAGACGTCTGGGACCCTACATGGAAAGCAGACTCCAAGGAGCGCAAAAACAGCCCCGAAATTGCCGAAACCTACCAGGAAATGATCCTCGCCGGCATCAAATGGGCGTTGAAGCTAGACGAGGCAGTCTCCACCCCAGGTAACATTCCATGAGTCTTCCCAGCTGTTTCTCTTCGTTTTCGCCATAGAGCGCGGCAGCGCTTGTGCGGGCTGAGTTTTTCAACACTTGCCAATCAGCGCGATTGCTCAAACGCATGTGCAACGCGCAGTACGGTGGATTCGTCAAGTGCTTTACCGATGATTTGCAGGCCAATGGGGAGCGCTACGCCGTCCACTTCAACGTTGCCACAGGGAACACTAATGCCAGGCAATCCGGCGAGATTGACAGGGATCGTGAATACATCCTCCAGATAAGCCGCGAGCGGATTGTCCTTCATCTCGCCGAGTTTATGCGCGGGTGTGGGACTAGTTGGAGAAAGAATGACATCGACATGTTTGAAGGCTTCGGTGAAGTCATTGCGGATGAGCGTACGGGCCTTCTGCGCACGGATGTAGTAGGCATCGTAGTAGCCGGAACTGAGGACGTAGGTGCCGAGCAGGATGCGTCGTTTTACTTCGGTACCGAAACCCTCGGCACGCGATTGGGTGTAATGCTCCATCAAATCCCCGACACGACCACTGCGGTGACCGTAGCGTACTCCGTCGAAACGGGCGAGATTGGCCGAGGCCTCCGCCGGAGCAAGGACATAGTAAGTGGCAACGCCGAGTTCAGTGTGCGGAAGGCTGATTTCCTCAATGATAGCACCGAGGGATTCGAGTTGCTTGATGGCAGCCTGGATGCTGGCGGAGACACCGGCATGAATACCGCTGATGTAATACTCCTTGGGAAGACCGATGCGCAGGCCTTTGATGTCCCGTCCGATTGCAGCGGTAAAATCGGGCACCTCCACATTCAATGAGGTCGAGTCATGCGCGTCGTAGCCGCAGAGGTGATTCATCATTAGGGCGGCATCTTCGACCGTTTTGGTCAGAGGGCCGATCTGATCAAGCGAGGAAGCAAAGGCAACGAGGCCATAGCGTGACACGCGGCCATAGGTGGGCTTAATGCCGACGCAGCCGCACAAGGAAGCGGGCTGACGAATAGAGCCTCCAGTGTCGGACCCGAGGGCTGCAATGGCGAGGTCACCGGCGACAGCTGCCGCGCTGCCACCACTGGAACCACCGGGAACGCGCGTGACGTCGCGTGGATTACGCGTAATACCGAGCGCAGAGTTCTCGGTGCTCGATCCCATGGCAAATTCGTCCATGTTCAGGCGACCAAATGGAATGGCGCCTGCAGAACGCAGCCGTTGAATTGCACCTGCCTCATAGGGTGCCGTGTAGTTTTCCGCCAAGATACGTGAGCCGCAGGTACAGGGCTCACCTGCGACATTCATGTTGTCCTTCACACCAATGGGAATACCGCCGAGAGGCTTCTTGATATCTGCACGATCCGCCGCAGCTAACGCCGATTCGACATCCCACGAGAGATAGGCACCGATCTCGGTATTACGTGCATCGATGGACTTGGCGACATCCAAAACGATGTCCCGCGGGGTGATGTCACCGGCGGTGATTTGCTGGCGCAAAGCGGTGATGGTGGAGGAGGCGAGCATGGAGCGAAAAAAGGGGCAACGTTTACTCGATTACCTTGGAGATTTGAAACTGGTCGGCGGTGCGTTTGGGAGCATTAGAGAGAGCCTGATCCTGCGTAAAACCAGAACGGGCTTCATCCGCACGCAACACATCATAGACCGGCATGGCATGCGCGGTTGGTTCCACGCCGTCAAGGTTGTAACGAGTCAGCGTGTCGATGTAAGTGAGGATGCCATCGAGCTGGGCGGCGTAGCGCACGGCTTCGTCTTCAGTAAGAGTGAGTCGAGCCAAGGTGGCTACGTGATGGATATCGATCTGATGGGCTGCAGGCATGGGAGAACTGCTTTCTTGCCAGCAGGCGGCTCGCTTTGCAAACAAAAGGCGCAGACCGTTGCCAGCCTACGCCTTTGGAAAGTTGATTAAATCAAGGCTACCAGCCCTGATAGCTTGAATACGGAATCTCTGTGCGGAACCCCAATTGCGGCGGGAACTCGGTGTATCCCCACCAATTATCGAGCACTTCTTGGTGGTGGTAAGGCGGACGGTAGGTCTGCTTCCAACTTGGCACTGGGAAGGTGATGGTTTCATACAAACCATATCCTGCACGCACGAGAGTTCGTTTGGTTCCTTCAACGATTAAATCAGTAGCAGCGGCAATCCCACCTTCAGATTTGTTGGTTTTACGCCAAGTTGTGGGGTACTCCATCCAGCCGAACATAAGGTTGCCCAGACCGCGGCTGAGTTTGCGACTCCAAGTGTAGTGGTGCCCAGATGGCGACTGGATGTCTCCAAAGGCAGAACTGGAGAGTGTCAGAATAGTAACGGCGAGAAGTAATAGACGATTTTTCATGTGGCTTATCTATGATTAACAAATTACAGTGCTGTTTGGCAACCACTAAGTTGGCTTTTTATCAAGTTTAGCGAGATTTTGGCGGAAACTGGGCCTGCCGCAGCCTTCACTCGGCTTTTGGGGAGGTGGGATCAGACGGATTGCGATCCGATTCTGCCGTTTTGCTTCATCGCGGGTGCAATCCTTTAGCCTCCGCCGCCCTAGCTCCTCTAGAATCAAAACCTGACCACTCGACACCGGGTAAGACCGCATTGTGGCCTGCACAAAAGCTGGCACCATCAGGACCGTTGGATTAGGAGTTCCTTGCGCTCACAGCGCCATTTGGCACGGTGATTCCTCGCCCAATCATTGAGCGCAATTTCAAAACCGATATCGTGTCCTTCACGTTCACTAACCAGCCATTTTAAACGCTGAATCTCTTCCTGCTCGGCGAGAAACTCGCCGTAAGGTGTGCCGGTGGATGCCTGGAGGGAAAAATCAGCCATTTTGATCACTTATGGCATTTGCTGTCAGGATTCAAGCTCAGGCTGGGATAGTGATCATTGCTGGCTGCTAGCAGGGACATCATTTCCAAAAATCTTGATTCTCAGGATGATTTTTGCGACAGCCTGAAGAAAGCAAATGACAATATCTCGCCTACCTTTATATATAATTTGCTGACTTTCAGTCACGCGTTTACAAGCCGGAGTAGCTCAGTGGTAGAGCATCGCATTCGTAATGCGAGGGTCGCGGGTTCAAATCCCGCCTTCGGCTCCATCAACACGTGTATGCCATGACCAACCCGAGTACCGCTGATAATGATACGCCACGCCGCAGCCGATCCCGGCGTCGTGAAGCCATGGTCAATGCCATTGCCACCGTTCTGGGTTGCATGGCATTGGTAGTCATGATAGCCACGGTGGCAAGAGTCGTCATGGTCAAACTGTGGGAGTCCGCTCGCGTCAACCCTGAATACGTTCAATCGGTTTATGACAATGATCTGGATCAACGCTGGTCTGGCAACACCAAGGAATTACCCTCCCTACTGAATGAACCGGCTGAAACTAAGCCCCACTCCCAAGCCTCCGCTCCATTATCAGCCACTCCCTCCATCGCCCTTCCTCCTGCGGTAGAAACGCATACTATAAGTGCCAAAACGCCGGTTGCTGTTATCCCGCCCACTGCTTCCTCGATCCAGGACATCGAAAGTAAACGATCAAATATCGAAATAACGGTGCGTGGTTTTTTTGAGGCGGTTGATGTGGAGCAAAAACTTGCCTTTGCCCGCGATCCTCAACGTGTAAGACCGTTGATGGAAAGCTACTATCGTAGTCACCCTCCGGTTCGTCTTGAATGGAAAAGTCTGGGCTGGGTATTGCCGGTGGAAGAGCAAGGTTACCGCCTCGGTTATGCCCAAGCAATCCTAGCCAATTCAGAACCTGTCAGCCTCATCATTGAGGAACTTGCAGATGGTTCATTTCGTGTGGACTGGGAAAGCTCAGTGCGGTATGGCGAACTCGACTGGGGCGATTTTATCCAAACGCGACCTGCTTCTCCCAAACTTTTTCGCGTGATTGCCTCCAAGCCTCAACACACTCCTCCCGGTGAAACACCACAGGATAACGAGGTGATCGAGATCCAACCCCCTGACAATGGGGACTTGATTTACGCATATTTCGACCGCAAAGACCCCAAATTTCAACCTCTTCTCCAGCAACTCAAAACGGGAAACTGGAAGGATGTACCTTTAACTCTGCGACTCTGCTATCCGGGTCCCGCAGGCAGTGGCAAAAGCGTTCGTATCGCCGATGTCGAAGGCAAGGGATGGCTGATACTGCAAGGAACCAGGAGCTAGACTGTGAGCAAAACCAAACCTACCAAAAAGAAGGCGGCCCAAGGTAAGGCCAAGCCTATTGCAAGCAAATCCAAGAAGTCGGCTGCCGCCAAAAAGCCCGCTTCTAAACCTGTTCCAAAGAAGAAGCTTAAAAGCGCACCGGTAAAAAAGCCATTGCCCAAAAAACCGGTCAAAAAAGCCTCCCCGCCTAAGTCGGCACCCAAAAAGAAGGCACCGGCAGCTAAACCCGTCGCGAAAAAATCAGTGGGCAAGGCAGCACTCAAAAAAGTCAAACCCGCGTTGGCACCTGCCAAACCCACGCCTAAGCCTATCGCCAGCGCCAAGACAACGACACAAACCAAGCCTGTGGCAGTATCTGCGCCAGTGGCCAAAGTCGCAAAAACAGCGCCCTTTATCGTCACCGCCTCGAAAACAGCCCCTGCTCCCGTCTCCGCTGCTGTTGAAGCACCAATAACAAAGAAAAGCCCCGCCCAGCCATTGGTCGCCGCTGGCCCCACCAAATCGGGTGCACTTTTCTACGATTCACACATGCATACCCCCTTGTGTAAGCACGCTTGGGGTGAACCCGAAGAATATGCCCAGCAAGCCGTCAAAGCCGGCCTCAAAGGCATCATCTTCACCTGCCACTGTCCAATGCCGAATGGCTTCTGGCCTTCCGTGCGCATGTCTGAGAGTGAATTCGACACCTACGTTGCCCTCGTTCAACGCGCTGCTAACGCCTTCAAAGGCAAACTCGATATTCGTCTCGGCATCGAAAGCGAATACTACCCCGGCTGTGAAGAATACATCACCAGTCTGCATCAGCGTGCCGACTTCCACTACGTCCTCGGTGCTGTTCATTGGCAGGCCAAGGAGTATCTCAATAAGTTCGAAACCGGCACCATCGAAAACTTCCGCCGCACTTATTTCGACCACCTTGCCAAATCCGCTGAATCTGGTCTCTATGACTGCCTCGCGCATCCTGACTTGGTCAAAAACTACCATCCGGATTCTTGGTGCTTCGCCATCGTCAAAAACACCGTCACCACTGCGCTCGACCGCATCGCTGCCACTGGAGTCGCGATGGAGTTAAACACCTCCGGTCTTAACAAGAGCTACTCCGAGATGAATCCCGGCCTCGAAATGCTCCGCATGATGGCCGATCGCAAAATCCCCATCGTCGTTGGTTCCGACTCCCATCGCGCCGTCCGTGTCGGTGAGCATTTCGTCACCGCCCTGAATCATCTCACCGAAGTCGGCTACGAAAAGGTCAGTTACTTCCTCAACCGCCAGCGTATCGATCTCAAAATCTCCGATGTGCTCGCCAGTCTGAAGAAAGCTGCAGACCACAACGCGTAACTCAATCATGGTTCGCACCGGTATCGGTTACGATGTGCATCCTTTTGAAGAGGGTAGGCCGCTGGTGCTCGGCGGAGTCACCATACCTCACAGTCGTGGCCTCAAAGGCCACTCCGATGCTGACGTGCTCAGCCACGCCATCGCCGATGCCGTTCTTGGCGCTCTCGGCGAACCGGACATTGGTTATTGGTTCCCGCCGTCAGACCCGACCATCAAAGGCATCTGTAGCCTCAAGATCCTCGAAAAATGTGCTCAGATCGCCGCTGACAAAGGAATGCGCATCGAAAACGTCGATTCCTCCATCATCGCCGAAGCGCCAAAGGTCAACCCACACGCCGCCGCGATGAAACAGCACATTGCCACCGCCCTCGGCATCCAACCCGACCAAGTCGGCGTCAAAGCCACCACCAACGAACGTCTCGGTTTCGTCGGCCGCGAGGAAGGCATCGCCGCTATGGCCGTTGCCTGCGTCAGCAGGAAATAAGTTGGCGGAAAGATCGCGCATTGCGCTTCCGTGTTCCCCTTGCCACTCTGAGTGCATTCGTTCATCCTTCGCAGTCTTGCTACGGAGAACGGATCATTCGGAACTCTTCATTCGTCATCCCCTCCCCATGTCAGACTCTGCTTCCGCCGCCGCTCTCGTTTCAGGTTATAATAAACTCAAAGCTGCCCTCGGCAGACGCATCG
>Ga0209086_10001482_pt1 | contig 19056 bp, 31 predicted proteins | sample M_130207_XF_Meta_FD_187312 | JGI IMG/M metagenome (GOLD analysis project Ga0209086, IMG submission 187312) | Freshwater microbial communities from Lake Montjoie, Canada to study carbon cycling - M_130207_XF_MetaG (SPAdes) (version 2) | ecosystem: Environmental > Aquatic > Freshwater > Lake... | reverse complement strand
TGTTCTGAAAAAGTTATAGAAATTTTAAATAAATAATAAAACCTTTCTTTTTTTTTTGTATCTTTACACTATGAAAGTAATATTTTTAGACCATGATGGAGTAATCTGTTTATCCACAGAGTGGGGAGGTCGTTATAAGAAACAAAATAAATGGGGAAAACGAAAGTTATCAACAACACCAATAGAAGTACCAATGGAGTATCGTTTTGACAATTTCAATAAGAAAGCTATCAAAGTTCTTAATGAAATCTTGGGAGAAACAGGAGCGGAAGTTGTTGTATCTTCAGATTGGAAAAGATGGTGTACTGTTGAGGAAATGGGTGAGTATTACGAGTCTCAGGGAATCGTTAAAAAACCAATCGCGTTTACTCCAAACTTAAGTGAATGTAATAATTATGACGATTCATTTCCTTGGAATAAACAGTGGGATTTAGAACAAACTCGTTCATTAGAGATTAAACAATATTTACAAGACCATCCTGAAGTTACTGAGTGGGTTGCGATTGATGACCTTGATATGGGAAAAACAGGAAAACATAATAGTGTGGAATTCACTCATGATTGGGGGTTAGAAAACTTTGTATTAACGCCAAAAGGTCATGAAGGGATTAAACAATCAGGTGTTAAAGACAAAATCTTTAAATTTTTGAAATAAAAAAACCCCTCGTTTGAGGGGTTTTAAATTAGTTTATAACTTCTTCATCACTTGGTGTTTCAGAATCAGTACTACCGTGTTTCTTGTGGACAAATTTGTCAACAGAACCGATTGCGAATGAACCTAATACTAAGATAAGAAATGAGTTAAAGATAAACTCGTTAATAACTAACGGTTTACCCAAGAAACCTGTAACGATATCCGCACAAGCGAATAAACACATCATAACAAATGCCATAAATCCAACTACGGATTTTTCGTTGATTGAATTGTTATCACAAAACAATTGATTAAAGAATTTTTTCATAATGTTTTTATTAATAAATATTTACATTTTCCATAGAATCGTTATATTAACGACCTTGTCCTCTGTATTTTTTTGGTCTTTCCTCTTTTGGTCCAAATTTCTTCTTAAGTTTTCCGATGGTTTTTTTACCAAAATTTACCTTCTGAGATGATGATGAGACTGATTTTCCTTTTGCCATTGTTTTTAAGTTTTATACGGTTTATTTAGTCAATAATAAATATAAAAAAATGGCATAAAAAAGGGGGTAGTAGCGAGCTTCCCCCTTAGTTTTGTTACCATAACGATAACGGTCCTAAAAGTCCCCTTACGGGGGTTATTTTTCTTTAACTAAAGTCAGACATCTTTTCAGATATTCTTTAGCTCTTGGAGTCGTATCAGAGTGTCCTAATACCTTCTCAATATCTTTAACAAGGTCTTCACCATGTTCATGTTCTTTATACAGTTCAATAACCTTGTCCATAGCTTTGTTACATTGACTATTAGTTTCATCAAAATAATTTTTGTTTCTGAATGTATTAATATGGTTCATTAAGTTGTACGACAAGTGTTCCCCACCATCATTCACGTCATGTAATCTTAAAGTTTTTAACATGTCCAAGGTGTCAACCATACCATTGATTCCACCATCTCTTTTATAAAGGGTGTTTGTATAATTTTTGAAATTTTTTGATGGACCAACAATATGGTCTAAAGGTATAACGTTTTCTGGAACACATCTTTGTTTTTGTTCACCGTCTTTTTTAGGTTCAATCTGTTGTTCCTGTAAAATATGTTGTCTAATAATTTTACGAAGCTTCTGTTCGTCTATCCTGATTTTTTTCATTGTGAAATTTCTTTATTTATAAATATTCGTTTATGTTGAATTATTCGTTGTTGTTTATATTTATAAAAGGATATATCTAAATACAGGTAAATCAATAAAAAATAAATCCGAATACATGGAAGATGGGGAGAGTGATAAGAACGTGGAGAAAAATCTTTTTAGAGAACCTATCCGTAAAATTTCTCATGTTGGCAATGTTTTTCAACCCATTTGGGTTCGACGCAGTCCAATACTATCTCTTTACTGTAACAGGAAGTTTATGGTACGCAAATTTAATTATGTATTGCGTATCGGGACTATTCTTTGGATTGTATTTTTATTTTCGGAAATTGTCTAAATAATCCTCACTCCTCAGGACTTTCGTCAAAAGGAGGAAGAACTATCTGTAACCAAATATCAAACACTAAGAAATAAATCCACCATGTAAGAATTGAAATTGGGTAAGTTTCAGGATTTAGTTGAGTCATAAAGAGTAAAAAAACTAACCTACAAACAATATAAATTCTGGTGATTAGGAGTATTAGACCAAATATTCTTGACATATTATAACTTTATTTCAAAACGGTTTTTCATCAACTCAATTTTATCCTCAGGAACACCATGTTGATTTACACCACCATGACGGTTCTCAACAATAACTGTGAAAACGGTATAATCATATTGTTTCGCTAATTTAAAGTATGTTTCCATCTCCCACTCTTGAGTGAAAGTATTAGATACTGCAATCTCTCTGTAGAAGTTATCATTAATCAGAGAATCTTTCATATACGTCTCAACTGTATCCTGACAGAATTTATGAGCATCTTTGATTTTAGTAAAATCAAAATTATATTCTCCCGTCTCTTTATCAACAAAATATTTATCCGCCTCGCAAACTAAAAAGTCGTGACCAACTAATTTTTCGGCAAATGTTGACTTACCTGAGCCAGGAATTCCCCTGACAATATATAAAATTTTTTCCATAGGACAAAGATAATAAAGTAATGGTAAATTATAATAAAAGTTTGATAATTTCAGTCACTTTAATTGAGATTAAATAAGCTCTGACGTACATGTCAGATACTATTTTGGGGTAATGTTTCACAACATTAAATATACAAATTATTTATTAAATCTACGTAAAGCATTTTCAGTTATAAAAATAAATTCGGAATCTTTAAATTCCTCTAAATTTAATGAATTTGTGTATGACATTGAAGACTTTAAATAGTCTTTAAAATTGTCGACCCAAGACGATAATGTGTACTCAACTTTGTTAGTTTTTACAATACCTTCAGATGTTGTAAGTTTCTGTTTTCCCCATTTTCTTTGAACTTCTTTGGTGCTCATACCTCTAAATTCTTTATACAAATGTTTTCGTAATTTAGGAAAATTTGCCCACACAAATTCAGACTGTTCTTTAGATAGTTTAAATCTATTGAATAGTTTTGTTTGCGAACAAGACTCAAGAGTTTTATTCAATACTCCACCTAACATAACGTAATCAGCACCTAAAGCCAACGCTTTAATAATGTCATCATAATTTCGGAAACCACCATCGGCAATAATCTTTGTTTCGTAATTACCCTGTTTCTTAATTTGGTAACACTCATTAATTAATGATGCCATTGGGTAATGAACTCCTGTGTTTGCAGATGTTAAACAACCACTACCACCACCAATTCCGACACGGATAAAGTCTACACCAATCTCCGCAAATTTTTCATATGTCTTTGGATTTGCTATATTCCCTACAATAAGTTTATGGTTTGGGGATTTTCTAATCTCCGTAAATTTTTTACTTAACTCATAAAGTTTAACCATATGACCGTTAGCAATATCAACCAAGATATTAATCTTGTCTTTGCTAAAATCTTCTTCCTCATACCATGATAACATTTTTTCAAATTCATCTAAAGAAACGGATGAAAATGTTTCACCCCCATGAACACCTCTTGGTAAACAAACCTCTAAATCTTCATTAAGAAATAAGTCATAATTTTCCTCATCAACGACCGTATCCATTGGGGATACAAATAATGGTAATTTACCATTCTCAGTAAAAATGTTAATTGATGAACGACTATTAATTGATGAAATGGTTTCAGGAACTAATGTGATGTCTTTAAAGTCAAATTTTTTAGTCATTTGTTTGTATATTTTCGGTTTCTAATCCTGATATTAATTTTGTAATCCTAATTTTCCCTTTTTCTCCAATTGGAATCGGGTTACCATATTCGCTGATTTGGACAAAACGAATATTTGTCTTTAGTACAAGAATTTGATTACCTGTGTAAACATCATGGGCTCTCGCTTCCATATATAAGGTTACTGAGGTATTACCAATTCTTGAAGGATATCCATAAATTTTTAATAGTTGACCTTCCTTAGCTGGTTTCTCAAAGTTACATTTATCAATAGACACGGTAACCATTCTTGGTGAGTCACATAATTGCATAGAATACCCTGCAGCTGCCGAGTCAATCCAAGCGAGTAATTTTCCTCCAAATAAATTTCCGTGGAATCCTAAATCTGATTTTTTAATCGGGTGAGTGTTTAATAATTCCATACCCAAAGTATAATAAACAATCCATTTAAAGACAACCCAACATATTTATTAATATGTTAACTGAAAAAGAAATTAATAGACTAAATGGTATTTTAGAAAATATGACCTTTAAATACACTGATGGATTATTCTCTGAGGATTCAGGTAAAATTAATATGGATATTAAATTTCAGATATTAGGTTATAAAAAAATGATAAGTGTTGGTGAATATTATGATTATCTTCGTATATCTGTTACTCTTTTAAATTTTAAAGATGAAATAACCCAAAAAATATTTCTTAAGTTAGGGGTTAATGGTGACTTTTTAAATAAGTACTTTAAAGATAATATGTACTATTTTAAAATAAAATTAGAATCTAGAATACGAGATATATTAAAGATGTTTGACTCAGACGTAAGACTAATGATAGAGGATATTGAAGTTGAGGGCGACAATGGGAAAGAATCATTAAAAGAGCAAAAAATGACAAGAGAGACTATTAGAAGTGTTGTTAAAGACATTGTTAAAATATTAAAAACAAATAAGGAAGGAGAGTTTCATTTACCTGAGGGTGATTATGGTCGTGGATATAGTTTTAATAGATTTCCTGTTGAATTTACTGTTGAGTTATCAGTTGAACATGATGATAGTTTAGAAGGTTATCAATTAAATGCCGAGTATTCCCATGAAGACGATGTTATTGAACTTATTATTAGGTACAATCCTGATGATTTAAGAACTTCAATGTATGATATTGTTGGAGAATTAAATGAGGTTATTGCTCATGAATTAGAACATTCGTTACAGTCATATAGAGGTGAGTTTCAGGATAGAAAAGGTAAAACTACAAATAATCCTTTAAAGTATTATTTACAACCTCATGAAATACCAGCACAAATTGCGGGGTTTAAACGAATTGCAAGATTACGTAAACTTCCATTAGAAACTGTTATTAGACAATGGTTTGATTCTCATGGCGATATTCATACCTTGACTACAAAACAACAAAAGAAAGTTATTGATACGTTGTTGAAAAATGAGAACTCTTAATCTTCTCTTTGGAATCGTTTAACCATTTTATTGATTAATTGTTTTAAAACAATTCCTGAAACTGTTAATAATCCAAACCCTGCCAATCTTTGAGCTATATGTGATGGCTCTATTGAGTTAGTTTCGCCCATCGCTAAATTATAAATCATTGGTATAATAGGAATGATAAAGGTGTAACTCATGATATTTGTTACCTTATGTAATGTAACTCCTAAACTACCTATAAAATTTAAAAAAGTTTTCTTTAATTCTTCACTCTTACTTAATACAGTTCTAAATGGTCTAATTAACCCTTCCTCTTTAATTTTAGAATATATTTTTTTAACATAATCCTTATTATCAATATAGTAAGACGCGATAACCCCTGTTAGAATTAAACTAATCTCAAGGTCAGAAAGCTCAGGGTGACGACCTGCTAAATAATCTTCTAACGGACCAACAAATCCACCGATAGTTGCCCCCCAAGTAATTAGGAATTCTAAATTAAACCCAATTTGTTGTGACGATTCCTTAATAATTTTTTTAACAAACTCGTAATTTTGTTTAAGGATATCGCCAAAATTATCACCTGAAGCCTCAGATAATATTTTTCTTTTTTGATTTTCAGAAATTAAAATGGTTATACTCATACACTAATAAATACTTTGTTAATATTTATTGTTAACTTTAAAACAAAAATATGCTTAACCCACCAATAAAAAAAGGAGATAGAATAATTTTACTTCACATGGACGGAGAAACTTCTGTCCCACCAGGAACTATGGGAACCGTTTTGACACACTCAAGAGTTTTTGGGGACGACCAATATACCGTAGATTGGGATAGTGGGTCTAAATTAGCCATTATATCAAGTGTTGATTTATGGGATACTGAAGAAAATAGAAATCAAAGTAAAAAGAAAGTTGAGGAACGTGTAATAACTAAAAAAAGTATTACGGAGATGGATGACGAAAATAAAGTTTTTCTTAAAAATATTGACGTGTTCAAATTCTTTAATATGAAGTTTTTACATGAATACCTAAAAGACGTTAGAGAATCTTCTATAGTTAATATGTTTGGTGCATCACCTTACTTGTATATGGGTAGAGAAAGAATTGAACACGAGTTCAAATATAAAGAAATTCACGATGAAGAGGCGTTTGAAACTGTGTTAGAAAAGGCAAACAGAGCTCAAATGTATATGATTGGAGGGGTTATGAAGGTTTTAGAATCTCAAAATAAAGAAATTACTCCTGAATCAGTTAACAGGTTAATTCCAAGATACGCCCATAAAGTTCTTGAGAACTATATGCACTTATTTTAATTCAAAATCCCAACCATCACCATTTTTAACAGGTATTATTGATAGGTCTAAAAAAACTGCGTTTTGTTCTCCAGCATATAACCCTAAGATATTAAAATCGTAAAATTCTTCTGATTCCTGTTCGGTCATACCATCCCTTTCTTGTAGAATGGATAGTATAGTAGGTTTAGAGTAAAGGATTCGTCTACCATTACCAAATTCCTCAACAATACCAACTATGGCACTTTCTAAACCATCTAAAAGGATTGCACCTTCGGCGTATTCATCAATATCAACTTTCATACTTCAATAATAAACAAACTATTCTGTCCAATCAACATATTTATATTTAAAACAAATCATTATGAACCAATATTTTTTTAAAATGACAAACGAGGAAAGAAATAATATCCTTGACCAACATAAACATGTCTATGATGGATATGTTACAAATTACGCAAGTAACAACGAACAACCATTATACGTTCAAGATTTTGCGAATGATAAAAATGGTATTACTATTAATAATAAAGGTAAAATTACTACCTACAAAAATTTGGGGATTAATGAGAGTGTACTTGAAAGTGAAGAAGACGAATCTTACATGGTTAGCGTTGGTGAACAATTAGATATGATTGGTGACGGTGATGATGATTTTGAACACGGAACATTTGAAGACGATGATTCTGATATTATGTTAATTAGTCCTGAACATGACGAATATGATAACGAGGAAGATGATTATATGGATTATGACAGTGATGATGAAGACCCTGAATTTGAAGATATGAATATGGAAGATATTTTAGGTTTATCTAACGAGGACGATGACGATGAAATGATTGATTCGTTACAAGAACAAGTTAACAAATCATTAGATATGTTCAGAAGATTTAAAAATCTTTAATTAAACTTTTTATAATTTCTCAGATATTTTTTAAATAAAACATTATGGAAGTTAATGAATTAATATCATACTATTTAAATGAAACTTTAGAAGTACTTGAAGTAACATTTAGAACGACCTTAGATGCTGAAGATGAATTTAGAGAAGATAAAATTCATTTTAATGAGATAAGTGATTTTGGATATAACTTTGTATCCAAAGATAATAGTGGTTACAGGAGTTTACTTGAAGAAGAATACGATGAGGACGATTACGATGACGATGAACTTTTCGTTGACGAAGAAGAAGTAACATCATTTCTAAATGAATACTATCTTATCTACCCAAGCAAACTACCTGATTCAGACTTATTTTAAGGACCAACCCTTGTTAAATATAAGGTAACTGATTCATCAGACCCTGAACTGGCACCTGGCCACAATCCTGAAGTCCTCAATACCAAACTTTCATAACCATCACTTATTATCTTAAAAGTTCTCGTACTTGAATTAATATCAAATTGGATATATCCTAAATCATAAATTGAGTGATGTCCAACAATCTGATAAAAATATTGTTGATTCCAAATTACCTGACCTGATGGAAGAGGGGTTGGGCAAAAAGATATTACAGTATAATCAAAATGCCATTCGGTAAACCCTACATTAATTGTGTCCATAGGGAAAATATCATTCGGATTTGTATAAACAGTTCCTGGCTCATACACCGTATCTCCAGGCGACATTGACCCCTCAACTTTTGAATAGGTTACCCTATCAATCACATATTCACCACTTAAACTAAGTGAAGTTGGTTCAGAATACTTTAGACAAGACGTTAAACACGACAAGGACAATAAGACAAAAAAGAGTTTTTTCATATGTAAGATTTATTATTCTACAAATATACATATTTTTTTTGAAACTAAAAATATTTATTACTATGATAAATGACGTAGATTATATTATTTCGTTAATGAAAGAATATACAACCAATGGAAAAGATGGTGAACTTGGGGAACAAGACGCCGCTGCTGGTGGGGGTGGTTCTTCAGGTGGAGGGGCCGCGGGAACATACCCAACGGTGACAAAATGGGAAACGGGTGTTGCAAGAACAGGACCCGCAAATCAAATAGCAATCACTAAACATTCCGATATAGTTAAAGTTAACCGAGGAAAAGCGAATACTTTATTATAAACTATGATATTTATTAATAGATTAATCAAAAAAACATTTTAAAATGAAAAACCGTAAATTAACAGAAGGTAAAGAAGAATTGGTCAGAGCGTTATTAATGATGAAATATGACACCAAAAAAACTCTTTCCGAAAATCAAGAAAATATTAAACCTCTATTAAAAGAAGAGGTCGGAAGTGTCGCAGTGGCAAGTACTGTTGGGGGGGCGGCGTTAGGAGCTGCAGCAATCCCGAGTTCCATGTCCATCGCGAGTGGAGGTGCTGGTGTTGTCGCAGGAACTACAAACTTAGCCGCGGGTGTCGCGTCAACATTAGGTATTGGGTTTACCGCAGGAGCTGCGATTGTTGGTGGAGCGGCGGCGTTAGCGGTCTTACCATTAGCTTATTGGTTAATCACCAAAGATAACGGTGCTGATAGAGTAAAAGCATTATTTCAAATGTGTTCAACGAACGCAAGTGCAATATCTAAATTACCAAGAAAAATAAATGATGGAACCATTAGAGGTTTAGCGGACAAAATTAATGATGCAGTTAATTACTCAACATTAGGATTTATGGCGGGAACAGATGAAGAATCTTTATTTGGGGCATTCAATCAATTAAGAAGTGGAACCGCATCTGATGCTTGTGCATTAATCAACAAATATAATCAACAATATGGTGATTTGTATGATGACTTAGATGGTGATATTGATGCTGAAAGTGAATGGAATCAAATCTACAGACCATTGAGAGACTGTATTGAGGATTCGTTAAAAGATATAGTAGATAACGACCCTTGTAAGGATAAACCTGGTACTATTTGGGATGATAAAACTAAATCTTGTGTTACTCCAGGACCAACTCCAGGACCAACCCCAAACCCAAACAAATGGAAAGATTGTCCTGACTTCCCGTTAACTAAAGGTTGTAAAGGTGAAAAAGTTAGAAAAATCCAAGACTGTTTAGGAATTACTGCTGATGGTAAATTTGGTTCAGGGACTCAAAAAGCATTGTCAAGTGGTGGTTATGCAACAACCGTAACTCAAGAAGTTTACGACAAAATTTTGGCAAACTGTGGTGGTACAACAACTACTACAACTTCAAGACCTGAACCAAGTACTGAATACACTAACCAAGTATAATAAAATCAAATTACAATATGAAAAATAGAAGAATAATTAAAGAGGATATGAATAATCCTGGTGGTAATCAGTTTACTGACCCTGTACTTAAAAAAGCGTTTTTAGCAGGTTGTTGGCCTACGACTGTTACAGGACCAATGAAAGATAAAATGCCAGGTGGGACTGAAGCGGTTTATCAGTTTTCTCAAAGACCTGAGAACGCAGCAAATCCTCACGTTTTTGACAAACCTAACGGGGCGAGAGAATGGAGAACAAGTGCGGGAGCCGACGCTAAAGTCGCAAGAACAAGTAAATGGTATTGTGAAAAATTAGAAGAGAGTAAAAATTCTGAATTGACTACCGACCAAGACGTTGCGTTGAAAACGTTAATTACTTATTCAAAAGGTCAAATAGCTCCTTATGAAGAAGGTGTTGTAAAACCCGCGGCAGATGGATGGCAATTAACAACGTTAGAAAAGTTATTAGCATTAAATTTAGGTGGTGATTACGCAAATTTAATTAATGATGCGTTAAAGACAAATAAAGGAACTGCAAGAGTTTGGATTTTACAAGGTAAGAAACAATTCGCCGCTAATCAATCTCAAGAATTTGTTGATTATTTTGTGAAAAAATTAGGTTGTGTTGAAGGTCCAGTACCTGCGGGTGAAGAAAACCTTTGGGATGAAAGAGATTTACAACAAGATGCTAGATGGGGTAAACAATTCCAAACTCCTTATATAATGCACTGTGACCGTAGTAGATTGACTCCTGATGTGTTAAAACAAGAACTTGATAATAGTATAAACACGGCTAAAAAAACTTTTGATAAAGCAACTTGTAAATCCGTGATTTTAAATTACTATCAATTATATAAGACTCAAACTCCACAAACACAAGGTAAAGTTGACATGGATAAAGAAACTGTTAGAGGTTGTACTAAAAACAACAACTATCCTTTCTTAAAGAAAAAAATTGATGAATTACAATTCGCACCTCCTGTGAATTTAGGTGGTGGTAAAACTGTTGACTACGCATTAAATGTAAGTGCTAGAAATGTCAGACGAGAACATAAAGAACAACTATTAAAAAATCTAATTAGAGAGAGTTTGCTTGAGGTCAAGGAAACCAAAAAAAAAAGAATCTTGGCAGAGAATAAGATAGTTAATACAAGATTGACGTTTATCTCTGAAAACGTAACACTTAAAACGAAAAAACAAAAAGAAAAATATTTTAACGAATTACTTTCCGAGATGGTTTATTTAAACTCTCAAGGATTTGATAAAGGAGTTATTACTGAAGGTCTTTGGGATATGTTAAAAGGTTTATTTGGTAATGGAGCTGACTCAGTGATGCAATACTTCAAAGAGTACATTGCAAAATGGTTAATCGGTAACTTAACACCAATGGACCCAAATGGATGGATTGGAGGAACAATTGTTAAAGCAATTGGTAACTTACCAATCGGAGATATCCCAAAATTAACTGATTGTAATTTCTTGACTGCACTTCTTTCAAAATCAATCGCGGAAGAAGCGTTAGACCAAGTTAAAAATAAAGCGGGAATGGAAGGACCATTCTATGATATCTTAAGAAACGCTATTGTGGAGAGTCTTGAAGATACATCATTTGGTTCTAAAATTGAGCATGGTCTTGGTAGTGTAATTTGTCCTATGTTAGGAGGAATAACTAGTAAGATGGGTTCAATGGCTGATACGTTAAAACAAAACGCATTAACCACAACCTAAGATACCTGTGAGGTAATTACTCACACGGGATAAACCAATTAAAAGAAAGGGGGTATTCCAAATCTAACAAATTGGGTGTCGTGAGACACCCTTTTGTGTTTTACATAAATGATTTTTTGAACTCATTCCAAATAGGTTCAACATTTGCATTAATAATTTCTGAGAATATTGATGGTTCATAAGGTTTGAATCTTAACTTCATACCAGCTTGCTCAGGTGTCCTATCACCTTTATGACGATTACAAGTACCACAACAAGTAATAAGGTTCTGCCAAGTATTTAACCCTCCCTTTGACTTGGGTTGGATGTGGTCAACAGTTAAGTTTTTTTTACTACCACAGTAGACACACTCGTAGTTATCACGTTTAAATAATCTATGACGGTTAATCTTTAACTTATGAATTCTATGTCTTACATAATTTAATAAACGGATAATAAGTGGTCTAACAAATGTTTGCTCACCTGCAAGAATAGGACTTTCAGAAGATTTTAAAACTTCTGCCTTACCTTTTGTTACAAGGTTAAACCCTCTAAAAACTGTAGTTACGTTAATAGGGGTAAAATCTGCATTTAATACTAATACTTTATCCATACGACAATTATAATTTAAGTTTTTTGAAATAACAAGTTTGATTTTTTCTTTTATTACTTCTATACTTATAAAAAAAGAAAGAGATGTACGTAATAGTTAAACATGTGAAAGGTGAGACGGGTAGAAGATTACCTGTTATTATATTAAATGGTCAATCTGAAGTATGGGAGTTTGATACTATTGAGGACGCTGAGGATATGAGAGAAATTTTTCAAACCAACTCAGACTCGGGTCACAAATACGAGGTTAAGAAAATTTAATCAAATGGCTCCATAGTTAAATGGATATAACAGTTCTCTTCTAAAGAATAGTTCCTAGTTCGATTCTAGGTGGGGCTACTAAATATGATGTCTAATTCTGTGACAATTAGAACATAGTAATACACATTTATCAAGTTCATAAGTGATTTTATCCCATGAACGTAATCTTAATTTACCCCAGTCAACATCCTTGTTGTCAGGACTTAAATGATGGAAATCAAATATTACATATGGGTAAGTTGGATAAGTTACACCACAGTCAACACAAGAACTACCCTTGTATTCAATTGCACTAATTTTTCTTGAGACCCAACGGTCATTACAATATTTATTAAAACATAGTCGGCATTGAGACGTTCCATTTTTTCTACCTTTTTGTTGGTAAAATTCGTTTATTAATTTTTCCTGATTACATGTTACACAAATTTTCATATCCATAATAATAAATATGGGATAGAAATAAAAAATCTAACCATTTATTTGAATTTATGAATTAAAATTATTATTATTTGGTAATATTTAATTCATATGGGAAATCAAGATGATATGTTAGAACAAGAACATAATGAGTTCATTAAAGATGAACTATTCTGTCAAATGATTAAGGAGAAGGTTGAACATTCTCACTATCACAAATATCAGGGGATAGTACCTGAAGGGTTTCTACTGATTCCTGAACAAACATTAGAACGACTAAAGGACTTTGATTATTGGAAGGAGTGGAAATACGACCAAACCAATTTCAAAAAAGATATGATGGAAGACACAAAAAATATGTGATGATTGTTGTGCAATCAAAACTTTTGTGTATCTTTGTTACATGAAAAACATATTCGCACTTTTATTTCTTGGTTTCGGTTTCATTGTTTACATGAAAGAGTACCAAAACAAAGATTATTCTTACATCTACAAAGACGCAATTGCCTCTATGGGAGACACTACTTCTCAAGTAGTTTACATCTCAGGTTTGGGTGATTATGACCAATCTGACTTGGAAATTGCTTCAAAAGCAATCACTGAAATGTACGGTATTGAGTGTCAGATTATTGACCCAACTGCTACTACAGGAGATTTGTATACTGTTGAGGGTAAATTAGATGCTATGACATGTAGTAACTCTTTAAATACCGTAAATAAGACTGTTTATGTAACAAATGAATATCTTATCTCTCATGACAGAATTGTTTGTGGTTCCTCAACGCTTAACGGTAATTTTATAATTGTTAGTGATAACTTCAACGATGTTAAAAATACCACTATTCACGAAATGGCTCACACATTTGGTCTTGGTCACTGTGATAACCAATGTATCTTAGGTCACATTGAACTTGGTGACCCTAACGGAAAATTTTGTAATGATTGTAAATTAAAATTAGGATTAAAATGAAAACATTTGAAGATTTAGAATTTAAAGACCATCCGTTAGGTGGTGTACATGTAAAAATGATGTTTGATAATGGGTATGGAGTGTCTGTTATTAAAACACCATACTCTTACGGTGGTTCACAGGGTAAATACGAATTAGCAGTACTAGACCCCCAAGGTGAGTTAACATACAACACACCTGTTACCAACGATGTTCTTGGTTACCTTTCCAAAAAAGGAGTTACTGACGCGATGTTAGAAGTTCAAAAAATATTAACCTTTAAACTAAAATAAAATGCCTGAGTTCACAACAGAAATAGACATTGACCCATACGACTACATATCGGAATGTAGCAAACGAGAAATTAGAGAACTGATTGAGGTCCTAATTGAGGACGGACACTTATCCCAAACGGCACTACCTCTTGTTAAGAGTAAAGATAGAAACCTTTTGGATGATGAATGGGATGACATTGTTATAAAACTACAATCCTCTCGTTTAGTAATGAGTGATGAAGACGAACAAATGATTAGAGAAATTTCCAAAAAATATTAAGATGAACCCAATTAGCATTTTTAAAGTAGGTAAACCGAAGAATGAAGATAATGAAGATATTATCTTTGACAAGATGACAACAATCCTTGATGAGAACGATATGGATTCGTTAATGGAGGATGAAGATGAGGATGGTATTGATTTAATCTATGTTGCCATCACCGAAGAAAAACGTAAAAAATTGGTGAGTCTATTTGAGGAATATGATGTTCTCTTACACCATGAAACTTTTATACTAAAACAAAAACCGTAGTCTCCTACGGTTTTTTTAACTTAATTCATAATCTATTAATACTTTTCCTGACTTTTTTGGTTTCTTAACTAATTGTCCTGAGAAACCTGAATCTTGAGCTTTGGCAATTAAATTACGTTTTAACGTCTCCCAATTGTTACCGTGAATAAACTCATCAGGATTTTCTGTAACCTCATCCTCAAGGTCTAATAACTCATCAATAAAGTATTCACTTGGGTGTGTGTCTTTACCTGTGGTAATTTTTTTAATACCTCTACCTGTTGACCTGATTTTATCTGTCAACCAACCTTCTTCCATTTCGGTTTCTTGTTCCTGAATAACTCTACGAACAATACGTTCCAAATCTGACTCGGTTAATCTTATAACTTTTTTCATATCTATAAATACTTTAATCTTAAATAAAGTTGGAAATTAATAAAATTTTCGTATCTTTGTGTCGTAGTCAGGTCAACATCCCTCCTAACTATAAAAAAATGAAAAAATACCTATTACCACTTATTATGTTAGTTGTTATACTAACATCTTGTTCTACCCCTCAACACGGGTATAACTATAAAAAACATTCTAACCGACAACAGACAATGTATAAACAAACTAAACGTGTCAATAAAGGTAAGAATCAATTGAATCATCAATGTTCACCTAAAAAACATAGGTAACATAGTTAGATAATAGTCAGGTAGGTCACAAGGTCGGTTCGAGTCCGATGGAAGGTCATGGATGTCGGGTAGCTCCCTGTAGAGAGGTTCGAATCCTCTCCTGACTACAAAAAATAAAATAACATGGAAAAACCACATCAATTAGAAAAACCAAATTTAGATGAATTAAAAAAAATCTGTCAAGAATACCTTGATTTTGTTGATAACGATGAAGAATACCACGAAGGTAATGATTACAACCATTACATTTTTGAAACGGCAATGAAATCTGTTTTTGGTGAAGATGTATTTGGTTACATTAACTCAAGACAAGATTAACAAATAGTCAGGTGGCGAAATTGGTAGACGCACATTAGAAAGTTCCTATAACCCAATGGTTAATATCGTGGAGCTTTGGTATTAACATAACAGGTTCGAATCCTGTCCTGACTACAAAAAAATAAAAATTTTAGTAAAAAGCTTGTCAATTAAAGAACTTTTACTAATTTTGTAATAGTTATTAGAAAACAAATTAAAAAATAGAATCAATGAGAACAATTAATAAACATATGGTCATTATCAGCAAGTCGCAGTTTAGAAATTGCTGGTATCCGCGTGTGTCATATAATGGTTCGGAATTGAGTGTAAGATAAAAGTTAAGTATAACATATATCTAAACCCCGAGCCATACAAGGTTCGGGGTTTTTTGTTTTAAGTTCATTGACGTATTGGTTTGAAAGTTTAAATTGTCCTGTAGTGTAATTGGCAACACACCTGATTTTGGCTCAGGAATCCGTGAGGTGTATTCAGGTTCGAGTCCTGACAGGACAACAAGATTGCGTGGCTTAGAGGAAAAGAGTTATCTCTCATAAGGACAATCAAGTGGGTTCGAACCCCATACACGCAACAATTTAGCCCTTTAGCTTAAAGGAAAAGCACTTGTTTTACATACAAGAAAGTGTAGGTTCGAGTCCTACAGGGGCTACTATAATATGGGTCGGTTGCCAAGTTGGTCAAGGCACTTGTCTGAAGAACAAGCAATGTGAGTTCGATTCTCACCCGTCCCACGGAGTCCTGAATTAACAGGAGACCCCCACTCCCATATGGCAGTCAGTCCGTTAACCTGATGAAGTGGGGTTTTTAAATGGAGTGTATAGTGTCAGTGGTTGAGCACGTTAGTTTGTGGTACTAATAGGGTGAGTTCGAATCTCACTATACTCCCAAATAGGTTGGGTTCCCTCGTAGTAACGGTATGAACTTAAGTAAGTAAACTACAAGAATCTAGTAAGAAACGGAAGATGGGTTCCCCGTGACCTATGAATTGGAAGTGGTCTGAATGGACGAAGAGCTTGTCTTGAAAACAAGTAATACCTTAACTGTGTATTGGGGGTTCGATTCCCTCCGCTTCCGCAACTTAGTCTCTTGGTGTAACGGATTAGCACCTATCGCTACGGACGATAAAGTTTGGGTTCGAATCCCAAGGAGACTACAACATCCGATGTGTGTTCCCGAGCTAGGTCGGGATAAAATGGAAGATTACTCAAATTGGTAAAGAGGCTTGTTTGCTAAACAAGTAGGTCTGAAATATGATACGTAGGTTCGAACCCTACATCTTCCGCAACAATGGTTCTGTAGTTCAATTGGAAGAACAAAGTCCTTCTAAGGCTTCGGTTGGGGGTTCGAATCCCTCCAGAATCACTAACTAACACAGAGTTGAATGGTACGAGCCTTCAAAGTTCGAAAGGAGTCATGGTGTTAGTTTTTAACGGGATGTGGACTAATTGACTAAGTCGCCACTTTTGGGAAGTGGACATCATCCAGGTTTGAGTCCTGGTATCCCGACAAAAAAATTAGTAAAATTGAACGATATATACCAAAAAATGGTTACCTTTGTTCAATAAAACTAAACATTGTGATGTGTCCGAGCGGTTTAGGAACTATCCTGATACGATAGTCTACGTGGGTTCGAGTCCCACCGTCACAACTTAATGTCTTCGTAGCTCAGCTGGTTTTAGAGCACTCGACTTTTAATCGAGGGGTCACAGGTTCGAACCCTGTCGGGGACACAAAATAACAAAACAATGCACAGTACTGCAAACAAAGAAAAATGTCTTAACGGGAAATCCTTGGAGGACGACTTTCAACTCCTGACAGGATTAAGGAAGATGTTAAAAAAAGAAAAACCATTCTTCATTAATTCATTAGGTAAAAAACAAATTATTGATTTTGATTTTAAAACTGAAATTGATGGTGTTGATATCTTCATTGACTTAACGACAACATTCAGAAGTGACAGACTAAAACAAAAGGCGTACAATGCAGTAATGTATAAAACTAAACTTAACCCAAATTGTAAGTTTTATATGGGAGTTGGGAAATTAATTGAAAACGGGAAAAAGAAAAATCCGATTTTAATCGAAGGGATTGATGGTGTAATCTTGGTAGATGATTTAATCGGAATGATAAAACGGACAGATGCCTGAGTGGTTTAAAGGGGTGGACTGCAAATCCATTGTTCGGGGGTTCAAATCCCTCTCTGTCCTCAATACACGGATGTAGCTCAGAGGCAAGAGCGTTGGTCTCCAAAACTAAAGGTCGGGATTTCGAAATTCTCCATCCGTGCAATAGTTCGAATTTTTAATAATTGTATCGAACTTTTTAGAATAATGTAATATTTATTAATAAAGAACTTTATGAAAGAAAAAATATTACAACTTAGAGAGGAAGGTAAAACTTACAAACAAATACAGGAAATATTAAATTGTTCTAAGTCAACAATTTCGTATTATTGTGGTGTTGGTCAAAAAGAAAAAGTTAAAGATAGAACTAAAAAACGAAGAGAAAACATTATTCTAAAAAAATTAGAAACTTACAAGTACAGAAAAAATAGGTATAAAAAAGAAAGTGTTCGAAAATTTAATAAACGTGACAATTCCGTTCAGGGTAAAATTAATAAAAACTTTGAAACTACATTTACTTGGGAGACGGTTATTGAAAAATTTGGTGAGGATGTTAAATGTTATTTAACGGGAATTGACATTAACTTATTTAAAGACGAATATCATTTTGACCACATAATACCTGTTAGTAGAGGGGGGAATAACTCCCTTGAAAATTTGGGGATTTTAACTCCGACTGTTAATAGTATGAAAGGTGACTTAACAACTGACGAATTATTAATGTGGTGTATTAAAATTTTAGAACATAATGGTTACTCTGTAAGTAAATAAAATGACTCAGTAGCTCAATGGTAGAGCTCTTAACTGTTAATTAAGTGGTTGTAGGTTCGAATCCTACCTGAGTCGCAATTATTTTTTGATGAATATGTTGTGGGAATGAAAAAAAGGTGTATCTTTGTAAAACAAACAACTTAAAACATATACCATGACATCAACATTCATCAACGTAAACGAAGGAACATTATCAGGAGACGTATTCTACGGAAACTTCAACACTACTGTAAAAGGTAAAAGAGTTACAGTTTCAGTTTCAAACCACCTTAAAGATGGTGACAAAGAATACGAATTCCGTATCGCAAATAAATGTCAAGCAGGGTTCATCAATATCCACGACACTAAAGGAACTGCGGCGGGAGTTATCCGTGGATACCAAAAAAACTCATTGGTTAATATCCAAGCAAAAAATGAGTATGGTCAATGGATGAACGTTTACACTATCAAAGGAGGTAAATGGTACTCAATCGACAAAGGGTTCTTGGATGTGTTGACTGTTGGGACAATGAGAGAGTCTTTCCCTGACATGTGTGACATGGAACTTTGGGGTAGAATGGGAGCAAAAACTTGGGCGGACAAGGCG
>Ga0209086_10001475_pt1 | contig 19106 bp, 20 predicted proteins | sample M_130207_XF_Meta_FD_187312 | JGI IMG/M metagenome (GOLD analysis project Ga0209086, IMG submission 187312) | Freshwater microbial communities from Lake Montjoie, Canada to study carbon cycling - M_130207_XF_MetaG (SPAdes) (version 2) | ecosystem: Environmental > Aquatic > Freshwater > Lake... | reverse complement strand
GCCCTGTGGGCCAGAATGGGTCGGCGCCTGTAGGTTGGTGGCAGGAGAGGAAAGCGGAGGCTTGGAAAAAGTTTCAAGCGATGCCGATGCCTAAGCGCAGTGATGAGGATTGGCGGTTTGCCACGATTGCTGCAATTCAGTTGGGGGATTTTCAGCCCGGTCAAAAAGGAAGTACGTCGGCCGAGGCTCTGCTGAAACGGAGTACGGCTTCTTTTCCGCATGCGGCGAAAGCGGTCTTCTCGAACGACCGACTTCTGCACATCGAAGGGAGAGAAGAGCTGGCGAAACAAGGGGTGGTTTTCGAATCTCTTGCGGGGGCTTTGCAGAAGCATCCCGCTTTGCTCGAGAAGCACTTTATGGCGCACCCAGTGGATCTGGGGGCACAAAAGTTTGCTGCCCTACATGCAGCGAATGCATCAGCGGGGGTGTTGATTGTTGTGCCGAAAAACGTTGAGGTGAAGTTGCCTCTGGTATCGTTTCATTGGTTGGACGGGAACGAGTCGGCTGTTTTTCCTCATACCCTGATCGTTACAGGGGAAAACGCGAAAGTGACGGTGGTGGATTTCTTGGGCTCAACTGAGGCGGGAGGGGCAGGATTGGCCTGTGGGCTGAATGATCTGCTGGTGGGGGCTGGGTCAAAGGTGGAGTACGTCAGTCTGCAGGAGTGGGGGTCAAAGGTGACTAGTTTTCAGCTGAACTCGACGCGGGTGGAGAGGGATGGGGAGGCGCGAAGTCTTTTTGTGAATCTGGGAGCGGCCTATGCGCGACAGGAGAGTCGGAGCACGATGGCTGGGAGTGGGGCGCGGAGTGAGATGCTGGGGTTATCGGTAGGGTCTGAGCGGCAGGAGTTTGATCAGCGGACGTTGCAGTGTCATGACGTGCCGAATACGTGGAGTGATTTGCTTTATAAGAATGCATTGGATGATCGTTCGAAATCTATTTTCAAGGGTTTGATTCGGGTGGCGCCTGGGGCGGCGAAAACGGATGCGTACCAGAACAATCGGAATTTGCTTTTGAATCCTGAGGCGGAGGCGGATTCGATGCCTGGGCTGGAAATTTTGAATGATGATGTGCGTTGCACGCACGGGGCGACGACGGGGCAGATCGATCGGGATCAGCTTTTCTATTTGATGGCGCGGGGGATCGATCCTCGGACGGGGGCGCAACTCTTGGCGCATGGGTTTTTTGAGGAGGTGATTGCCCGTTTACCAGAGAAGGGGATTGGGGAGGCGGTGCGGGTGGCGGTAGCGGCAAAGTTTGCAAAGATGAGGGCGGGACCGAAAATTGCGGAGAGGGTTGTTACTCGTCCCAAGGTTCAAGGTCAGATCGAGGAAGAGGCGTTGGATGTTCGGACGTTGCAGGGACTGGCAAATTAAGGAAAGCGGGAGCTTGCTCATAAAACTAAAATGAAACCTGGAGATCAAACAAAGCTGTTACGGGAGGTGCCGGCGACAGCGATCCCTGCGGGGTCGCCGTTAATTTTACCGAAGGACACGGAGGTGACGTTGACTCAGTCCTTGGGGGGGAGTCATACGGTGGCGGGGGCTTTCGGATTAGCGAGGATTGAAGAGAAGGATCAGGATGCGTTGGGCCTATTGAAGGTGGTCGTAGTGGCTACGGGGGCAGACTCGAATGAGCCTGCGGATGAGAAAAAGGTTTGGGAGAAGTTGAAAGAAGTTTTTGACCCAGAGATTCCTGTCAACGTGGTGGATTTGGGACTGGTCTATAGTGTGGAGTTGAAGCCTTTGACTGCTGGGGGATCGCGAGCTGAGGTAAAGATGACGCTGACGGCGCCTGGGTGTGGGATGGGTCCGACGATTCAGGCGGATGCACGCAACAAGGTTTTGTCAGTGGCGGGGGTGAAAGAGGCGGAGGTGGAGTTGGTTTGGGATCCTGCGTGGACCCAATCGATGATTAGCGAGGTGGGGAAAATGAAGATGGGCTGGGTGTAAGGAAGGGGACGCGCTTGCGTGCGGATGTTTGATTTTTGATGTTTAATTTTTAATTATTTGGGAAGGTCGGACAGACCCTGGTGCCGTGGAAGGGGTCGGAGTCAATTGTTTCTAGGGTCTTGGCGAGGAGTGAGGGTTAGGGTATGATCATCAATTAGTTCTATGAAATCGGCTGAAGTCAGAAAAGGGTTCTTGGAGTTCTTCCGTGGGAAGAGCCATACGATCGTGCCCTCGGCCAGTTTGATGCCGACTTCGCCGAATTTGCTCTTCACCAATGCGGGGATGAATCAGTTTGTCCCGATTTTTTTGGGTCAGGCTAAATTCCCCCATTCCCCGGCACGAGCGGCTGACACGCAGAAGTGTATTCGGGCGGGTGGAAAGCACAACGATCTGGAGGACGTAGGGTTTGATACCTATCACCACACCTTTTTCGAGATGTTGGGAAACTGGTCCTTCGGAGATTATTTTAAAAAGGAGTCGATCGACTGGGCGTGGGAGCTGTTGGTTGAGGTGTGGAAATTCCCGCCCGCTCGTCTTTATGCGACGGTCTACAAGCCAGGGCCAGGAGATCCGGCGGAGTTCGATGCGGAAGCGCACGGCTACTGGGTGGAAAAGTTTAAGAAAGTGGGGTTGGATCCAGCCATTCACGTGGTGATGGGGAATGCGAAGGATAATTTTTGGATGATGGGGGAGACGGGACCGTGCGGGCCGTGTTCCGAGGTTCACGTGGATCTGACGCCTGACGGAAAGACGCAGGGCAAGCTGGTGAACCAAGGGGATTCCCGCTGTTTGGAGATTTGGAACTTGGTCTTTATTCAGTTTAACGCGGAGCCAGGGGGTAAGTTTAAGTCGCTTCCTGAGCGGCATGTAGATACGGGGATGGGGCTTGAGAGGGTGGCGGGAATTATGGCGACGACGAATGGGTTTAAGAACTTCGCTGCCGAACCCTCGAACTATGATAGCGATCTGTTTGCTCCAATTTTCGCGGAGATCCAAAAGGAGTCGGGGCACAAGTACGGGGCACGGGTGCCCAAGAAGAGAAGTGATTTGAGTGGGGAAGAGATGAACGACTGTATCTTTCGGGTGCTGGCGGATCATGTGCGAACTTTATCCTTCTCGATTGCGGACGGAATTGTCCCTGGGAATGAGGGACGAAGCTATGTTTTGCGAAGGATTTTGAGAAGGGCGGTGATGTTTGGGCGGCGATTGAAGCTGCCTGAGGGGTTTCTGGCGGAGTTGTCGGGCACCTTGATTCGGACTATGGGGGAGGCTTTCCCCGAGCTGAAAACGCATGAAAAGGATATTCGTTCGGTTTTGGCAGGAGAGGAGGCTTCGTTTTCGAGGACGTTGGAGAGGGGGTTGGCGATATTTGATAAGTTGACCTTGGAACGTGGAAAGATGATTCGAGGGGAAGATGCCTTTGCTTTGTATGACACGTATGGTTTTCCTTTGGATCTGACTCAGTTGTTGGCGAGAGAAAGAGGAATGGAGGTGGACGGGGTGGGCTTTGAAAAGGCGATGGAGGAGCAGAGGCAGAGAGCGCGGAAGTCGCAGTCGAAATCGACGATTTTGGTAGAGGATGCGAAAGGGCCAGATTGGCCGACTCATTTCACGGGGTACGAAAAGAGGGAGGAGGGGAAGGTAGAGAAGTTTGAATCTGAGGTGTTGGCGGAAGCGGGTGTAGAAGGAGCGAAGGGACGGGTTTATTTATCGCCGACACCTTTTTACGCGGAGATGGGTGGACAGGTAGGAGATACGGGTTGGATCGAGTGGGACGGGGGGGAGGTGAAGGTGGTGGGGACAGTGAAGGGAGCGGGGGGGGCGACGGTGCACCTGACGGAGCGGTTGATCGACGTGAAGGAGGTAAAGTTACCGGTGAAGGTGAAAGTGGATGTGGAGCGGCGCGGGAGGATTGAGGCGCACCACACGGCGACGCATTTACTGCACTGGGCTTTGCGGGAGGTGTGTGGGGCGGGTGTGAGGCAGAAGGGATCGTATGTGGGACCGGATCGGTTGCGTTTTGATTTTTCCCACTTACGAGGATTAAGTGAGGAGGAGTTGGGGAAGATTGAGAAAATGGTAGAGAGCAAGACGAAGGCGAATGTGGCGGTGGTCTGCACGGAAAAGGCATTTACAGAAGTGAAAGATGATTCAACGATTTTACAATTTTTCGGAGACAAGTATGGGGCGACGGTGCGGGTGGTGGACATTGGTGGATTTTCAAAAGAGTTGTGTGGAGGGACTCATGCCAAGGCGAGCGGACTCCTCGGCTCGGTAAAGATTATTGCGGAGTCGGCGATTGCAGCTGGGGTGCGAAGGATTGAGGCGGTGGCGGGAGTGGCGCTGGTGGATTGGTGCCATGAGGAGATGAAGAAGCAGGAGGAGAAGTGGACTGCGTTAGAAAAGAAGAGGGCGGGAACAGCAAGACTTTCGATAGAAAGAGGGAAAGAGACTCCAGATGAGTTGTGGGATTTGGTTAAGAAACGGGATTTGGAGTTGGGGCTAGCGGAGGGGGCGATGCGGGAGGGGGACAAGCAGGCGGCGAAGGATCGAATGGTGGAGATGCAGAAGAGGGCGGAGCAGGATGTAAAAGATTTGTGGGCTAAGGGAACGATTTTGAACGGAATAAAGTGGTTGGGGGCAGATATGGGAAAAGTGCCGAATGGATATCTTCCGGTATTGGCGGATCGGCTGAAGAGAGAAGGGGAGGTGGTACTATTTTTGATTGGCGAAGAAGGCGGGAAAGTACCGATGGTTGCGTTGTGCACTGCTGAGGCGGCAAAGAGGGTGCAGGCGGGAAAGATAATTCAGGCGGCGGCGGTGGAAGTGGGGGGAAAGGGTGGGGGTAGACCCGATATGGCGCAAGGGTCGGGTGCGGACGCTACGGGAATTGGCAAGGCGTTGGTGGCGGCGGAGAAAGTGGTGAAAGCTGGGTTGGAAGTATGAAGAAGCCCCAAGGAGCGGATCGGATTGAGGAGGTGATTGCAGCGATGAAGCGTGGGCGGATGGTGATCATGACCGACGATGCGCAAAGAGAGAACGAGGGAGATCTGGTGTTGGCGGCGAGGAGTGTGACTCCTGCTCTGATTAATTTTATGGCGCGAGAAGCGAGAGGATTGATCTGTGCGCCGTTATCGCAGGCGCGGGCGGAGAAGTTGGGCTTGAGTCGGATGGTACCGAGGAATGAGGAGAAGTTTGGAACGGATTTCACTGTTTCGGTGGATGCAACGAGGGGGATCACGACAGGGATTAGTGCCCACGATCGAGCCGCGACGTTACGAGTGTTAGGCCGGCCGAATCCGAAGGCGAGTGAGTTGGTGCAGCCAGGTCATATTTTTCCAGTACGGGCCAAAGAAGGTGGGGTACTGGTGAGGGCGGGGCATACGGAAGCGGCGGTGGATTTGGCGAAATTGGCGGGGTTGGGGGATGCGGCGGTGATTTGTGAAATTTTGAAGGCAGACGGATCGATGGCGCGTTGGCCGGATTTGATGGAGTTTAAAAAGAGGCACGGATTGAAGTTGGGAACGATTCAAGATTTAATTGAGTATCGGAGAAGAAAGGAACGGTTGGTGGTGCGAGAGCAGGTGGTGAAGTTGCCGACCGATTACGGAATGTTTGATTTATATCTTTATCGGACGGTGACGGATGGGAGTCATCACTTGGCCTTGGTGAAGGGAAGACCGAAGGCGAAGGATGCGGTTTTGGTTCGGGTGCATAGTGAATGTCTGACGGGAGATGTCTTTACCTCGAGGAGGTGCGATTGTGGGAATCAGTTGCACGATGCTATGAGGAGGATTGCGCAGGAGAAGAAGGGGGTGCTGGTCTATATGCGGCAGGAGGGAAGAGGGATCGGGTTGCCGGCGAAAATTCAGGCGTATCGGTTGCAGGAGAAGGGACTAGATACGGTAGAGGCGAATCGGAAGTTAGGTTTTTCGGCTGATTTGAGAGAGTACGGGATTGGGGCACAGATTCTGACTGATCTGGGAGTGAGAAGGATGAGATTACTGACGAACAATCCGAAGAAGGTGGTGGGTTTGGCGGGGTATGGATTGGAGTTGGTGGATCAGGTGCCGATTCGGACACGGCCGAATCCGCACAACCGAAAATATTTAGCGACGAAAAAGAAGAAAATGGGACATCGGCTATGAAGAAAGGGAAATTTATCATCGTGGTGTCGGATTATCATTGGAAATACGCCGAGGGAATGGTGAAAGCTGCCCGGAAAGTGTTGCAGGGGCATGGAGTGGAGGTGGTGAGGGTGCCGGGAACGTTTGAGGTTCCACTGGCGGTGAAGCGGGCTTTGAAGAAAAAGCCGGATGCGGTGTTGGCCTTGGGGTTGGTGTGGCAGGGGGAGACCTTACATGCGGATTTGATTTTAAAGTCGGCTACGGAAGCTTTGATGCGGATGATGCTTGAGACCGAGGTGCCGATTTTGCATCATCTGGTGGGAGTAAAGACGGAGAGGCAGGCGAAGGCGCGCTGTTTGGGAAAGTTGAATCGAGGAAAAGAGGCGGCTGAGGCGGCTTTACGGATGTGGAAACTGAAGGAGGTGGGTCGTGGCCGGTAAGCGTAGGGAGGGTAGGATATTAGCGGCACAGTTTCTCTACCAGTGGGAGGTTGGGGTAAAGGGGATAGCGCTGGATGAGGCGTTGAAGAATTTATGGGTGCAAACGGAGGCGGAGGGCGGGGTGCGTGAATTCGCAGAAAAGCGGATTCGGGCAGTTGTAGCTAAGCAGGCGGAAGTGGATGCGGAGCTGAAGAAGTTAGTGACGAATTGGGAGCCGGGTCGAATGGCGCCGGTGGATCGAGCGATTTTGCGGTTGGCGTTGTGGGAGATGAAATTTGCGGATGATGTGCCTCCAATTTCTGCTTTGAACGAGGCAATTGAGGTGGCGAAGGCGTTGAGTACTGACGAATCGGGAAAATTTGTGAATGGAGTGCTGGATAAGGCGAGGCAAGGATTGGGGAGGTCTGAGCGGGCGATTACGAAGATAGATTTATAATATTCGATGAGTTTTGGATCAGACGAAAAATGGATGAAGCGAGCTTTGGAGCTGGCTGGTAGAGCCGAGGAGCGGGCGCGGCCGAATCCGAGGGTTGGGGCGGTGGTGGTGAATAATGGGAGAGTAGTGGGGGAAGGTTTTCATGCGAAAGCGGGGGGCCCGCATGCGGAGGTAATAGCGTTGGGGAAGGTCGGGGTGAAGGCGAAGGGGGCAAAGTTGTATGTGACGTTGGAACCGTGCTCAACGCGGGGGAGGACTCCAGCCTGTACCGATTTAATCATCTCTTCCGGAATTCGGGAGGTGATCTATGGGAGTGGAGATGTGGACCGCAGGAACGGAGGGCGGGCGGAAAGGATATTGCGACGGGCGGGAATCAGAGTGACCCGAGGGGTGAGGCGGGAGGAGTGTGATAGGTTGAATGAGGATTACCGGCACTGGACGACAAAAAAGGAGCCATGGGTAATTTTAAAGTTGGCTATGACGTTGGATGGCTATTTGGCGGTACCTAGGAGGAGGTGGGTGACAGGTGGCAAGGCACGGGCGGAGGTGCAGAAGTTGCGGGCGGGGTGTGATGCGATTTTGGTGGGGGCGGAGACGGTGAGGAAAGATAATCCGCGACTGACAGTACGAATGGTTGGAGTGGGGGAGCAGCCTTGGAGGGCGGTGGTGACGAGATCGGGAAAGTTGCCGAAGGGAGCCAGGCTTTTTCGGGGTCGGGATAAAGATCGGACCTTGGTCTATCAAAGGAAAACGTGGTCGGAGGTTTTGAAAGATCTGATCGCAGGGGAGTTTCGCGATTGCTGGTGGAGGGAGGAGCGGAGGTGGCTAGTGGACTCATCAAATCTGGTAAAGTGAATGAGGTGGTGATTTATTTAGCTCCGATTCTGGTGGGGGACGGAAAAAAGGGAATCGCACGGGTGGTTGATTGGTCGAGTTGGAGTTGGCGGGAGGCGGTTACCTCCTGCGCGGGGAAAGACCTGTGCTTGCGTGGAAAGCTGGGAGGAGCGAATTAAGAGTATGTTCACGGGGATTGTCGAAGAGGCGGGATTGGTGCAGGCGGTGACACGCCGAGGTAAGGGGTGGAGTTTGGAGGTGGAGGCGGGGGTAGTCATGGAAGAGGTGAGGATTGGGGACAGCGTGGCGGTGAACGGTTGTTGTCTGACGGTGACGGAGGTTAAGGAGAACAAGTTAATTTTTGATTTATTGGATGAGACAAAAGAGAAGACCAACCTGCAGTCGGTTCAAGTGGGGACGCGGGTGAATTTGGAGAGTTCTTTGCGGGCGGATGGAAAGGTGGGGGGGCATTTTGTGACGGGTCATATCGACGGGAGGGCGGAGGTGGTGAAGTGGGGAAGGTCGGGAGAGGATTGGGAGTTGGAAGCGGAGGTGCCCGCAGGATTGGAGCGGTACGTGGTGCCGAAAGGATGTGTGGCGATTGATGGGATCAGTTTGACGATTGGCAGGGTCGTGGGGCGGCGATTTAATGTGTGGATTATTCCTCACACTTACGAGGTGACGACACTGAGAGATCGCAAGGCGGGAGATAAAGTGAATCTGGAGTGCGACCTGCTGGCCAAGTATGTTGAAAAGATGGCGAGGATAGAAAAATGAGCGGAATGCCCCCTGAAATGGAGAAACTGCTGGTATTGCAGGATCGGGAACAGAAGCATGCGCGATTAACGCGGGAGTTGGCGGTTTGGCCCGCGGAGATGAAGGCGTTGGATGCGAAGAGGGTGGAAATACGGGCGGGAGCGGAAAAGAAGCGGTTGGAGGCGCAGAGTACGGAGGTTGAACGGAAGAATTTGGAGTTGGAGGCGGCTACTCATCGGGCGAAGGTGGCCCGATACAAGATCCAGCAGTTCGAGACACGCAAGAACGAGGAATTTTCTGCTTTGGGTACAGAAATTGCGCGGGAAGAGAAAGAGGTGCAAGAGATCGAGGATCGAGAGTTGGAGTTAATGGATCGTGGGGAGAAGGCAAAGAAGGCGGCGGCGATTGAGATTGAGGCGGCAAAGGGCCGGGAAGCGGAGGTGACGGCGAAGGAGTTGGAACATGGCAAAAAAAAGATTGAGTTGGAGACGCGGTTGGCGGACTCGGCGAAGGAGATTGAGATGCTGGCGGCGGGACTCGATGAGGGAGTGTTAGGTAAGTACCGGAGAATCATGGCGAGTAAGAAAGATGTGGCGGTGGTGCCGGTGGTCCATGGCACGAACTGTGGGGGTTGCCATATGAAGTTAACCGCCGGCTCAGCGATATCTGCCAAAGCAGGAAATATGGATGCGACGTGCGAGAACTGTGGGCGATTGCTGTTCTGGCCGGTTGATTAGGGGAGGAATTGCTCACGTCCCGCATTCCCGGGACGCGCTGACGCGCGCAAAGCCCCGACAAGAGTACGGGGTAGAGTCGCAAAGGAATTCTAGATGTGAGAATGTAGGAAAGTGCGAATGTCAGACTGTCGTTTTGAAGTTGGAAGTTTTGGTAGGGGCGGCATCTCCGAGGCCGCCTAGCTGGGCGAACAAATTCGAATATCCAACGCTTGTTTACGTTCTTTTCCGTTTAGAAAAGAACTAGGACGACCGAGGATGGTCGTCCCTACCGGACGATTTAGGTTTGAGCGGTTCAATCGGCGCATCACGGATGATGCGCCCTACCGGCGGACGGGTTTTAGAATTACGGTCACACTTCCCTGCAAGAAGCGATGGGGAGAGGTAAGGGATAATTAGGTTAACGGGCGAGTGATTTAGCGGACGAGCTGACTTCAGAGTATGAAACGCCTGCGGCGGTGGCAGATTTGCGGCAGTCGGCATCTTCGGGATGAATTTGGACGAGGGCATCTCCGAGGTAGCCGAGTTTGACTCGAATAGGGCCGTAGGGGGTGTTGACGGTCTTTTCTTCGCGACGAAGAGTACGGCGGTCGACTCGTTCGAAGCGGACGCCGAAGGCGGTGGTTTCGCGAAGAACAAGGGAGGCGAGTCGTTCGGCGTCCTGGGGCAGAGCAAGGACGGTCAGGAGGTAGCCTGGGCGACCTTTTTTCATGAGGAGGGGGAGGGCGGCGGCGTCGAGGGCGCCGTCGGCCATGAGGCGGTCGATGGTGTGGGCGAGGTGTTCGCCAGTGATATCGTCGAGGTGAGTGCGTATTTCAACGATGGAATCGTGTAAGGAGGAGGGAGTCGTAGAAGGGGTGCCGAGATAAGCGCGGAGGACGTTGGGACGGCCTGGGAGTTCGCGGGTGCCGAGTCCGTAGCCAATTTTGTCGGCGGCAAAGGAGTCGAGGGATCCAAACTTTTTTACGAAGTGGGCGAGGATGGCGGCGCCTGTGGGGGTGGTAAGTTCGTGGGGTACGTCGAGTTGGCGGATAGGGATGCCGCGAAGGATTTCGGCGGTGGCAGGAGCGGGGAGAGGGAAGGTGCCGTGAGCGCACTGGATTGAGCCGGTGCCGTCGACGGGGACGGAGGCGGTGATGTTTTCGAGTTTGAGGTAGTGGATGCCGACGGCGGCACAGACAAGATCGACGATGGAGTCTACGGCACCCACTTCATGGAAGTGGACGGTTTCGATAGGAACGCCGTGAAGCTTAGCCTCGGCCTCAGCCACTCGCAGAAACATGGCGAGGGCAGAGTCGCGAACCGCTGGAAGGAGCTTCGATTTTTTTAAAAGCTCACGAATATCGGCCCAAGAACGACCGTGATGATGATGCTCGTGATGATGATGCTCATGATGGTGGGGGTGAGGATGAGCCGCTTCCTGAACGAGAAAACGAGTGCCCGAGAGGCCACCGCGTATGGCGCGCTCTGTTCCTAGTGAAACTTTTTCGGGTAGGTTTAGGTTCTGAATCGATTCTTGAAGGAGGGTGAGGGGAAGACCGAGATCCAGGAGGGCGGCAGTAAACATGTCTCCACTGATTCCAGAGGGGCAATCGAGATGAAGATGGGCGGGATGAGACATTGAAGATAGATTGACGCAACCGTGAGGAAATCCCAGAAAAGAAGAGTGGATTTAAATTCGCTGAAACGAGCGGTGGCGGAGGCGGCTTTAGCTTATGTGCCGAAGGGGTGTCTGCTGGGGGTAGGAACGGGATCGACGATGATTTATTTTATTCGGGGATTGAAGAAGGGGTGGGTGAGGGGGGCGGTGCCCAGTTCTAAGGGAACGGAGCAGGCGTTGCGAAAGAGGGGAATCCGAGTGATGAATTTGAATCAGGCGAAGAGAGTGAAGTTGTATGTGGATGGGGCAGATGAGGTGGATCCAAAGTTGAGGCTGACTAAGGGAGGTGGGGGTGCGTTGACGCGGGAAAAGATCATAGCCACGGCGGCAAAAAAGTTCATCTGCATCGTGGATGAGTCGAAGTTGGTCAAGCGTCTGGGCAAGTTTCCCATACCGCTGGAGGTGGTTCCGATGGCACGGGATCAGGTGGCGAAAGAGATAAGAAAAAAGGGGGGCAGGCCGGTTTGGAGGAAGGGATTTGTGACGGACAATGGAGGGGAGATTTTGGATGTGCACGGATGGAACGTTACCGATCCGATTCGAATGGAAAAGAGGCTGGAGGAAATTCCTGGAGTGATTTGCGCGGGGATTTTTGGTCGACGGCGGGCAGATATTCTTCTTTTGGCGACGCCCCAAGGGGTCGAAAGAATTACAGCCTGCTGAGAAGTTCGGTGGTGAGTTGGCGGTAGCTGGCGGCGGCGGCTCCTGAATTATCGTATTCGTAAATGGTTTGGCCGTGACTGGGGGCTTCGGCGAGACGGACGGATCTAGGGATGATTGTGCGGAAGACCTGTTCTCCGAGATGGGTGCGGAGATCTTGGCTGACTTGTTGGCTGAGGCGGGTGCGGGTGTCGTACATCGTCAGAACGATTCCGAGAACTGCAAGGGTGGGATTTTGATCCCCCTGTTTGATTCGTTCGATCAGGCTAAGAATCTTTCCCACTCCTTCGAGGGCAAAGTACTCGCATTGGACAGGAATAAGGATTTTGTCGGCGGCGACTAGAGCACTGGTCATGAGGAGACCCACGCTGGGTGGGCAATCGAGAATCACGAGATCGAAAGCTGGGTCGTGGCGGAGGGGTGCGAGGGTATCGCGGACACGGAGAAGGGGGTTCTCGATTCCTGCGAGCTCCATTTCTGCTCCCGCCAAATCCATCTCGGAGGAAAGGATTTGGAGGTTTTCTTGGCGCGAAGGTTGGAGCATGTCGATGGCACGGGCATTCCCGATGAGAACGGGGTAGAGACTTTTGCCAGGGACGATTTCGAGGCCAAGACCGCTGGTGGCGTTGGCTTGGGGGTCGAGATCGACGAGGAGAACGCGGCGGCCAGCTTCGGCGACGCCGGCGGCTAGGTGGATGGCGGTGGTAGTTTTCCCCACGCCCCCTTTCTGGTTGCAGATGGCGATGGTTTGCACAAAGAAGGAGAACGGCGGAGGGGGTGTCTTGTCGAGCGAATTTCTGTCGGCGGTGGGCTTGACCTTTGGCGTATAGTTTCTAAAATTTATGATTCGCCATGATCCGAGTTGAAAATTTAACAAAAAAGTATGCGGGAGGAGAGGCAGTGCGGGGCATTTCCTTCTCGGTGGAAAAGGGGGAGGTGGTAGGATTCTTGGGGCCGAATGGGGCGGGAAAATCCACAACCATGCGGATTTTAACCGGTTTCTTGCCGGCGACGGACGGGCAGATTGAGGTGGCGGGGGCGAAATTACCTGAGGAGAGCTTGCTGGTGCGTCAGCGGATCGGATACATGCCTGAAAATGTTCCGCTTTATCCCGAGATGAGAGTGGAGGAGTTTTTGGAGTATCGGGGTCGATTGAAGAGAGTTGCACGGAAGGAGATTACGGAGCGGGTAGGATTGGTTCTGGATCAGTGTGGTTTGTCGGATGTGCGGAAAAAAATTATTGGCACCCTTTCGAAGGGATTCAGACAACGGGTGGGCCTGGCAGATGCCTTGATTCATAATCCGCCGTTGTTGATTTTGGATGAACCGACCGCGGGTTTGGATCCGCATCAGATTCGCTCCTTTCGTGAGTTGATTAAGGATCTCGGGCGGGACCGTACGATTTTGCTCTCGACCCACATTCTTTCTGAAGTGGAAATGGTCTGTCGACGAGCGATCATCATCAACCGAGGAAAGATTGAGGCGTCGGATACTTTGGCCAACTTAGCCAAAAGGGTGCAGTCGGGAGCTTTACAGATTGAGGTGAAAGCGGATCCGGTGGGAGCGAGGGAGAAGCTGGCCAAATTGAGCGAAGTTGGTGGTGTGGTGGAATTAAATCGGGTGGGAGAATGGGTATCTTTTGAGGTGACGGCGTTACCAGGGAAGGATATTCGCGGAGAAGTGGACGGTTTGATTAAGCGGGAACAGTGGCCTTTGCGAGATTTCCGTCGCGAAAAGGCTCGTCTGGAAGATGTCTTTGTCGAGTTGACGCAGGAATAGAAGAGAATGATGACCCGTGCATTTTGGACGTTATGGAAGCGAGAGGCTGGAGCGATCCTGCTCTCCCCAATCGCGTGGGTTCTTCTCACCTGTATGGCCTTAATTAATGGCTTTAGCTTTAGCCAGTGCGTGGCCTATCTGGGGCAAGGCGTGCGAGAGTTCACGGTGATGCAGATTTATTTCTATATTTTCCATTTTTGGTTTCTCCTGATTATTCTCGTTCCGATTTTAACGATGAGACTCTTTTCGGAAGAGTACAAAACCGGGACGATTGAGATGCTTTTGACGGCTCCAGTGAGAGAAGGGGATGTGATTCTTTCCAAGTTTGCTGGGGCGCTCTCTTTTTACCTTCTGTTGTGGATTCCCTCTTTGTTGGGGTTAACTGTCTTTCAGGTGGTGACGCATAACGCGGTTCCCGTGGCGTGGATTCCGTTGGGTCTTTCCTACTTGATGGTGACGCTGGTGGGGATGCTTTACCTTTCGATTGGGTTATTTACTTCGGTGCTGAGCAAGAATCAGGCGGTTTCGGCGATGTTGAGTTTTACGATCATTGCTCTGCTGTTTTTCACGGGTTTTTTGAGTTATCTAGTCAGGGATCCCGGCTGGCGGGAGGTGCTTACCTATATTTTCACCTTAGAGCAGATGCGCTCGTTCAGTGCGGGGCAGTTCGATTCACGGCCAGTGGTTTTTTATTTGAGTGGGACGGTATTCTTTCTCTGCTTAACCCAGCGAGTGATGGCGAATCGTACCTTGAAGGGATGAAGGCAAGATGAGTGCTGCCCCTCTTTCCCCTCCGCCCCTTTCGCCTTTGCGCAAGGCACGGCGACAGCAGATCTTTTTTGGTTGGTTGTTTTTACCAATGCTGGTCTTCCTGCTTGCGGGAGTGAATTACATTGGATGGCGCCACTACAAGAGGGCTGATTTCACCCTGAACCAATTTCAGGAGCTTTCAGGGCAGACGCTAAACCTTCTGAAGAATCTTGCGGGTGAGGTGACGTTGACGGCATTTCTCGCGCCGGAACAGGATACGACGGGCAGTTTGATTCAAGAGGACGTGCAAAAGCTTCTCGATGAGTATCAATATCGGGGAAGTGGAAAGGTGAAGGTGGTGCTAGTGCGACCTTATCTTGATTTCCAAGCGGCGCAGAAACTGGCGGAAAAATTTAAGTTAACGAGTAATGAGAATGTCATCGTGGTTCAGTATGGGGAACGTTCCCGGGTGTTGAAGGTGGCGGAGATGGCAGAAATCGATCCAGGCGCGATGATGTCTGGGGGTGCGGCGCGGGTGAAAACCTTCCGGGCGGAGGAGAAGATATCTTCGGCGATTGGGGCTTTGGTGCAGGGCAAGCCAGCGAAGATTTACGTCACGGAGGGTTCTGGGGAGTATAATTTGAACTCCACCGACCGAGATCCTAGTGGCTATTCACTTTTATCGGCGCGGCTTGCCTCGCAGAACCTTGAGTTGGTGCCATTGAAATTGGCGGAGCAGGAGGGGGTGCCTGAGGATGCAGACGCACTTTTGGTGGCGGGTCCTAAATTTCAGTTGGCGGCTCCCTCGGTGGCGGCAATACGGGCTTATTTGGGGAAACCAGGAAAGCTGATCTTGCTGCTAGATCCTGGGGTGCCGACGGGTTTGGAAAACATTCTGGCGGAGCAGGGGGTGACGGTGAATCCAGACAAAATCTTTCGCAAGGTGGCGGTTTTAAGTACGGGTGGACTGACGCAAGGGGTAAACGAGGAGACGGTTGGCACAAGGTTCTCGGGCCATCCTGCGATACGTTGGATTGAAAATGTAGGGGGGTCGATTCGTCTTGGGTCGTGTCGTTCTCTGTCGATTCGGCCAGCGACGGCGGCATCGACTGCGAAGGCTGAGATGCTGGTGGAGACGTCCGATCGGTATTGGGCGAAGGGGTGGCCCTTGGCCACGGGTAAAAAAACTGATTTTGCGGAGGGGGAAGATAGGCATGGGCCCTTTGTGGTAGCCGCGGCGATTGATGGTTCCGCCCCTGGAGACAAGGGGAAGGAGGCGCTGGCGTTGAGGGCGGTGGTGGTGGGCTCGGCTTCTGCATTTGCGAATCAAAACATTTCTCCATTAGAAGTGGATTTTATGGTGAACTCGGTGAGCTGGATGTTGGGACGAAATGAATCGTTGGGAATTTCCCCGAAGACGCCGAAGGATTTTTCCCTCTCCTTAGAGGAGGGCCAGCAGAGGATCATTATGCTGGCCACCTTGCTGGGCATTCCTTTAGTGACAGGATCCTTGGGTTTTCTGGTTTGGTGGCGGCGGCGTAGTTGATGGAGACAGAGGGATGAGTGCGCGGTCTTTTCTGATTTCCCTGGGATTGGTGTTGGCCCTGTTGATCGCCCTGAGTGTGTTGCAGCGGAAGGCGCCAGGAACGGAGAGGGGTGTGCGAGAATCCCGTCGGATAACAGATCTGCCTGTTCGGGAGGCGGAACGTATCGAGCTGACAGGGCCGAAGGGGTCTTTTTCTTTTCGAAAAAAAGCGGAGAAGGAGTGGTTGTTGGAAAAGCCGATTCAGGGTGCAGCGGATGCGAACTCGGTGACACAACTTCTTTCAGAAATTCAATTCGTTGAGACATTGCAAAAAATGCCAGAGGGGAAAAAAGAGGAGGCCTTGTTGCAGTCGTTTGGGCTTGGGCAACCGACGCGCACGGTGCGGGTGGGAATGAAGGAGGGGGAGTTGCAAATTGAGACGGGCCGTGAAACTCCGATTGCGGGAGGGATTTACGTTCGTGCGCGGCAACCGGGCCGGCCTGAACTCATCGCGGTGGTGCAAAAGCAGTTAGCGGAATCGATGGATTGCGACTTAACCGGGTGGAGAGAAAAGCGGGTATTGCCGCTGGCGGTGTCTGAGGTGAACGAGATTCTTTTGCACCAGGGACCATTGGAGGTGGAGGTGAGAAGGAAGGATGGGGAGTGGTCGATCCACAAGCCGGTGGACGCTCCGGCGGATCCAGTGGCGGTGGGCACTGTTCTTGGGGAGATGTCTGCTTTGAAGGCGGCGACTTTTGTTTCGGATACAGGGGGAGATCTGGCGCTGTACGGGTTGAATGCGCCGGGGCTGGTTTTCGAATTACGGACAAAGGCGACGAATCGGATTCTGCAGATTGGGCAAGTGAATCCGCAAGATACGCAGCAGGTTTTCGCACGGGTGTCTGATCAGCCATCGGTTTTTCTTTTATCGCGGTCGGCGATTGATGTCTTAGGGAAAATGGCGGATCGGGTCAGGGATAAGCGTTTGGTGACTTTTTCTTCTCCTACGCAGGTGCAAGCGGTGGAGTTTGCTGGGCGTGGAGGGGAGTATCGTCTTGAGCGTGGGCAGGGCACGAACCAATGGGCGTTGCGGGTGGGAGGGAAAGAGCGGGTGGCCGATGAGTTGAGGGTTGGGGCTTGGTTGGAGTATTGGCAGGAGGCGCGAGCGAGTCGTTTTCTTTCAACGGAAGATCCAGTGCGGATGGGTTTGAATAAGCCTCGGCAAACGGTGACTTTTTCTTGGTCGAATATCGTGGCAAGTGGGGGATCGACGAATCGGGTGGAGACTTTGAAATTTGGCGATGATGCAAAGGAGGAGGTCTTCGCTCAGTTGGCGGCAATTCCTGGAGGAATGGCGTTGCCGATGGCTCTGTGGCGAAGTATTCCCGAGAGTCCGTGGAACTGGCTGAGGCATGATTTGCTTCCTGCTGATTTCGGTCCCTTGACGGGATTGATCTGGGCTTCAGGAGGAGTACGCCATGAGTATCTTGCGGGAGCGGATGGGCGGTGGCGCGCCGAAGGGTCGGGGGCGGATGTTCCGGAAGCGGCGGGCTACGCAGCACGATTAGCCCATCTGGAGGTGTCGCGGTGGACAGGAGAACCGCGCAAGGGAGACTTTAGTAAAACCGATGTCGAGATTGTGGTGCAGGGGGAGAAGGGGAAAAGGGCGAGGATTGTGGTGGGTCGTCCGATGGTGGATGGATTCGCTCCGGTGCATTTGGAGGGGGCTGAATTTGCAGGTCTGCTGTCGCAGAATCAGGTGGGGCAGCTTAAGCAGGATCCTCGTTTACCCATCTCAACCCAGAGGTGACGCGGGAATTCTTTAGGTTAGATTGAAGCGATGGAACGGGACCGAAAAAGTGCCACGCCGCAGAACCAAGTCCGAGTACGACCTAAGCTGTATGGGATAGCTCTTTATCTGGTGGCGGGAATTCTGCTGATTCAGGTTCTTTTCTGTATTTCGGTATTCGTTCTCAGACCCTACGCCCAGGGAAAAACCCCCGAAGGCATATTGAATAGTGAAAGAGCGAAAGCAGGCGAGTGGTTGGGTGGGGTGACTCGCTTTTTGCAGTCCCGAGTAACCAAGGGGATGATGGCACCGCGCGGAGAGACGAATGCGCCGGTGTCCGCGCCTCGCTGAACATTTATGGCTGAGAAAAAAAGTCGGACTTGGATTTTGGCGGCGGCAGGGTTGGTGGGGATTCAAGTTTTAGTTTTGTTCGGGCTACTGAAGTTGCGCCACCAAGATACGGATGAGTCGCGAGAATGGTCGTTGGATCCGAAGGCGACGGTGGAGGAGGCGGCTCGGGAGAAGGAGTCGCGCGAGGCGTTGGGTAATCTGCCGTTGCCCGAGGGGACGAGGCGTTTGACAGTGGCGGGTGCGCAGGCGGCGGCCCCGCAGGCGGAGGATCTTTTGGATCAGGCGAGGGAGCTGCAAAATAGGGGGCAACTGGATTTGGCGGAGAAATTGCTGGGGCAGGCTCAGGCTAAGGCACCTGAGAATAATCGGATTCGGGTGGCGTCGGCTTTGTTGGCGGAGGCGCGGCAGGATTCGGCATTGGCGCTGCAGCGTTGGCGGGAGTGTATTCGAGCGAGTGATCCAAGCGGGACGACTCGGCGACTGGCCTTGGCGCGAGCGAGAGTAGTGGAAGAGAGGATGCGACTTGAGCAGGTGGCGAGGCAGCGAGAGGAGAGCTTGGCGAAGAACTCACGGAAACTGGCACTTGCGGGGGTGGTGGAGGAGAAGAGTGGTGGGGAGGGGCGACGAGTTACCTGGAATGTACGGGCGGTGAGTGGAAATCGTCCGTTGGATGCGGGGAAAGTGGGGGTGCGGGTAACTTTTTTTGAGCGTGGTCCGAATGGAGTTTTGCAAAAGAGTGAGGGAGGAGTTCCGCGTTGGGAAAAGGGGCCTCCGTTGGTTGAGGGTGATGGGTGGCGGAATCTTTCGGCGGAAGCTCGGCCCACTGCGGAATCTAAATATGTGGGATACTCGTGGCAGCTTTTTTACGATGGAGAGTTGCAGGATGAGCGAATTCAGCCCGCGTCCTTGCGGGGTGTTTTACGTGAAATCCCGCGGAGCTGACGGGGCTCGAACCCGCAACCCCCGCCGTGACAGGGCGGTGCTCTAACCAATTGAGCTACAGCTCCAACCAAGATAGAAATATACCTGCGATGGCGAAGAGACCAAGTCAGGAATTCACGACTGAGGTAGTCGTGGTGGGGAGTGGGATTGCGGGGTTGAGCTTTGCCCTGAAGGCATCGCGGCATGCGCGGGTCCTTTTATTAACTAAAAAGAACGCGGCGGAATCGAATACCAACTATGCGCAGGGGGGGATTGCCTGTGTAACTTCGGCGGAGGACTCCTCCGAGTTGCATGTGCAGGACACGATGGCGGCGGGGGCGGGGTTGTGTCGGGAGGAGGTGGTGAGGCAAGTGGTGCAGGCTGGTCCGGCT
>Ga0209086_10001473_pt1 | contig 19110 bp, 12 predicted proteins | sample M_130207_XF_Meta_FD_187312 | JGI IMG/M metagenome (GOLD analysis project Ga0209086, IMG submission 187312) | Freshwater microbial communities from Lake Montjoie, Canada to study carbon cycling - M_130207_XF_MetaG (SPAdes) (version 2) | ecosystem: Environmental > Aquatic > Freshwater > Lake... | reverse complement strand
GAAGGTGCGGTTCATTCATCTCAATCACACCAACGCAGCGCTCATTCCAGGATCAGATGCGCAGCATCAAGTCGAAAAAGCGGGAATGCGTATCGCGGAACAAGGCGAGAGATTTTCGCTGTGATCGGCGCGGATTTGTTGGTTGCGATGCGTTGCGTGTGGCGCGTGCAATTCACTTCAGCGAAATGCGATACTCCCCTGCCTGACCTTTGGGCGCAATCTCCAGCCAATTCCCAGTGCGAGTTGTGACGACTGCACTTTTATCTGAGAGTCGCGAAATCGTTGGCAGTGGCGCATCAATCGGCCATGCAATGCGCAGAGGTTCGTCGCCAGATGCGCGAATCGTCGCCAACGAAATTTTTTCATCTGACCACATGATGTCGATCGTCACACCGCCACGTGCACGCAAGCCGCGCACGGCACCACGCGACCATTCTTTAGGCAGCGCGGGAAGAAGTTCGATCACATGACCGCGATCGTCTCCTGCGATTACGCCGCCGCCAACTTCTCGGTGCGATTGCACGAGCATCTCTGCAATGCCAGCCGCTCCACCGAAGTTTCCATCAATTTGAAATGGCGGATGATTGTCGAAGAGATTCGGCAGCGTGCTCTTCGCGAGCAACATCTGAACATGATGCCACGCTTGCTCTGCATCTTTCAATCGAGCAAACATGCTGACAAGCCACGCGCGACTCCATCCTGTGTGACCTCCACCATTTGCCAAACGAAAATCAAGCGATTTTCGCGCAGCAGTGATCAATTCTGGTGTCTCTTCGATGGTGATCTGATGACCAGGATGCACGCCGAATAAATGACTCATGTGACGATGACCAGGTTCGTTTTCTTGCCACGGATCCGCCCATTCCATGATGCGCCCATCCGCTGCAATCTTCGGCGGCTTCAACTTGGTGATTGCTTTGCGCACGCTTGCGACGACTATGTCATTCTTCACGGCATCATTGGGCGCCGCGGCGCAGATCGCGTCTGCTTCTTCGATCAAGTTTGCAAAGACATCATGAATAATCATTTGATCCATCGTGTTGCCCATTCCAGAATTGGCGACCACACCACCAGGCAGCAGAAAACTATTTTCGGGAGATGAACTTGGACCGCTCACAAGCATTCCACTTTCAGGATCAGTCACGAGATAGTCCAAATAAAATTCCGCTGCGCCACGCACGAGTGGAAACGCATGCTCGCGCAGAAAGACAGGATCGCGCCCGTAATCCCAGTGGTCATGAATCGTTTGCGTCATCCATCCACCACCGTGCGGCCAAAGCGCCCACACAGTTTCTTTCCCAGCTGGCACTGTCCAACACCACGCATCCGAAACATGATGCGCCATCCAACCTTTCGCGCCATACATGCGCCGCGCAGTTTCACGACCATCAAGCGCGAGCCGCTCGACATATTCCATAAGCGGCGGAATCGTCGGCGCGATGTTCAACACTTCAGCAGGCCAATAGTTCATCTGCAAATTGATGTTGATATGAAAATCTGCATTCCACGGCGCATGCAAATCCTTGCACCAAATCCCCTGCAAATTTGCAGGAAGTCCACCGGCTCTGCTTGACGACATCAACAGTGCGCGCGCATATTGAAGATAGAGCGTGACAAGTCCCGGATCGGATTCGCCACTTGCAACACGACGCAGGCGCTCATCAGTTGGTAACGCCGCGGCTTCGACATTTGGAGGACCGAGTTCCAAATCAAATCGATCAAAGACTTCACGCCAAGCACGTTCGTGATCCCACAACATGTCGCGTCGATTCTTTGGAAGCGCCGCAAAAAATTGCGCAAGCAGTTTCTCTGGATCAGGTCGATCGACTTTCTTACCACTGGCGAGCGCTTGAAGTGCTGCAACACGATCTGCGCCGACATATGGAAAGTCCGTCGCTGCGAGTACAAAAATATTGACCGCGTTGGATGCACGCACCACAATGCTGGCGCCATCGGTCGACATCGATCCTCCTTCGCATTCAATCACGATGTCGGCCGCAAATCGCACGCCATCACCAACGGTTGCTTCGGTCGCGCCGCGCAAATGAATGACGGCGCGTGTGTCGAGAATCTCGCTGGTGATTGAAAGCGGGCAGCCTTCGCACGATGGTTGGCGAACGAGCGAAAACTTCAGGAAAAGCCCTTCGATTTCGTCGGTTTCCTGACGGACAACCACGGCGTTTGTTGCGTGCGATGCATAGACGGTGCGCATGACGCGGTGCTCGCGCTCGATCCATGAAGTGACGCTGACGCCAGTATTCAAATCCAGACCACGCCGATATTCAGTCGCATCAACTGGAAGAGGCGACTCGATCAGCAAATCTCCAAGTGTTTGATATGAATCGTCGATTGTTGGTGCGAGAATTTTCTCCGCAGCCAACGTCTGCGCAGCGATGACCTTTCCATCGAAAAACATTTGGCGAATCTTTGTCAGCGAACTTGCAGCATCTGGAACAGGACGACTGCTCTGCGTTCCTTCCCACACCGAATCTTCATTCAGTTGAATGCGCTCTTCGCGCACACCGCCGAAGACCATTGCGCCCACTCGGCCATTGCCAACAGGAAGAGCTTCGGTCCAAGTTGTCGCGGGTTGGCGATACCACAGCACGAGACCCGGCGGCGCAAGATCGTTTGATGCGACAATCGTGCATCGTGGCGGCGCTTGCTTTTCAGACTGGACTTGCGCGTCTTGCGCAATCAGCGCGGTCTCGAAAAAACCAGCGATCATCAGCGCAGCGATCATTATGCGATCACTCCGACTTTGTGGCTTTCAACGTGACATCGAGAGTCAATTCTTCTGCGCCACGTTTCAGTTTGATCTTCACAACATCGCCGGGCTTCTGCTCGCGAAGGCGTTCCATCATGTCTGCTGGTCCAGTCAATTGCGTTCCATTCCAACCGATCAAGAGATCGCCGATTTGAATGCCAGCTTCAGATGCGCTGGTCTCTGCGCTCACGCCTTCGACCTTGACTCCTTCAGCACCGTCACCGCCATATCCGGGCATAACGCCGAGCCGAACTTTTGCACCATTGCGTCGACCAGGTGTCGCGGCGGTATCAGACGAAGTGAATTCCAGCTTCTCCGCGCGCGATGCGAGCATCTTGACCAAAGTATCTGTCAGCTGAATCACTTTCGCAGCGCCTTGCGGATTGACGGTGTATCCACGATCTGCTGGCTTGTGATAATCAGGATGTGTTCCGGTGAATAGAAAGAGCACGGGAATTCCAGCGCGATAAAAACTTGCGTGATCGCTTGGGCCGCGACCCGAAGGATCTGCGTCGACAGTCAATCCACTCTCTTCAAAGATCGGACGCAAGAGCGACATGAAATCTTTCGCAGTGCCAGTGCCACCGATGGCGAGTTCGTCATTGCGCATGCGACCAACCATGTCCATGTTCACCATCGCTTGCACTTGATCCACTTTCAATGTCGGATGTTTGGTCCAGAAATCGCTGCCATCAAGTCCAACTTCTTCAGCGCTGAAGGCCATAAACAAGATAGATCGCATTTCGCCAGGCGCTTCAGCGGAGCGGTAATACGCGGCCATTTGCTTCATCAAACACAACATCGCAGATGTTCCTGATGCATTGTCGTCCGCGCCTGGATGCAAAATGCCACGATTCGAAGGATCAGCGCCGTAATAACCGAATCCAACGTGATCGTAATGCGCGCCGACGATGACCCATTGATTCGCAAGCGAACCTTTGCCGCGCAAGACTGCGCCGATGTTGTCTGTCTGAATTGCGCCGCTCGTCAAATTTGTTTCGACGGAGACAACAACCGAATCTCGCAAATTAAATGGCTTGAGAGAATCCTTCGCAGAAAGATTGTCAGCAAGTTTTCGCAAATCCATCAGAGATCTATTCTGCGGATCAGCAGCCTTCAAGAGTTCGTCCGCTGCTTCAGCAGACATTTGAATGACGGGCACATCAAGCCGCGCGCCGAATCTGCTGGTCTCGCTGTTTTCCAAAGTCTGACGACCATCTCGTGCGCCAGGAGGATTGACCATGATGATCGCGAGTGGCTTGCGCGCAATGACAGCTTCCATCTTCGGAGCGACAGCAGCGGATGGACTGAAACGCCGATCAGCCCAAAGACTTCGCCCCTCTGTGTCGAGCGGTTCATAGCGCATGAACATCACGATGCGGCCAGTGAAATCCTCCATTGATTCACCGAATGATGTGTATCCATCTTTGCCTTCTGAGATTGCATATCCAGCGAATGTCAGAGGGCCAGAGACTTTTCCAGAAGCGCTGTTGCCGAGCACTGAGTATCCCTCGCCACGCTTGAGTTCGTTGGATGATTGTGTTGATGACGAAGTGTTCGACCATGCGACCTGCGAGCTGACCCACTTTGGTCCTGCACCAGCCAAGTCAAATGGTTGTCGCCAATTCGTCCACTCAGGATGGTCGGATGCTGATGATGGCGGCGGAGTCGCGCCTTCGATTGATGCGGTGACTGCGAGAGAATCTCGTTTGGTCAAGTCATCAACTGTTGGTGTTGGAAATGCGGGTTCGAGTCCAGACTGCTTGAAATAAAATTCGATGTATTCGCCGGCGATCATGCTGCCGCGTGAGGCTGGCACGCGACCTTCGAAAAATGGATTCGAAAGTGTCAGCACATGTTGATACCACTCGATCGCAACTGGGCCGAGCCCTTCGAAAATTCCGCGCAGGTCAACGTCAGTGTGCCCTTCGGTGTTCTTGGGAGCGAAGGAATATGGGTCGACGCGTCCTTCGATGACGTTCGACTTTGTTGCGTTTTTAGATTGTGTTGGTGCTGGTGCAGTTGCAGGTGCTGCGGGCGCCGCGTCCTGCGGCAGTGAATAAGAGAGTCCAGTCAGCGCGAGCGTCGAACAAATCGCAGTCGCCAGAAGTCGGATCCGAAGAGGAGAGTGCATCATTGGGGTGCACTATAGGAGTTTAGGCGCAACAAGAAGCACATTAGACCTCACATAGGGCAAGGAATCAAAAGCCCCAGAGAGACCAAATTTAAAATCAAAGCGGCTCGCGTATCAGAAAACTTTAATGGGGCCGCGGGATAAACCGCAGAAAGTCGAGCCTCGATCACTGAAAAATTGTCAAAGACCTCTCACTCGATCAACCCTACACGCTTGATTCTAATCAGATTACAAACTCGCTGACGCCCGCACTCATTGCAGCACCGATGCATCGACAAGTGCTGGAACAACCAATCCAAACGCCGGCTGAATGATCTCGATATCTCGCGTGCGAAGTTCGCTCGATCGATCCGCCCCAAGCAACGCATCCATTGTGATCGCATGACCGAGGAACGGTGGGCACACCGCAACCGCGAAACACGCACCTGGGCGAAACATGATCGTTGTGTTCTTGCGAACATCAGCGATACCAAGTCCTGGCCCAAGTTTTCCAAACTTCGAAAAAGATTCCCAGCAACCTTTGACTGGATCCGTTGCCGAAGGCTGAAATGTCGAAAGAGAAACAGCTGCGTTTGCTCCTTTGATCTTCGCGTCCAACTCCTTCGCATCAACAGGATCGCCTGCGATTTCGAACTGCCCATATCCCGTGGCGATGTCCGCACCAAATCCCGTCAACGACAACTCATAAAGAAGATCAAGAAGCAGCTCAGTTGATTTCTTGTCAGCTGATCGAAAATAAAGACTCAACTTTTCGGTTCCATGAGGCAATGTCATTCCAGAGCGTGAAAACGATCCGCCATCTTCAAGCGCTCCATCCCATTCACGAGAAAGCGTGTTATGACGACTCGCCGTTTGCACAAGCGGATCGCCCACAAACGATTCAATCGATGGCGCACGTCCTCTGCAAGCTGCATAAAAATCCGCAGAATTCAGCCATTTCGCGCGCTGAATTGTCGCGGGATCAACACCCGCTGGTGGATCCTGAAATCGCAGCGCAAGCGGTATCGGCATCAAGTCACCAGGAAACGCATCAGACAACACGAACGGCGGCTCCCCTGCTCGCATCGGATCGATCAACTTCGCTCGAAGCACATCGACGCCGAAACAGCGTGCGCAGATCGTGCACAACGCTCCGGCAAGTGTGTCCGCCTGCCACGGAGTACGCCATGGAGACTTCGGCAGAATTGTGATGCGACTGATCTTCACGCGGAGCGCATTCTCGTGCGTTCGCTCTTTTTGAAATCGCCGCAGTGAATCTTGATCTGTCCATAACCCTTACCTGTGCCCGCGCCGATTCCCATTTGCTCCATCTCCCATAAACCATGGTCGACAACTTCAAGCATCGCGTCGATCCCTTTCAATTTCCCGCCTTCTGAATCTTTGTATTCGAACTGTCCATCGATGTCGAATTCCTGCATCGCAATTTCGAGTGCGAACTTAGCGCCTGTTGCGACACGTTCCACCGTACGCGGACTCTGCGCCGCGCCCGTCAGTCGGTTGTTGCCAGTCTCTGTTTTATTTTCGATCACAAACTCGCTCAACATGTGCGCATCACGAAAAATGATTCGCGTCGGGCCAAGATTGTGCGCAGCGTTCATATGCGGTCCAAATATCAAGCAGATCGGGCAATCTGCACGAGAGCATCCGCACGGTTCGCCAAGCTTTTTCCCATCTCTTCCAAGCCTTTTTTCCAGCCCAGATCGGATACGTCCTTTGATCGAGGACCCAGGGATATAGGGCTTCCCGTTCGATGGATCTTTGATGCACGTCAAATCGGTCCCGCCGATTTGCAGGACATCTTCCGATCCGCCGATGCGCATACCAGAGAGAAGTTCGATCTCGCCCTTGAGGATGTAGTGATTGACTTTCTTCATGACTTAGTTCTTCTCTTTCTTAAAGTGTGCTTGACCGAATCCGATGAGCGCCTCGAAGTGAGGCAGAAATCCTTGAACGAAATCTTTCGGCGATTTGATTGCGGCAACATTGCTGCGAATGAAGTCGTGAAAGAGTTCTGGAATCTTTGGTGATGGTTGCTTGCTCACGCCTTCTGCAGCGGAGATGTCAAGTTTCTTGACCATAGGCAAGACACTCAGCCAATCGATTCCAGTTGTTTTTAGTTTTGATTCGACTGCACGGCAGTGACTCAGGTATCGCCGCACTTGGTGAATGCTGAGACCTCCAGTGCCACACATGGCCTGCACAAGTGGCTCGACCTTCTCACGCGAAACATATTCAATCTTCAAATTTCCATTTGCGTCGAAGTATCCTTCTTTGAGATATTCCTTCCACGTGAAGGCGACGCGTTGTTGTGCCGTTGGTGCTGCCGGCGTTGGCGGGGCGCGAAATCCACCACCCTGCGCAGGCGGACGTCCAAATTTATTTCCGAATTTACTCATTGATCATCTCCAAGGTTTCCGCTGCGAGTTGCAAGCATTGCATATTGAATAATGGCCGAAATTCGCTGTGAATCAGCACCAAATGACTTCGCCACGTGATCGATCCACGCACGCGCTGGCCCTTTCCGCGGCCAATCGCGCTGGACATGATAAGCGAGTTTATATGTTGCGGTCGACGAATCGACTTCGTTCAAATCCAGAATCGTCTTCAACCAACTGCGTCGAACGAATCCCGCATCAACCCAATCTGCCAGCTGTTTGCACTCACTGACAATGCGAGTGTGATCGCTCCACTTCCAAAGATCGCCAAGCACAGCAAATTGATTCTTAGGCACTTTTGCGCCTCTTGCACAAAGAGTTTTTGTATGCACGAGCAACTCTTCCGCTTGCTGCGCTGCGAGATGCATTGGATATCGAGGCTTGACGATCGAAAGCCCAGCACTGATTGTCAGAGGGAGACGCGATGGCGAACTACTCACGCCAGTACCAAAGTCATTTTGAAACATTGAATGCAAATGCGCCGCAAAGTCAATCATGAGATCCCAAGGACCAACGGCGAGAAGATCGTCTCCGCCAGAGAAGACCGTATATATGTTCGACCAAGGCGAATTTGGTTTGCACATTTCGGCTTCGACTGTCTCAGCGAAAAAACCATCGATCCCTGCACTCAACTTGCGCAGAGAAACTGCGCCGCCCGCAGCGGCTGCAGCAGAAGCAGCAACTGCGAAAGAATCCACGTCAACTTTCAACACGCCAAGCATCGCTGCGCCACGAGAAGCTCGCGCGATTTCGGCAAATTCGACAGAATTCCCAGATTCTGCGCGCGGAATATGACGCCCAAGTATTCGTCGATGAAACAAATTGCCATGAACGTTTGCAGGCTGAGAATCTGGCGCAAGGAGATTGCTGCACGAAAGAAGAATGGGGCTTGGTCGTGGAACCGCCTGGCCGAGTCTCACGCGCACTCCCACACATGGCGCACCCTGATTTTCAGATTCGACATCTTCGCGTTCAATCGTGAACCACTTGATATTGGAAAGATCATTTCCCAATTGCGAATCAAGTTCTGCTTCGGTTGCCGCATCCCACGGTTTGTCCACGACCAACGATCCCGCACTCCAAGATTCGTTTGTTCCACACGGTGCATGAGCGCGCAGTTTCGATCGAGCGAGCGCACGTTCGGCAAGGCGCATCGTCGCTGCAAAAGTTTCCGCTGATTCCTGTATTGCAAATGCAAGTCGAAAGCGACCGTGCGTTTCATTCAACAAGCAAGTCTCGATCTCGCTCAGAGCCGATCGCACTGCGTCGATCGATTCAGGCGTGAGAGAAGTTGCGTCGATTGCCACTTTCGCAGCCGCACAGAAGAGTAGTTTTTCTTTCGATGCTCCCGCCGCATCTAGAAGTCTGATCGCGACACATTCCGCAAGGATCTGAATGCGAAAAGAACGATGACGCAGTGTCCGCGCTTGATCACCGCCTCCATCGAGCGCGTCGAAGAGGAAGTCTTGGATGCCACCGATGGACGCAAGAATAATCATGGAGATTGTGGGGAAAATAGCCCCATTCCAAAGTGAGCGTGAGTACCGATCGCAATTGGTCCTTCAACCTCCATAGGGAAATCGATGCGAAATGCACCCGCAGGTCGTCGAGCTCCATCATCGCCAAGCTTCGCCCGTGAACGCACAAACTCGCCGGGACTCCAGCGATTCGCAACTTGAAACTTCCCTTCACATGAGAGAGGCGCAATGATCGCTTGGTCAATGATGTCAGCAGCAATATCAGCCCGAACCGCAGCAAGTTGCGCGCGAAGATCGGCGGCGATAAATGCAACACACGAATTCCAATCACCCATGTCAACTCGATCACGCCCTCGTGTCTTGGCGTGTCGCGTTGCGATGTACGGCGTTATAGAAATCCAAGTCCGCGCCACGCGCGCCGTCTCCACTGCAGATTGCATACGCACAGCGCGAATTGAATACGCGCCATTCTCTCGACCCTGCAGTCGAATGTCTTGAAGCATGTCAATTGCTTGCAATTCATCTGCATGAAATCCAGAACGAGAAAACAAAGTCAAGCGATCAATTCTGCTATCGCCATTTTGATCAGTCGGTAGAAAATATGCGTGCGCATGTCCAGTGCGTGGAGCGCCATGCGCATCTTTGCCTGTGAGCACAGATTCCAGATTGACAGGTTGCTCGCCGGATTTATGTCGCCCGCGATAATCCCACTCCTCGCCATATTGTGCTCGACCTCTGACATTCACCAAACAAGAAATGAGCGCGCGACGCGATGCCTCGGCGACAAGAATTGTGTCCGTTGCGAAAGTAGGCACGGTGGAATCGAGTGAAAGACAAACAACTTGTGGCAGTGACGGAGATTCCCCTGTGGGTGAGCGTCTTTCGAGTTGAACTTCAAGGGTTTCCATACTGGCACTCCACGAACCCTCACACACCAATGTGCTTGAATTGTGAATGTGAAAGTTACCCTCAAACTGCTGCCACACTCCAATTTTCAATTCCTAAATGTCCATGCTCCAAACTCCCAGTTCAAACTCCAGAAGCAAGCTCTTCAACCGCGCGTTCTCTTGCTGAATCTGCTTGAAGCGTTTGGCTTGATCAGCCTTCATCCCTCCGTACTCTTTGCGCCAACGAGAGTATGTCACCACCATCACGCCAAAAATCCGGGACATCGATGCCACCCTCGATCCCTTGCCTAGTTCAACATCCGCTTGCCGAAGTTTGTTGACAATTTCTTCCGCTCGGGCTTTTCAGAAAGTGTGCGTGTGAATGCAGAGCGATCAATGATTTCCGTGACCATGTCAACGGGATACGGTTGATCGAATGTGGACGCATAGCCCACAATCGTTTGGTTTTCTCCATCTGTGCGGAGTTCAAAACGGAACTCGAAATGATCGTGTTTCAATGTCCATGTTTATTCTTTTGGTTGCGAGTTCTGATTGCCTCTTCGACCACCGAGGAGTGGTCGAACTCTGTGATTCCAACCCGCCAAGGATTCCTCCCACGCTTCGTCCGATGGAAAATCTTCTCTGACTGGAGAAGCGGGAAGCGTTGTTTGTTCCCCGTCCGCATTCAATGCGAACCTGATTTTCGTTTCTGGTGGCACTTCGTTTGTTGGTGTTTCGTTTGTCATTGTCGTTGTCTCTTTCCTGTCCTGACCCTTTTTCATTGTCCAGTCGGGCATCAAACCTGTTTTCTGAACTGCATATTTTGTTTCTGTTTGATTCGCTGACTTGTTGTGTTTGCTGTGCTTTCCAAAATTCACCCAACTGTTTTGACCTCGTGTTTCAGATGTCATTGCGAGTCGGGCTTCATCACTATATGTTGCAGAATGAGAACGCCAAGCGTTTCTGTGTCGCTTGCGTGCCAAGAGTGACCTCCTGAATTGCGCCGAATACTAAAGTCTCGGCTGGTATGATTTCAGGGGGGAAGGTCACATCCACTGTGCCGTCCAGTAGCCTGCCGCACACCGAGCATGATGAACCGAGGACACAGGACGCGATGACACAGAAATACGAAAAGCTAAAAACCCTGCTGCAGGAGTTATTCCAGCTCGATCAGCCCGACCTCGACTTCGGCCTCTATCGCGTCATGCACGCCAAGAGCGCCGAGGTGTCGCAATTCCTCGACAAGGATCTGCTGCCGCAGGTGCATGAGGCGTTCGGCCAATACAGAACGGCCGACAAGGTCGAGATCGAAAAAGAACTGGCCAAGGCATTGGAGCAGGCGCAAGCGCTCGGGGCCGATCCCGAGACGCTGCCCAAGGTCAAAGACCTGCGCACTCGGCTTGCGAACGACGCCGTGGACATCGGCGCGCTGGAGAGCGAGGTCTACGACAACCTGTTCAGCTTCTTTCGCCGCTATTACTCCGAGGGCGACTTCCTCGCCAAGCGCGTTTACAAGCCGGGCGTCTATGCCATCCCTTACGAGGGCGAGGAAGTCACGCTGCACTGGGCCAACAAGGACCAGTACTACATCAAGACCAGCGAGTACCTGTGTGACTATGCCTTCCGCCTGCGTCCCGAGGACGACAAGAAGCCGATGCGGGTGCACTTCCGACTGGCTGACGCCGCCGAGGGTGAGCACGGAAATGTAAAGGCCGCCGAAGGCAAGGACCGCGTGTTCATACTCTCGCCACCCGGCAAATCCGGCCGCGACTTCATCGCCGAAGAAGATGGCGAACACGGCAAGGAACTCGTCATCCGCTTCGAGTACCGCCCCGCGACGCTTACCGACTGGCCCGAGAATGCTCGCGCAGGCAAGAGCAAGCCACCGGCTCAGAAGGACCTAAGTGCGCTCGCCGCCAAACGCGTGCTGGCCATGACCGACGCTTTACTCGCCGCGTGGATCGCGGAGCTGGGCAAGCCGCACGTCACGACCAGCGGCGAGAAGGCCGACTACATGCGGTTGGAGGCGCACCTCAGGCGCTACACCGCGCGCAACACCTTCGACTATTTCATCCACAAAGACCTCGGCACGTTCCTGCGCCGCGAGCTGGACTTCTACATCAAGAACGAAGTCATGCACCTCGACGACGTGGAGAACGAGACCGCGCCGCGCGTCGAGCAGTACCTCTCCAAGATCAAGGTCATCCGCAAAATCGCGGGCAAGATCATCGTCTTCCTCGCTCAGCTCGAGAACTTTCAGAAGAAGTTGTGGCTGAAGAAGAAGTTCGTGGTCGAGACGCAGTGGTGCATGACGGTCGGCTGTATTCCCGAGGCGTTCTATCCGGAGATTGCGACAAACAAGGCGCAGCACGATGAGTGGATCAAGCTCTTTGCGATCGACGAGATCGAGGGCGACCTGACGACGCCGGCATACAGCAAAAAGTTGAAGCCCGAGTTCATGAAGGCGCATCCGACGCTGGTTGTGGACACGCGGCACTTCGATGCGAGCTTCACCGCGCGGCTGCTCGATGCGATTGGCGACGTGAACGAACAGACCGATGGCCTGCTGTTTCATAGCGAGAACTTTCAGGCGCTATCGGGAATGCAGGCGCGATATCGGGAGCAGGTAAAGTGCAGCTATATCGATCCGCCATATAACAGCGCCGCAACGCAGATCCTCTATAAAAACGACTACCTGCACTCAAGTTGGATGAGTTTGATGCAAGATCGTCTTGAGCTTTCGCGGCTCTTACTCTCCGAGACAGGAGTGATGCAGGTAGCAATCGATGACACGGAGTTTCATCGACTCGAGGCCCTAGTCCATATTGTGTTTGGCGAAGAAAACCACCTGGCTAACGTGGCGATAATGCACAACCCAAAGGGGCGCGACCAGGGGCACGTGGCGACAGCACACGAATACACAATTATCACTGCCCGTGATAGCAGCAGCGCGGTGACCTTCCGCCTGCCGCTTAGCAGCGAAGCATTGGCAAAGAAGTTCGCGAAGATCGAAGGTGAAGAACGATACCGGGAGCTCCCCCTGCGCCGCTCCGGCAGCGGCGCGAGCCGCAGCGATCGCCCGTACATGTACTACCCGTTTCTTTATGACCAAAAGCGTGAACGCCTGGCGCTAGTGCCTAAGGAAGAATATGAGCGCATCTATACTGGCGGGCGATTTGATGATGCGTTAGTCGAATCCTTGAGGCAGAAGTACACGGCAAGCGGGTTTCTATTCATTCTTCCTATTCGCGACGACGATAGCCCTGGCCGATGGCGCTGGGGATACGAAACGAGCTACGCCGGTTGTAACGAAGGAGTGCTGTTTGCGAAGGCGGGACGTAACCCAACTGTGTACCAGCGGGATACGGCGGACGAATCATTCTTGCCTAAGAGCTTTTGGTACGGTGAGCGTTACGACGCGTCAACGAAGGGCACCAATCTTCTGCGCGACATCGTTGGTATTAATACATTCGATTATCCAAAGAGCATCTTCGCTGTCCAGGATATGATCACGATCGGGTGCGGCGGGAGTGGCTCGGTTCTAGACTCGTTTGCTGGCTCCGGCACTACCGGCCACGCTGTCATCAACCTAAACCGCGAGGACGGAGGCCGACGCAAGTTCATCCTCGTCGAGATGGGCGAGCACTTTGACGCGGTACTCCTGCCGCGCATCAAGAAGGTGACCTTCACGCCGGAATGGAAGGACGGCAAGCCCAAGCGACTCGCGACGGTCGAAGAATCCGAGCGCAGCCCGCGCATCGTCAAGGTCGTCCGTCTCGAATCCTACGAAGACACGCTCAACAACTTGGACACTCGTCGCTCCGACAAGCAGCAACTGTTGCTCAGCGCAACCGAGGCGCAAGGCGCGGATGGGCTAAAGGAGCAATACATACTGCGCTACATGCTCGATGTAGAAACGCGCGGCAGCAACTCGTTGCTCAACGTGCAGGCGTTTACCGACCCAACGGCCTACAAACTGAAAGTTAAGCGTCCTGGATCGGACGAGAGCCGCGAGGTCAACGTCGATTTGCTGGAGACCTTCAACTGGCTGATCGGCCTCACCGTGAAGCACATCGCCGCGCCGCAAACCTTCAGCGCTGCCTTCGAGCGCGACAGCGAGAAACGCCTGCGCCTGAAGAGCCGCCTCAAGTTGGACGTCGACGGCCCATACTGGTTCCGCACCGTCATCGGCACCACGCCCGACGGCCGCAAGGCGCTCATCATCTGGCGCAAACTCACCGGCGATCCGGAGCAGGACAACCTGGTGCTCGACGAGTGGTTTACCAAGCTGGGCTATTCGGCAAAAGACAGCGAGTTCGACCTGATCTACGTCAACGGCGGCAACAACCTGGAAAACCTCAAAACCCCTGACAACCTGTGGAAGGTGCGGCTGATTGAAGATGACTTCCACCGGCTGATGTTCGAGGTGGAGGGCGCGTGATGGCGCCGGTGCACTATCACGAGGGACGTTTCCCGCCCACCGCGCTCGATTGGCCGCGCTTGATTCCGCTGCTCGGTCCAGCGGCGGCAGCTGTTGCCCGCTATGACGGGATGCTGGCTGCCGTGCCCAACCCCGGAGTGCTGCTTGCCCCATTGACCACTCAGGAAGCCGTGCTTTCTTCCCGCATCGAGGGCACTCAGGCAACGATGGGTGAGGTGCTGGAGTTCGAGGCCGGACAGGAGGCAGTGTCGCCCGAACGCCGCGAGGACATCAAGGAAGTGCTCAACTACCGCGCCGCGATGCGCGAGGCCGAGCGCCTGCTGGCTACCTTGCCGATCTCCCAGCGGGTGATCCGCGAAACGCACAAAGTACTGCTGACCGGTGTGCGCGGGCAGAATAAGTCACCCGGTGAGTACCGCCACATTCCGAATTGGATCGGGCCATCGGACTGCACGATCGAAACCGCGCGCTTCGTGCCCATCTCTGCCGACAAACTTCCCGATGCCATGAGCGCCTGGGAACGGTACGCCCACGACGATGCGCCGGACCGGCTGGTGCAACTCGCAATCCTGCACGCCGAGTTCGAAGCGCTGCATCCATTCCTGGATGGCAACGGGCGCCTCGGCCGGATGCTGGTGCCGCTGTTCCTGTGGCAGACCGGCCTGATCCGCCAACCGATGTTTTATATCAGTGCCTACTTCGAGGCTCGACGCGATGCTTACTACGACGGCCTGCTCTCCGTGTCCCGTGACGATGGCTGGACTGGGTGGTGCCGATTTTTCCTGGAAGCGATCCGGGTTCAGGCCGAGGACAATTTAACCAAGGCCCAGGGGATCCTCGCGCTATACGAGGAGATGAAGCGCCGAATTCCAGCGATGACTCGATCCCATCACGCGATGCGTGCCATCGACTGGATCTTTGAACGCCCGATCTTTCGGACTTCGGACTTTGTTAACTCAGCGGGGATTCCGGCACCGACTGCCCGGCGGTTTCTCGGGGTCTTACAGACGGGTGCAGTCCTGCAGGTGGTGGCGGCCGGCAGCGGCCGACGGGCAGCGGTCCTCGCGTTCCCGGCCCTGTTGAATATCGCCGAAGGACGGGAGGTGCTTTGATGCACATGGAATCGACACAAACTGGCTTGTCGATCACTTGTGCCATAAAACTGATTGACAAAGTATTTTGTGACTCACAGCTGAGCGGCAAGCCTGAGGGAGACCGCTGATGCCTCGAATCCGCCCTGAGAAGAGCACCGCTGCGGCTTCGCCTGCCCCTCCCGCCGCGCCGCGCGCCCGCGCGAACAGCCAGCCGCAGGTGCCCTTCGCCCACAAGCTGGTGCTGAACCAATGGCTGTTGTCGCTGTTCAACATCAAGCGCTTCGAGGACCTCGCCGAGCACCTGCGCGACGAGGCACTGGAAGGGCTGGACGAGAACAACATCCATCGCTTCCACCACGCGCTCACGGCGCAGTTCTTCAACCTGCCGCAGTTGCCCACCGAGCTGCTGCTCGAATACGACCAGAACATCGTCAAGCACACGCAGCGTCTGAACGAACGCCGCATCACGCATGTCGAGAAACCGATCGTCTGGAAGTATTTCCAGTATCTCACGCTGTTGTTCACCGAGATCTACCTCGATCGCTACTTCCGCGATCCGAAGGCGTTGCTGAAGGCGTTGAGCGCGCAGGTGACGCAATACAACACAGACAAACCCGAGGCCGATCAGATCACGCCCTTCGACGAGACCGCCGAAGCCTGGCCGCAGCTGAACAAGCTCGCGTACTGGATGGCCACCGGCAGCGGCAAGACGCTACTGATGCACGCCAACATTCTGCAGTACCAGCACGTGCTCGAAAAGCACGGCCGTAGCCACGAGCTGAACCGCACGCTGCTGCTTACGCCCAACGAGGGATTGTCGCAGCAGCACCTGCGCGAGTTTCTGACGGCGGGCATTGACGCGGAACGGTTCAACAAGGACGGGCGCGGGCTGTTCAGCGGACGCGCTGTTGAGATCCTCGAAGTGACCAAGCTGCGCGAGGACATGGGCGAAAAGACGATCGCCATCGACGCCTTCGAGGGCAACAACCTGGTGCTGGTGGACGAAGGGCACCGCGGCGCCAGCGGCGGCGATGAAGGTGCGTGGATGGATGCGCGCAAGAGGCTCTGCGAGAAGGGATTTTCGTTCGAGTACTCGGCCACTTTTGGCCAGGCGGTCAAAGGTAAATCCAAACTCACCGAGGTCTACGCCAAAAGCACGCTGTTCGATTACTCCTACCGCTACTTCTACGGCGACGGCTTCGGCAAGGACTATCAGATTCTCAATCTCGACGAAGGCACGCAACAGAACCAATTGGAACTTTATCTGGTGGCCTGCCTGCTGTCGTTCTTTCAGCAGCAGCGGCTCTATCGCGAGCAGGGCGCAACGTTTCGGCCGTTCAACATCGAGAAGCCACTATGGATCTTCGTCGGCGGCAGCGTGACGGCGACGCTGGCCACACGCGATGCCTCAGACATCGTGGAGATCCTGCAGTTCTTTGGCCGCTATGTGGAAGACCGTTCGGGCAGCATCGCGCGCATCCAGAGCGTGCTGAACGAGGGACTTGTCACGGCGAATGGACGGAACTTGTTCGCCGAGCGTTTCAAGTATCTCAACACCTGCGGACTCACACCAGCGCAGGTCTTCGACGAAACGCTCGCGACGCTTTTCAACGCACCAGGCGGCGGGAAGCTTTATGTCGAGAATCTGAAAGGCGCGACCGGCGAAGTGGCGCTGCGACTGGGGGCTGAGAATGAGGCGTTCGGCGTCATCAACGTGGGCGACGACGCCAAGCTGGTGAAACTGTGCGAGGAGAACGGTCTTGCCACCGGCGAGCGCGAGTTCTCTGGGTCGCTCTTCCACGAGATCAACAAGGCGCACTCGACGGTCAACCTTCTGATCGGATCGAAGAAGTTCACCGAGGGCTGGAGCAGTTGGCGCGTCTCGACCATGGGCCTGATGAACGTGGGTAAGGGCGAAGGCGCACAGATCATCCAACTCTTCGGGCGCGGCGTGCGGCTCAAGGGATATGACATGAGCTTGAAGCGCAGCGGCAAGACGGATCTGCCAGAAGGCGTCGATCGGCCGAAGCACATTGGCGTGCTGGAGACACTGGGCATCTTCGGCATCCACGCCGATTACATGGCGCAATTCCGTGACTTCCTCAAAGAGGAGGGGCTACCCACCAACGACGACCGCATCGAGTTTCTGCTGCCGGTGATCAAGAACCTCGGCAAGCAGAAGCTCAAGACGGTCCGTCTCAAGAAGTCGATCAACGGCATCAGCACCGAGTTCGGAGACGCGTTCCGCAAGCTCGCTCCGATTCCCACGGTGGCGCCGCCCAATTTGAAAGATCCGAACGAGGTCAAGCAACTGCACGAAAACCGCCTCGTGCTCAACTGGTACCCGAAGATTCAGGCTATGAAATCGGGTGGAGTGGTGGGCGGTGACGCGGACGCGATGCCGAATGAGACTCATCTCACGGCTCGGCATGTGGCGTTCCTCGACCTCGACCGACTCACCTTCGAACTCGAACGCTTTAAGGCGGAGCGCGGCTGGTACAACCTCAATCTGACGCGGCGTGGGATCGAAGCGTTGCTGGCGGATCAAAGCTGGTACCGCCTGCAGATTCCTGAGAAGGAACTCGCCTTCGCTTCGTTCGAGGAAGACTCATTCGGAAAGAAGGTGAGGCTGTGGCAGGAGATCGCATTCTCACTGCTAAAGAAGTACACCGAGCGCTACTACACCTTCCGCAAGCGCGAGTGGGAGCTGCCGCACCTGGAATATCGCGACCTTGAAGGCGACGACCCGAACTTCCTGGGTGTGAAGGAAACACCGGACGACGGCTACTACCGCATCATGATCGACAAGTCGCGGGACGACATCGTCGCCAAACTCGAGGAGCTCAAGACCGCGATCGGGAAGGGCGATCTCAAGCCGTGGGAGTTCCAAGGGATGAAGGCCGTCTGGTTTGGAAAGCACCTGTACCACCCGCTGCTCTATCTGGACTCGAACATCGTCGAGATCAGCCCGGCGCCGCTGAACAAGGGCGAGCGCCAGTTCGTCGAGGATCTCAAGGCGTTCCACGACGACAACGCGGAATACTTCAAGACCCGAGAGCTGTATCTGCTTCGCAACTTGAGCAAAGGCCGCGGCGTCGGGTTCTTCGAAGCCGGCAACTTCCATCCGGATTTCATCTTGTGGCTGCTCGTTGATGGTAAGCAACACGTCATCTTCGTAGACCCCAAGGGCATTCGGCACCTCGGAGCCACGGACCCGAAGATCCAGTTTCACGAGACGATCAAGGAGATCGAAATCCGCCTCGGCGATCCAGCTGTGAGCCTGCAGTCCTTTATCGTCTCGAACACGGACTCCGCCACGATGCAGTCGCTGTGGGGCATGGACAAGAGCAAGATGCAGAAGCTGCATGTTTTGTTCCAGGAAGACAAGGACAGTTACGTGCGGAGCATGCTCGCAGGTACTGGGGCCTGAAGCGCGCGTGTTGCGCTTGATGAAACGCATGGCATCCTCGATATCGGCGAGGAGTCGTGATGTCATCACGCTGCGTTCAATGGGGCGAGTTGCCGTACTCGCGTTCGCATCGATCGAACACATCTTTGAGACGCTGGCGCAAGTGTGCTGGAACGAGATCGATGCAGGTGCGGTCGATTGCTCCTGATCGGTAGAGGTCCACGATGTGCGTCTGGTCGTGGATGCGATTCGCAATCATCTTCATCGTCAGCAGTCGATCGAGTTCGACGCGCGCCCAGTGGAAGGTCGCGTCGCGAACACCGGGGCCAAGGTCGGGGACGGGATCTTCCGCGAGCACAATGTGCACGGCCTGCTTTGGAGTCGCATCTGGTCCATCCAAGAACATCGGGATTCCCATTACTTCGGTCAATTCGAATCCATGTGGCTTGAGTGCGATCGCTGCGC
>Ga0209086_10001471_pt1 | contig 19113 bp, 10 predicted proteins | sample M_130207_XF_Meta_FD_187312 | JGI IMG/M metagenome (GOLD analysis project Ga0209086, IMG submission 187312) | Freshwater microbial communities from Lake Montjoie, Canada to study carbon cycling - M_130207_XF_MetaG (SPAdes) (version 2) | ecosystem: Environmental > Aquatic > Freshwater > Lake... | reverse complement strand
CGTCCTCCATGCTCCGGACGATGGAGCTGATTCTCGGCTTGCAGCCGATGACACAGTTCGACGCTGCTGCCGCACCGATGTTCAATTCCTTTGGAGCGCCGTTGGATGTTGCGCCGTTTGAGGCATTGCCTGCGAATGTTGATCTTAAGGAAATGAATAGTCTCGCTGCGTGGGGTTCAGACATCAAATTTAACTTCGCCAAGGAAGATGCCGCCGATGATTTGCTATTCAACGAAGTCATCTGGCGCTCAGTCAAGGGCAGCAACAGCCCGATGCCGGCGCCGATGCATGCCGGCTTCGTAATGGTCAAAGCCGGCCGAGAAGAGGATTAATTATTATGAAAAAATCTATTTCCGCGTTGCGACGAACTGGCGTTGCTGCGTTGGCATATTTCGCCGTGCTGACTGTCCTTGCACAAACTTCTGGGTCGGTGCGCCTTGCCAATGTCGAAGCGAATGACGCCACGCTCCGCGCGACAGCCGGGCTTGCGCCGAACACGAATCTGCTTTTCAACGGCTGGGGGCTCACGCCCGCTGGCAAGCATGTAGTAATCAGCGATCTGCCGCTGAAGATGATTGTTTCGCCCGATAAGAAGATGTTGCTCGCGGCGAGCGGGGGGTTTAATGACACGGGATTAAGCGTGCTGGATATTGCCAAGCGTCAGCGCGCGCAATTTTTCCCGCTGCCGGAGGTTTGGAACGGATTGGCATTCAGTGCAGATGGGAAGCGCATCTTTGTGAGTGGCGGAGATTCGGGGCAGATTTATCAGTTCAGTTATGCGGCTGGAAAAGTAGAGTGTATTGCCACCAACAAGCTGGCGGCAGATGAAGAACTAGTTTTCCTCGCAGGCATCACGGTGCATCCGAAGACGGGGAAACTATACGTTTGCAATGAGGCGAATCACGAAATCTGGGTCGTGAATCCCAAGACACTTTTCCGCGAAGCGGCCGTCACCGTTGGCGAGCATCCGCACTCGTGCGCTTTCGGCGCGGATGGACGGCATCTCTACGTTAGCAACTGGGGCGGACGAAGCGTGAGCGTGGTGGATACGCAGAAAAATCGGCGCGTGCGCGACATTGCCGTGGGCATTCGGCCGAATGATTTGGCGGTATCAAAGGACGGCCGCCTCTTCGTCGCCTGCAGCGGCGATAACACGGTGCATGTAATTCAGACCAAGGCGCTGGAAAATTCAGGCGAAGAGGCTAGCCCCGCGCGTCGTTTGCCCGAGAACACGCGGGAAATTATCTCCACATCGCTGTATCCTCAATCGCCCGAAGGCAGCACGCCGGACGCCGTCGCGGTTTCGCCCGATGGAAAAACATTGTTCGTCGCTAATGCGGACAACAATAGCGTGCTGGTGGTGGATATTTCCAATTCGCTGTTTGAAGACGCCCAGCGTAATGGCGAGTCCGTATCCGTTGTGAATGGCTTCATTCCTGTGGGCTGGTACCCGTCAGCGGTGTGTGTCAGCCCCGACAGCCAGACGCTTTTCGTCGGCAACGGCAAGGGCCTGGTATCCCGAGCGAATTTTCCCTCTACCGATCCCGCGCTGGTAAAAAAGAAGAACCGCAACAGTTCGCCAGCCTTTGATTATATTCCGCGCACGTTGGAAGGATCGGTTTCGTTCATTGCCCGGCCCGATGCCGCGCAGATGGTTGCCTACACCGAGCAGGTGCGCCGCAATTCGCCCTACACGCCGGAGTCGTTGCATCGCGCGCCAATTCCCAGCGTGAGTGTGATTCCCGACCATGTAGGCCAGCCGTGCCCGATCAAGCACGTTCTTTATATTATCAAAGAGAACCGGACTTACGATCAGGTTTTCGGCGACATGACCAATGCCGTTGGCCAGCGCGTCGGTAATGGTGATCGGTCGGCCACACTTTACGGAGAGCGCGTCACGCCCAATCACCATCAGCTCGCGCGCGACTATGTGCTGCTTGATAACTTGTATTGCAACAGCGAGGTCAGCGTGGACGGTCACAGTTGGTGCGATGCCGCGATGGCGACAGATTTTAATCAGCGCTCCTGGATCATCTCCTATTCCAAACACGGCAAGCTACCGGGCAATGCGGAAATGGAAACGCCTTCCGCCGGCTACCTCTGGGACTTATGCAAACGCAACGGCGTGAGTTTTAAATCCTATGGCGAAGGTTCGCGGAAAGTTCCGTCGGAAAATCGCGGCCGCTGGACCGGCGCGCGCGACATGGACAAGGTCAAATGGTGGATCCAAGATTTACAGGCGGCTGAAAAAACCGGCAATCTGCCGCAGTTTATGATCATGTCCCTTGGCGAAGATCACACCAAAGGAACGACGCCGGATGCGTTTACGCCGGACGCGTGCGTGGCTAGCAATGACCTCGGCCTGGGTCGCCTCGTTGAGGCTGCGAGCAAAAGCAAGTACTGGAGCGAGATGGCGATTTTTGTCATCGAAGACGACGCCCAGAACGGACCGGACCATGTGGACGCCCATCGCACCGTGGGCCTTGTGATCAGTCCCTATTGCAAGCGCGGCGCGGTGGACAGCACGATGTATTCGACGGCCAGCATGGTGCGCACGATTGAATTGATTCTCGGCTTGCCGCCTTTGACACAATATGACGCCGGAGCGACGCCCATGTTTAACTGCTTCGGCACGTCTGCCCAACCTAGCGTCTACGAACCGCTAATGCCGAGCGTGGATTTGAACACCAAGAACACCGCCAAGTCTCCCGGCGCGAAGGAATCTGCCAAGATGGACTTCCGCGATTACGACCGAGCTCCCGAAGATGCATTGAACCGCATCCTATGGGCGGCAGCAAAAGGCGCGGACGTTCCGTATCCCACGCCAATCCATCGCGCGGTCTTTACCAGTCCGCTTACTGCAAACGGCCAGTAAGCGCCCATGAAATTATTGACGTGCATCCGCAAATCCGCCGTCACCGCGATTATCACGCTGGGGATGGCGATTGCCGCGAAGGTTTTGGCAGGGGATGTATTGCTGTCGGCTCACGCGCACAATGACTACGAGCATCCGCATCCGCTGTGGGATGCGCTGGCACAAGGGTTTGACAGCGTGGAAGCGGACATCTGGCTCGTGGACGGTCAATTGCTCGTGGCGCACAACCGTGCGGACGCAAAAGTTAAACGCACGCTGCAGGCGTTGTATCTCGACCCGCTTCGCGAACGTGTCCGGCGAAACGGCGGCCACGTTTTCACCAATGCCGCGTCATTCACTTTAATGATTGATGTGAAGTCGGAGGCGGAAGCTACATACGTTGCGCTGCGGCAAGTGTTGCTCGGCTACACTAACATTCTTACTTCGTTCACTGAATCCAAAGCCGAGACCAACGCGTTGACTATTATTCTTTCCGGAAATCGTTCGCTGGAAATAGTGGCGGCGGAGCCGTTGCGCTACGCAGCAATGGATGGACGTCTTGTTGATATAAAAACTAATCTCACGCCGCAGCTCATCCCGCTCATCAGCGAAAACTGGATGCAACATTTCAAGTGGCGCGGGCGCGGCGCATTTCCCGATGACGAAAAAATCAAGCTTCTCCAATTAGTCGACCGTGTTCACCAGCAGCACCGCCGCCTGCGCTTCTGGGCCATTCCCGACACGCTCGCCGGCTGGCGCGAATTGCATTCCGCGGGCGTGGATATCATCGGCACGGATGATTTGGTTGGCCTCGCGAAATTCCTGAAATCAAAACAGCTTTGATACCGAAATGCCTTGGTTCAAATAATGGATGACGTGTGCAGTGAGTGCTTTGTTCTCTACTTTGGTTTGAGTGAGAGGTCGATAGGGTTTTAGAAGTCTAACGACTAAATATTGACTCCGTTAAGAACTCTGACGGGCGTCCCCACTGCCATTGCATTCCCGCAACCGCCGGCTTTGGCGGGTGGCGGCTAGAATTCTTCATAGGCTTTTCACATGGCGATTTAGACACGGATGTGTCGGTGATGTTACGGTTCAATGCCCTGCGGGTGTCGTCACACGTTTGCAACTTGATTGTGACATTTTGTGTCAAATTGAAACCTGATTGTCGGTTGGTATTTTTGGTTTTCGGGTTAAAAAGGACGCCGGCGCGAGCCAGGAATAGGGGTCGCGGCGCAACTGATTTAATATCCGGTAAGTAACCCAACTAAAAATATGCAACCTCAATTCGAGATTATGAAGAACTCTTCTCCAAAACGCTTTGCTTTTTGCGCCGGGCGAATTTTCACCGGAGCGACGCTGGCTCTCACGGCAGCCGTCGCGCTGCTGGCCACGGACATCTTCGCCAAACCGCCGCCGCACAACATTTCCGCCGCGAATTTCGAGGTACTCCAGAAAGACACCGGCAACACGATTGATTCGGTGGTCGTGACCGCACCACTGTCGATCAACGATATGCGCGTCCGCGCGGGTTCCAACCGCGGCGATTACAATGTGCAAATTGGCGAAACGCCTGCGTTTGATTCCATTGAAGGGGTCATGCTGGTGTCTATCAGCCAGAACGGGGTGGATAACGGCGAACTGGCGGACGGTGCAAAGCAATATGCCGCGCCGGCTTTTGACGGTTCTACCAACGGGGGGCTTTGGTGCGTGATACAACAGATCAATAATAATAATTCGGGAGAAATGAACATCAATTGTTCAGCCGCCTATTTTCGCACGAACGACTGGCTGTGCGGCTGGCTGCGCAATACGAATGCGGTGAACGGGGGTTCGAACACGATCTACACGGCATCTCCGGGCATGATTCTAGCCAATAGCACGGTGACAAACACCAGCAATTACAATATGAAGTGGGAGTCAAACGGCCGGTTCCGCGTGAGCCTCTTTAACAAGGGCTACGATTCGCGCACGAACCCTGGTGTCATGCTTGTCAATCACGCCAAAAATGAAGGCAACTATGCCTCCGCCGTAACCAACAGCGACGGCACATGGACAATCTACGTCAAAGATAACAACGCCAATAACACTTCTACGGAACAAGATCCCTACGCGTTTGTGTTTGTCCCCAATTCCGAAACGAATCTGGTATCGGGCAAATTCGGCCTCGATGCGACGGGCACAAATGCGGTGGTCATGATTTACAACGGCAGGACTCCTGGATTCAGCGTGTCGAACACGGCAGTCGGCCGCTATCGCCTAACAATTCCCGGAGCCTCTCCGGATCAAGGCGTGCTGGTCGTATCCTCTGAAGGCGGCAAAACCTTCAATTTTGACAACACAGTAAGCTACGAAAAAGACGGAAACAGTTGGATGATTGAGCATCGCGATGTGGGAACGAGTACAACGGATCCGTTTTTGGAAGCCTGCACGAATGAGCCCGTATGTTCGTTTGTATACATTCCTGCTGCGACGCCGGGCGTCACCGTTTCGCCGACAAACACACTCGTCACTTCCGAGTTCGGGTTGACAGCCACATTCAATGTGCAATTGGATCTTGCGCCGACGAATGATGTGGTAATCAATTTGTCCTCCAGCAATCTGGCCGAAGGAATCATCTCCACCAACTCGCTCACGTTCAATGCCACGAACTGGAATATTCCCCAGCCCGTCACCATCACCGGTGTGGACGACGCGGTGGCGGATGGAAACCAGGCCTACACAATCATCCTCGACACAATTGCCAGCGCCGACTTGCGTTACAATGGATTGAAACCGGGCAATATTTCCGTCATTAACGTGGATGATGAGAACTACGGCATCACCGTCACTCCCACGAATGGATTAACCACGACGGAATCTGGAAGCACGGCCCAGTTCTCTGTGTTTCTCAACCGCGCGCCCTCGGCGGATGTGACCATTGGACTTTCCTCGGACACGGTCGCGGAGGGGGTGCTGGACACGTCGAATTTGACTTTCACCGCCAGCAACTGGAACATTCCGCAGGTGGTCACAGTGACCGGGGTGGATGATCCTCGCGTGGATGGTAACAAAACGTATCATGTGATCACCGGCGCCGCCGTCAGCTCGGATTCCAATTTCAATGGCATTAATCCAGCGGATGTCACATTGGTTAATGTCGACTTGGATAAGCCCAATATTCTCTGGAGCTATACTGATCCCCTGCCGGTGATTGAAGGGGGCATCACCAACTTTTCTGTGGTTTTGTCCACCCAGCCGGATAGCAACGTGGTCATCAGTGTAAGTTCGATGAGCACGAATATCGCTACCGTTTCGCCAACCAATTTGACGTTCACGCCGCTGAACTGGAATGTCACGCAGGTGGTCACAGTTACGGCCGTTGATGATCTTTTGGTGAACGGTTCCGTCTCGTTTACAATCTCAAACAGCATTTCTTCAACGGATTCATATTACAGTGCTTTTAACGGAAATAAATTCATCGCCGCTGTCCGACTTGATAATGAAACGTCGCTTTTCCTGCCGTCCGGCGATTGCATCTATGGCCTGGGCATGCCCGCGATTGGCATTGATGGACGCGCTAGCGTCGCAGACGCGGATGTTTTGAATTTCAACAATGGTTCCGTATCTTTCCTCATTATTACCAATGGGATGTCGGCGGATACTCTCGCCATCCGCAACGACGGTTTGGGAACCCAACAAATCGGCATCAGCGGTTCTGATGTCACCTACGAAGGGATCGTCATCGGCAGCTACACTGGCGGCACGAATGGAACGCCGCTGGTCATCTCGCTCAACACAAATTCGACGCGCCTTGCCGTGGAACGGTTGATTCAGGCGACGACTTTCACCACCACGACGAACAGCCCGTCCCGGGCGACGCGCTATGTGAAGGTCGAGTTGAATGACGGCCTGGGTGTGACGGTGATGGCCGGCAAATCCATCCGCGTCGGTACGCTCCGGCTGATGCAGTTCCAAGAAGGCGCGGATTACGGCTACGGCCCTTACACCGGCGAGGCGGACATTGCCCTGTCGCAGGTGGCTCCCACCACGCCCTGGCCCGCTGGTCGCAACCTGACTGAAGGCCTCTTGATTGACTGGCCGGATGGCGGCACGCCTAACGAATCGCAAGTGCTGCTCCGCTTCGATAATGTCACCGGCACAAATTTCTGGCAGATTCCCAGCAATGCGGTGGTGGTTTCTGCAGACCTGTTCGTAAACGTGAATAACACGGGAGATGGCGGCAAACTCTACCGGATGCTGGTTCCGTGGGATGCGACTAATGATACGTGGTATTCCCTCGGTGAGGGTGTGGCACAAGACAATGTCGAATCCTGCTCGGTTTATGACTCGCAGCTCGGAGTGGAAGACGGCAGCGGAGCAACCGGCACCGGTATCGTCACTGTTGGCGTCACGCCCGACGTGCAGACGTGGGTGAACGGCACGAACAACTTCGGCTGGGTTTTCAAAGGCTGGACATTGATGACGGACGGCACGGGTTTCAGCCCCTCGGAAGCCACGGATATTTCACTGCGGCCTCGCCTGCGCGTCCTCTGGCTGGATCAAGGATTCTCTGCGGCCAGCTTCCGTCAGGGTGTCATTGGTTATACCAATACGATGGACACCAACTTGCGCCAGGCCACTCCCGATGTGAACTACGTCGCCGACGCGACCTCATTCAGCGACTATCACGATGCTGCCAATACGAATACCACGGAAACGCTGCTGCGCTTTGATATGATCATTGGCGGCGGAACGAACCAGATTCCTCCAGGTTCCAGGATTGAAGCGGCCGTACTCGAATTGCCGAGCGTAGGTAATAGTTGCATGGGCCACGGCGGTCGTTTTTATCAGATGCTCCAGTCCTGGTCGGCAGACACCGTGACTTGGAATACGTATGGCACTAACGGCATTCAGCCCGATGGTGTTATTGCAGCAATTACTCCCTCGTTTGCGGCGGGGAACAGTGGTTTGCAGCCGCTGGTGCAAGGCACGTTCAACACGTTTGAAGTGACCGACGATCTCCAGATTTGGGCTAATGGCACCCGCCCGAATTATGGTTGGGCGGTTGTGCCTTGGACCGGTGGCACAGACGGCTGGGGCTTTCGCTCTTCAAAATGGAGCAGCGTGGTTCCGGGTTACACGCCGGAACAGGAACGCCCCCGTCTGCGGGTGTTTTTCACGGTGGGCGCTATTGCGATTCCCGCAGTAATCAAGCCGCTGATTATCAGCCCGTCCCAGATTCAGGTCCAGTTCACCGGCACTGCTGGCTTCAGCTACCACATCTTCCGGGCCTCTAGCCTGGACGGTGTATGGACGGATCTGGGGCCGGCTACGACGGACGGCGGTGGCAATGGCAGCTTCAACGACAATGGGCCGCTGAGCAGCGCTGCCTTCTACCGCGTGGTTTTCCAGTAAAAAATACGGCAGGCGCGGAAATCGTCTCCGCGCCTGCCGACAAATTTATTTTAAAATGGAAAAATCTGAATCTCTCAATTCAAACCGGGGCTTTACGCTCATTGAGCTTTTAGTGGTCATCGCCATTATTGCTATTCTAGCGGCGATGATGCTGCCCGCACTCGCTAAGGCGAAGGAGCGCGCGAGGCGCGTGAGTTGCACCAGCGGTCTGCGCCAGCAGGGGCTGGCGAGCATGCTGTATGCCCAAGATTTCAACGGCAACCTTACGGGAGCAACCGTGCCGATTGGCAGCTATGCCAGTTTTGCTTCAACGGCTTACTCCGATCGCAGCGGTTCGGATGACGACTACAATTGGATGTATGAATACAACAAGATGTTGAAGTCCTATACCTGCGCCTCGACTTTCAACGTGGTGCGACCCGACACCGCGAACATCCCATTCACCACGATTTCATACGTGATTGACCTCAAAGACAATGCCGTGAGCAAGACTGCCAATGGGACGAGCTATGAAATTTTCGGAACTTTCACATCTCTGATTGGGGGCGTCTCCACCTCGGTCAAGAAAACGGAAAAAAGCATCGGTGCAAAAACCATCACCAAGTACAGCGGTGCGCTGGGCCAGCATGTCAGCCCCTGTGATGTGATGCTGATGTTGGATGCCGACGATACCGGCAGCGAAGGCCTCGGCAGCACGCATAATAACTGGCCTGACGCTCAGGACAATCATGGCGCAGACGGAACGATCATGAATTTCTGCGACGGTCACGCGCAGTGGGTCAAGCGGAAGGATTATCTGAAAGTCATCAACTTTAGCCAGGACAGCAATAATACTGAGCCGGGACCGTGATGCGGTTTAGTTTTATCGAATCTTGCCTTGGCTGGCCGAGTCATCAACCAGCCACGGCTATTTCATTTCAGGCTCTTGAACAAAAATTACGGAATATTTTTAGGCGTTTTTTTATTGTGTGTGGGCGTGCTGGCCCCGTCGCGCTTGCTGGCGCAACACCATATCGCCGCCGCTAATATCTCAGTCACGCAGGTCGATACAAATAATACTGTTGATTCCGTTGAGATGACCCAAACGGTCACTATCGGCGGCATGAAAATCCGGGGCGATTCCAATCGCGGAGATTTCAATCTTCAGATTGGCGAGGACTATGCGGATGACGCTTCTACTGGAGTCGTGATTTCCAGCGTCTCAGAAAACGGGCGCGACAATGGCGAGGCTGCCTATCCCGGCACCAACTTTTGCACTAGCACCATTGACTACACGCGAACCGGGGGCAGTGCGGGCGGCTACTATGTCTCGATTTTCAATTCTCCCACTGGCGCGGAATACAATATCAATATCGCGGCGGCATTTTTTCCCTACACCAACTGGCTTGGCGGTCTGGCCCGTAATTCGGGCGCCACGAACGGCGGTATGAATGATCTTTTTACGGGTTCGGCAGGCTTGATGCCGGGAACAAACTTTATTGAACTCGGTGGCGGAAAATTCATCGTTAATCTTACTAACTTCAGCGTGGACTCTCGCATCGATGGCGTGCTGCTCGTCAGCCATGGCAAAAATGAGGACAACTACGCAACCTCGCAGGCGAATATCACCAACGGCACCTGGACGGTCTGGGTGAAGGACAATGGAACGGACGGGACAGGCTCCGAGCAGGACCCCGTTGCATTTGTGTTTGTACCCAAGACAAATAACGCGGTTGTTTCCGGAAAATTCCAGGGCAATGGCACTCTTCTCATGTTCAGCGGCACGACGCCACGTTTCAACATCGTAAATGTGAGCGAAGGTCTTTGGCGTTTAACAATTCCTGGCCAGAATCCCGACAGCGGTGTGCTCATTCTTTCGCCCGAAGGCGGGGCCAGTCAGAACTCCGACAATATTGTTAGCTATCAGCGCGATGGCGACGGCTGGCTGATTCAGTCGCGCGATCTGCCTGCCAACCCGCCGCCGTTGCAAACGCCCGGCGGCGGCGCCGATCCGGTAGCGTCCTTTATTTTCATCCCATCCATCGCGCCGGTACTCGTGGCACCGACAAATGAAGCATCGAATCTTGGCGCATCGCCAGTTTTGAAAGTCAGCGTGCCGAATCCCGTGTCCGGAAATCTCACCGTCACATTCTTTGGCCGACAACTGCCTCTATCAAGCAATACAAACGCGGATTTCTCCATCGCCGTTTTACCGGACACGCAATTCTATTCCAGTTCCCTTCACGGCGGCGTGCCCGCGATGTTTCAGTCGCAGACCGACTGGCTCGTGGCAAACCGCACCCAACTGAATCTCAAATTTGTTTCCCATCTCGGCGACATCACGCAGAACGGCCAGAACGGCGGTAACAACATCGAATGGCGCAACGCCACCAATGCGATGTATCGGTTGGAAAATCCCGTGCAGACGTTGTTGAGCAACGGCATTCCCTACGGCATGGGAGTGGGTAACCATGACCAGTCCCCCATCGGCACCGGTGATTCGGGCGACACGACATTCTTCAACCAGTTTTTTAACGTCTCGCATTTCATCGGCTACGATTATTACGGGGGTCATTACGGAACAAATAATAACAACAGCTTCCAGTTTTTTAGTGCGGGCGGCATGGATTTCATCTGGATTCATTTTGAATACGATACCACTCCCTCATCCGCGGTGCTGGCGTGGGCGGATACGCTTCTCAAGACATACCCGAGCCGCCGAGCCATCGTGACTAGTCATTGGATTGTGAATACCGGTTTCAACGCCTCGTTCGGTGGGCAGGGATTGGCGATTTATGAAGCGCTCAAGGGGAATTCAAATTTGTTTCTGATGCTATGTGGCCATATCGGCGGCGAAGGCCAGCGCAATGACACCTACCAAGGTCGCACGGTTTATTCCATTCTGACGGACTACCAGAGCCGCACGAATGGGGGGAACGGCTGGATGCGGTATTACACTTTTTCGCCGCGCAACAATGTCATCCGCGCGCTCACCTATTCGCCGTGGCTGAATAAATTTGAAAGCGATTCTGATAGCGAGTTTACCTTTCCGTACAACATGGATGGCTCCGGCGCCACGAATGTTAGATTCGCGGCGCTCGCCACCAACGTCGTTTCCGCCAGCAATCTGGTGAGCTGCGCCTGGCGTGGTCTCGCTTCGACGAATAATTACGAATGGTATGTTGTGTTGCAGGACGATTTTGGCAATGCGGAGACCAGCCCCGTCTGGCGTTTCAACGTTCAAAATCTTCCCCCGGTTTCCACCAACCAGAGCCGCACTATCATTGGTGATTTATCCACGAATCTATTGCTCGCCGTCGGCGACCCCAATAGCGACAGCCTTGCTTTCCAGACCAGCACCGTCCCAACCCACGGTTTGATTCTGAATTTCAATTCCAGCGCCGGCTCGGTCACCTATCAACCCGTGCACGGTTATCGCGGCGCAGATCGTTTCACCTGGAGCGCGAATGACGGCCTTTTGGCCACCGCGGTTGCCAGCATGAATCTCACCGTAGTGGCTCCGGCAGACACCAATGGCAACAACCTGCCAGATGCCTGGGAAACGCGATTTGGCGTCAATGATCCGAATGCCGATCCAGACGGCGATCAAAAAAATAATCTTGAAGAATTTATCGCCGATACGAATCCAACCAACCGTGCGTCGGTCATCAAGATCATCAGCGAAACCCGCGCGACTAACGGCTTCACGACTATCACCTGGGCTTCTGTGGGTGGCGTGCGCTACCGCGTGCAGTATTCAGACGGCGGGAATAATTCCGGTTTTACAGGCAGCTTCACCGACATCGTTCGTTCTCTGGAAGACGAGATGGACTCCGCCCCTGCCGGCGTGGCCTCCGCTCGGAGTTTCATCGACGATTTCACCCTGACCGGCGGTGCGCCCGCGAGCAAGAGCCGTTATTATCGTATTAAAATCGTTCAATGAAAAAAACATCCCTGTCTAAAGCTCGGCCAGTTAGCGGTTTTACATTGATTGAACTGCTGGTCGTCATTGCCATCATTGCTGTGCTTGCGGCTTTGTTGCTGCCTGCGCTCGCCAAGGCCAAGGCCAAGGCTCACACCATCGGTTGCGTGAACAATCTCCGGCAGATTTCCCTCGCCACATCGTTGTACGCGGATGAAAACAATGGGCGTGTGATGGTCTTATGGCGGCAACTCGGGGTGCCCGGCTTTAGTGATTGGGTTTACGACGCCGATATGTTTGTGGTGCAGAATGCCGGCGGGTTTTTCTGGCAGGACGCGTTGCGCGAGGGCGGTTTTGCGAATGCCGCGAACGTGTTCAGCTGTCCTCAATTAAATTTGCCGGCTACTACTGCCATCGGCGGTTCAGTGAGCTACCGCCACCCGCTTGGTATCGGGATGAACTATCCCGAATTTGCGGTGCTGGCGCTGACCGGTCAGCCCGTGCCCCCGCTGGTTCGGGAAAATACCGTGTCGCGGCCAAGTGCGGCGGTGATTTTTGCTGATGCCGGCATGATGAGCAATCCCTCCAAAAATCTCGCCCCCGACGATTGGAAGCCGGATCAGCCCCCGCAGAGCAGCGGCGGGGCAAGCTTCTTCCGCGCACCCAGTGACCCTGTCGGATTCACTTGGGGCGATGCGCGCTCCGTGCCGCGCCATGGCGGCCGTTGCAATGCCGGCTTCTTCGACGGTCATATCGAGACGATGCGCAACAGCAAGTTTGGTTATGATCTGGCGCGCAACGATGAAAGCGCGCTCTGGGCGCGGCATCGTTGAAATTACGGATGCTGAGCAGTGGGGCTCGCGGCGGAAATCCGGGCAAGATTATTTTGCACCCGCGCAGCCAAAGCGTGGGTCAGCTCCAAAGAACGGCGTTCCGGGGAATACGCTTCAATGCCTTTCAAAACCTGTCGGAAATCGGCTTCGGCTTCTCCGTTGCGTCCGGATTGCGCCCAGATTTCCCCGCGCAATGTGAGCCAAGGTTCTTTCACAGGATAGCGTTCGATGAGCCGGTTCACGCGCTGGATGGCGGAGTCGAAGGCCTTGCGCTGACGATCGTATTCAATGGCCGTTAGGACAATCGGCGAGGCATTGTTGGCTTGTGCGGTGACTTCATCCAACCCGCGCACGGCTTCATCGAGGCGGCCAAGAAGGGCTAGTTGTCTTGCGCGTTCGAGATATAAATCCGGCCCCGGAGCCGAACTTTTGTTGATGGCAGTGGTGAAATCTTGGATAGCCGCCTCGCGCTGCCCCAAGCGTGATTCGCAGCGGGCTCGGATGATGAAGGCGTCACAAATTGTTGGATGATTGCGCAATATTTTTTGAACGACTGCATTAGCATCTTTTGTTTTCCCGGCATCCAAAAGGATTTGTGCTCGTTCTAGCATCACTTCAGCGCAAGCATTCGTTCGTTGTTCTATTAAATCGATGTCTGCGAGCGCTTCATTAAATTGTCCGTGGCGCCGGAATAAATCCGCCCGCTCCAGCAAAAGAGCATTGGGATAATTTTGTTCGATCAGTTTGGCTGTGGTGGCCTCAATAGCCTCCTCAAGATCGGGATGAGCATTTAGGTGGAATCCCGCACATGCCAGAGCGCAAGCCAACAATCTGCAAAAAAAGTTCATACCCCATTATTAAGTTGGATGCCATTTATCCAAGTGAAGTTTTGGTTACGAAACGAAAAGTTTTTTTGAAACGAGATAATCGGGGAGATTTATATTGTATGAATTTTAGAAGAGCGCGAATAAATTTCTGCGACGGATGCGACCCTATCCCAAGGCGTCGGACCAGTGCAAGCGCCTGATGTCAGAGATTCCCGCCCGCTCCTCGCGCAGTATTTCGGTGGAGCCTGTCAGGGCCGATAAAACGGCCTGTGTCTGGGGCTGGATGTCACTGAAGACAACTACCAGAAACGACAGATCCGGGGCGGTCGTGTCTGACCGCGCGGATTTTAGGAAACGGTGCCGGATGGGGCGGTCATCCGCCGGTGACCAAATCCCGCGTGACCGCTTTCAGATCGGCGCAGCCGGCCAGGGCCATCGCCAAGTCCAGTTCGTCCCGCAACAGGGACAGCGCGGATTCCACGCCCTGCTGCCCGCCCGCCGCCAGTCCCCACAAAACCGGCCGGCCCACCTGCACCGCCGAGGCCCCCAGCGCCAGGGCTTTCAGCACGTCCACTCCCCGCCGCACCCCGCCGTCCATGAGAATCGGCACGCGCCCATCCACCGCCTCGGCGCATCGGGGCAGCACCTCTATCGTCGCGGGAGCGGTGTCCATCTGCCGGCCGCCATGGTTGGACACGACGATCCCGCTGGCGCCGTTTTCCACAGCGCGCCGGGCATCCTCCGCGCGGCAGATCCCTTTGAGAATCACGGGCAGGGGCGTCAGGGAACGTAGCCAGTCGACGTCCTTCCAGGTCACCGACGCGTCGAGCATCCAGGTAAAAGCCTGGCCCATGCCGGCGCCGCTCTGGCTGATGGTCTGGCCCCGGGCGTTGGACGGCAGCAGGTTGACAGCGGCCAGTCCCGGCGGCAGATGAAAGTGATTGCGCACGTCCCGTTCGCGACGCCCCCATTCCGGGGCGTCCACGGTCAACATCAATGCCTGGCAGCCCGCCGCCGCGACCCGCGCCACGAGGTCGCGTGTGAAGCCGCGGTCCTTGTTGATGTAGAGTTGGAACCAGACCGGCCCGCTCGCGGCGGCAGTCACCTCCTCGACCGGGGTGGTGGACAGGCTGCTCAGGACCATGATGGTTCCCGCCGCGCCCGCCGCCCGCACGGCGGCGAGTTCCCCCTCCGGATGCGCTAGCTTGTGAAAGGCCGTTGGCGCGAGCAGGATCGGCATCGACAGTTTCTGGCCGAATAGGGAGGTGGAAAGATCCCGTTGACGGACGTCCACCAGCACGCGGTAATGAATTTGAATCCGTTCGAAGGCCGCCCGGTTTTCGCGGAGCGTGATTTCGTCCCAGGCGCCGCTCTCGTAATAGTCGCGTGCCATGGGCGACAATTTTTCCCTGGCCAGCATTTCCAGCTCAAAAAGATTCAGGGCGTTCACCATGCGACCGCAGGTTAGCCAGAGGCGTCTCGGAAGAACAGCATCAAGGTGAGGTTTTGGGGCGACTCCGGGGTTTGGGTCGGCATTCCCGAGGGGGTCGAAGGGATCGGGTGAATCATAAGATCCCGTCTGAAAAAGGCAGTGTCAGTCCTCCGGGCTGGCATCGAGGCGGGGTTTCCAGCCTTGGCGGATTGGCGTGGCACCGACCCAATCCTTGAAATTCCAGAATGTTTCGTTATGAGCCACATTTTTTCCGGGCGGCGCGGACTCCCGCCACCCTATTTTCAGACGGGCTCTGAGCCGGAAACCTGCAGGCCGAATGAACCGCCATGTCTCGCGGGACGCCTAGGGGCAAGAGCTGAGCGGAGTTCATAGCGTCATGGAAGGAAGCCCGCTCACAAAACGAACCGGGCGCTATTTTTATGAGGGATCACCCCACTGTGAGGAAATCCTACTGTCATGCAGGATTCGGCCGGCTTTGCAACTCAACCGCATGGTTCCGGCTCAGAGTGAAACGCGCGCTTCAATCCTGCCTGTACCCGAGTGAGACATCCTGCCGCCGAACGGCCAAACCCGTTTTGGAAATGGGCCAAACCGGTTACCTCACCTCCTCTTTTGTGTCCCGGCTTCAGGGTCAGGGCGCTATCACGCGCAGCTTTTCAGGCCCGAGCGTGAAGGTGGCGGGCAGGTTTCCCACCCATTCGCCATCCAGTTCAAACCCCGCAGGTGCGTCGCTCGTCAGCTCAAAGCGGGCAGTTCTCACGCGCACCAGTGCGCCCGCCGACAATGTCCCCCGCAGAAGCAGCCCTGGCACATGACGCAACAGCGTCCGCCAGTGCGCGCGTGGCAGCACGCCGAGGTCCAGCTGTCCGTCGCGCCAGTTCGCTTCCGGCAGGAGCGCGAACGCGCCGCCGTAGAGCCGCCCGTTGCCGATCAGCACCCATTCGCCAGTGGCGCTCTGTCCGGCTGCGTGCACGGTAATGAGAGGTTTCTTTTCCCGCAACGCCCGCAATCCGGCGATGAAGTAGGCCAGCGGTCCAACCTGTTTCTTTTGGTGCCAGTCCACGAGTTCAATTGCTCGCGCATCCAGACCTGCCCCGGCCAGCTGGCAGAAGTAGCGGGTCTGCCGGATGCCGTTGGCGAGAAATTCCACGCGCGGTAGGTCGATGGCCAGTTCGTGGCCGCGCTTCAAAATTTCCCACGAGCGCTCGATGCACCGCGGCATCCCCAGTTCGCGCGCAAAGACATTCACCGTGCCGAGCGGCAACACGCCGAGCCGTGCCCTGGCAAATCCCTCCGGCGCGTCGCCAATGCCGTTGAGCACCTCATTGACGGTGCCGTCGCCGCCCGCTGCCACTATCAGGTCAAATCCTTCCGCAACCGCTTCCGTTGCGAGCCGCCGCGCATCGCCCGCCGCCGATGTGGCCCGGAGCGCGCTGTGCGAGCCGATGGCGTCCAGCTGGCGCTGGAAGCGGCGGGCTTTGTCGCCGCGCGCGGTCGGGTTGAAGATCACACAGAGAGGCACGGGCGCATGATTTTGGCGGGAGCGGAGTTAGTCGAGAAGAAAGCGATTCTTGCAGAGCGTCGCCGCGCGCCGGTGATCCGCCAAATGTGAATTGCGCAATGGAAGGGTTTCCGCAAAACTGGCCGCAATGAATAACCACCAACAAGGGAAGGTTCCCAAATGGCCGTTTTTTCTGGCGGACGCGCTGCTGCTGGGGTTCGCCTGGGTTTTCCTTAGCCGCTCGCCGCTGCCGCTGCATCATTGGGAACTCGCCGCCGGATGTGTGGCCCTCGGGGCTATTTTGGGCGTGATCCCTTTCTACTGGGATTATCGGGCGGCGGGAAAAGCCCTTGAGATCAACGCTCTCGGTGCGGTGGCCGAAAAAATTCAGGGGTTGGAAAAGTTGTCCGCCCAGATTGGGGCGGCCACGAATCATTGGGGGATCATCCAGGAAACAGTCCAGTCGGAGTCCGGCAAAACAGCCGCCATCGCCAAGGATATTGCCGACAAGATGACTGAGGAGGTCCGCCAGTTTTCGGACTTCATGCAGAGGACGAACGACGGCGAAAAAGCCACCCTGCGGCTCGAAGTCGAAAAGCTGCGCCGGGCGGAGGGCGAATGGCTCCAGATGCAGGTGCGTGTCCTGGATCATGTGTTTGCGCTGCACACTGGCGCGGTGCGCACCGGCGACGCGCGCTTCATTGAGCCCATCGCCAACTTTCAAAACGCCTGTCGCGAGACGGTGCGTCGCTTGGGCCTCACCCCTTACGTGGCCGCGCCGGACGAGCCGTTTGATGCCGAGCGGCATCAGGCGGCGGGTCATCCGGGGGAGGTCCCGCCCGGCGCGCGTGTGAGCGAAACGGTCAGCGCCGGATACACCTTTCAAGGCAAGCCGCTGCGGCCCGCTCTGGTCCGGTTGCAGGCGGCCGGCGCCGATAAAGCCGCAGAGACCGCAGACCTTCCGGTGCCGGCCGTCGGCGGGCCGGAATGAAACCGGCTTTGGCGTCCGACCGTTTTCTATTCCGGCTGACGCTATGTCTTGGGGTTTTCTCTTTCGGCACTCTGCTGGCAGCCTATCATATCGCCGATGCGGATCTCTGGGCCAAGCTGGCCCTCGGCGCGCATGTCTGGAAATTCGGCGCGGTGCCGCTCAGCAGCATGTTTGCCTTCACCCCCGTCCTGCCGGTTTACATCGACCATGAATGCGGCGCGGGCATCCTTTTTTTTGGGGCGCTCAAATTATTCGGGTCGGCAGGGCTGATGCTGCTGAAAATCATTCTCGGTTTCGGCGCCCTGCTGGCCGCGCTGGCAGCGGGCCGGCGGGCCGGCGCCTCCTGGGAATCGCTGTTGTTGCTGGCGGTCCCGGCCTCGGCCTGCCTGTTGCTGGGCTATATCCCCGTACTGCGCAGCCATACCTTCACCTATTGTTTCTTCGCCCTCACTCTTCTGGGCCTGGAAGAAATCCGGCGCGGGGGCCGATGGCCTCTTTTTGTTCTGCCGCCCCTGATGCTCATCTGGTCCAATGTCCACGGCGGATTCGTGGCGGGGCTGGGGGCCTTGGGGGTCTATACCGCTCTGGCCCTCGTGACGCGCCAGAGAGGAAAAGTTTTTTTTCTGATCACGGCGGCCTGTATGGCGGTGACGTTTATTAATCTTAACGGGCTGACCTTCTGGGCCCACCTCATCCCGGCTTTGCTCAATCCGCGCCCGCAAATCGCCGAATGGCGTCCGCTGCCGCTCTTTGCCAGCGACATCTTCAACAGCTTCCGGATCCTCTTCGGGATGGTCTTGGTTCTGGTGCTGGTCGGTTGGCGTCGGGTGGAAAAGAAAAACTGGCCCGGACTCGTGATGCTGGCCCTGACGGCCTTTCTGGCGTGGCGCAGTCGCCGGCACGCCCCGTTTTTTGCCGTGGCGGCCCTGGCGTTCGCCGGGCCTTTTTTACAGGTGCTTTTTTCCAGCCTGGCCGCGCGGCTGTCGCCGCGCGCTCAGAATTTTTTTAGGCAGCAGCTGGGGTTGGTGATTCTCTACGGTGCACTGTCCCTGTTTGTGGCCGCGCGGTTTCTGCCGCAGGCCTCGTTCGACGTGCTGGCACCGCTCGGCCACGATCCCGTGCGCGAGGTGGACATTCTCTCCCGGGCGGAGGCGGTCGGTAATCTGGCGACCCCCTTCGGCTGGGGCTCCTATTGTTCCTGGCGGCTTTACCCGCGTATTCAGGTTTCTATGGATGGACGTTATGAGGCCGCCTACCCCGAATCCACGTTCCAGTTGAACAACGCTTTTTATGAGAAACGGGGAGCAAATTGGGACCGGCTCATCCGGGATTATCCGGTGGACTATGTCCTGCTCG
>Ga0209086_10001467_pt1 | contig 19149 bp, 17 predicted proteins | sample M_130207_XF_Meta_FD_187312 | JGI IMG/M metagenome (GOLD analysis project Ga0209086, IMG submission 187312) | Freshwater microbial communities from Lake Montjoie, Canada to study carbon cycling - M_130207_XF_MetaG (SPAdes) (version 2) | ecosystem: Environmental > Aquatic > Freshwater > Lake... | reverse complement strand
AATGTTCCAAACGGAACACGCGTTCCAGCGAATACTGCAACGCCACCCAGAATGTCCGGGTCTTGCGACACAATTGCGTTGTTGGCTGGAACGTTGGCGGACATTGATTCAGTATAGATGAGGCTGTGTTGCAAATGAAATTTCAATCCCATTGCTCCGCCAATGAAAAAAGAAGACGCACGGGTCTTCTCTTTTCAAAATGGGCGGTGGGGGATTCGAAGATGTTGCAGATTCCTCGGTGAATTCCAAGGCGAATCCTCATGCTTCTAACAGTGGCGACGCATATTGCGACGCAAATCACACTGTAATTGCTACAGAACTGATGCAAGTAATTGCACGGTGGGAACACCTTCCAAAACCTATCCAACAGGCAATTCTTCTATTGGCAGCAAGCGATAGTAAGGATGTGTAACAAACCCACACCGCATCACAGAGAGTCACTAAGACTATTTGCTTAGAGACCAGACCCATCCGAGTAGGGATTCAAGGAGTGCAATGCGTGCGGGTGAGAGTGTGTGTTTATTTCTTCGTTGGACACTTACCCATGTTCCAAGAGCAAATGCATCTTCTGTTTTGAAACTTGCTGGAGGTCTCGCATCCCCATACTCCCCAGCATATCCCTTGAGTCTTTCAAATGCTTCATTCCACTTGTCTATAGACGGATCTCTTGACCAAACTTTAGTCGTGATAGAACCCACACGAGAGCACATGCATGAGGGGCAGTTGTGCATTAGTTCATGCTTGCCGTTGGGGTATCTCATCTCACTCACTACGGTTCGACCTTTGCATTTTGGGCAAGAATCCTCTGCGTAATAAGGAAGTCCCCAACCTTTTCCTATTAGACAATCAATTTTTAGCAACCAGTAGTCAGGTAACCCAGTGCTAAATTCGCTGTGGTAGTTGAACCAAACAACTCGTTCACTTCGTAGAACTGAAGTTCCATTGCAAGAAGAGCAAACGCCAGCCTCAAGCCGCTTGAGCAACGGGACTGCGTCTCTATGAGGCCACCCCTTCCACACTGCAAGAGTTCGTGTGGCACAAGTTTCACAGTAGAAGGTGGATGAAGTATTCATTGGTTCTAGGCTATATGCACTCACCGCATCACAGAGTGCCACTCAGACTATTTGCTCGCAGACCATTTCCATCCTGGCAGGGATTCAAGGAGTGCAATGCGTTCGGGTGCGATGGAATCTTTGCTTGCTCGTTGCCTGCTTGCCCATTTACCAAGAGAAAATCCATCAAATGATATAAATCTATTTGGGGGTCTCGCATGGTCAGTCTCTTTTGCGTATGCCTTGAGTCTGTCAAATGCTTCATACCAATTGTCTGTCAGTAATTCCCACGACCAACCCTTTAGACTCTGTAGGAGTGCAATGCGTTCTGTGGTCAGGATGTCTTTGTTTTTTCGTTGAGTGCCTACCCATTGTCCAAGTGAAAATTGATCTTTTGTTTTAAATCCAGCAATTGGGTTGGCATCACCAGTCTCTTCCAAATATGCCTTGAGTCTTTCAAATCCATCATTCCATTGATCTGTAAACGGATCCCACGACCAACTCTTCAGACTTTCAAGGAGTGCAATGCGTTCAGAAGAAAGGGTGTCTTTAATCTGTCGTTGCCTTGCAACCCAGGTTCCAAGTGCAAATTTATCATTTGATTTGAAACCTACTGATGGTCTCGCATGGTCATTTTCTTTTGCATAAACCCTTAGTCTTTCAAATCCGTCATTCCATTGGTCGGCAATTGGATCCCACGACCAACCTTTCAAACTCTCAAGAAGTGCAATGCGTTCAGGTGTTAGGGTGTCTTGGTTCTGTCGTTGCCTTGCAACCCAGGTTCCAAGTGCAAATTTATCATTTGATTTGAAACCTACTGGTGGTCTCGCATGGTCATTTTCTTTTGTATAAACCCTTAGTCTTTCAAATCCGTCATTCCATTGGTCGGCAATTGGATCCCACGACCAACCTTTCAAACTCTCAAGAAGTGCAATGCGTTCTTTTGGATGTGAATCTTTATTTTGTCGTTGATTGTTAACCCATATCCCAAGAGCAAATCCATCAATTCTGAACCGTTGTTGCGGACTCGCATCTCCATTTTCTTCTGTGTATGCCTTGAGTCTTTCAAATCCGTCATTCCAATTGTCTGTAGATAGATCCCACGACCAACCCTTCAATTTTTCTAGTAGTGCAATGCGTTCTTTGGACAGAGAATTCTTGTTATATCGTTGAGTGCGTGCCCATACTCCAAGACCAAATCCATCTTGTGTTTTGAATTTTGCTTCAGGTCTCGCATGGTCATTCTCTTTTGTAAATGCCTTGAGTCTTTCAAAACCTTCATGCCACTGATCTGTCAACAGATCCCACGACCAACCATTCAGACTCTGAAGGAGTCGTTTGCGTTCAGGGGTGAGTGCGTCTTTATTCTTTCGTTGGTTGCCTACCCAACTTCCAAGACCAAATCCATCTATTAATTTTTTATTAGAAGGTCTGGCATCACCAGTCTCTTCAAAATATGCCTTGAGTCTTTGAAATCCTTCATTCCATTGATCTGTAATCGGATCCCACGACCAACCTTTCAGATTCTCAAGAAGTCGTTTGCGTTCAGGGGTGAGTGCGTCTTTGTTCTTTCGTTGGTTGCCTACCCAATCTCCAAGACCAAATCCATCTTGTGTTTGGAAATCACGAGGGGGTCTCGCATGGTCATTCTCAATTGCATATGCCTTGAGTTTTTGGAATCCATCATTCCACTGTTGTGTAAACGGATCCCACGACCAACCATTCAATTTCTCCAGGAGTGCAATGCGTTCAGGGGTGAGTGCGTCTTTATTCTTTCGTTGGTTGCCTACCCAACTTCCAAGACCAAATCCATCTATTAATTTTTTATTAGAAGGTCTGGCATCACCAATCTCTTCCACATATGCCTTGAGTCTTTGAAATCCTTGATTCCATTGATCTGTAATCGGATCCCACGACCAACCATTCAATTTCTCCAAAAGTGCAATGCGTTCAGGAGGAAGGGTGTCTTTAATCTGTCGTAGCCTTGCGACCCAATTTCCAAGACGAAACCCATCTGTTCTGAAACCTGCGGGTGGTGATGCAGCACCAGTCTCTTCCACATATGCCATGAGTCTTTCAAATCCGTCATTCCACTTGTCGGTATTCGGATCCCACGACCAACTCTTCAGACTCTCAAGAAGTTGTTTTCGTTCAGGTGTGAGTTTGTCTTTGTTCTTTCGTTGGACACTAACCCAATTTCCAAGACGAAACCCATCTGTTCTGAAACCTGCGGGTGGTGATGCAGCACCAGTCTCTTCCACATATGCCATGAGTCTTTCAAATCCTTCATTCCATTGATCTGTAAACGGATCCCACGACCAACTCTTCAGACTCTCAAGAAGTTGTTTTCGTTTGGGTGTGAGTTTGTCTTTTTTCTTTCGTTGAGTGTTTACCCAATCTCCAAGACCAAATCCATCTTGTGTTTGGAAATCACGAGGGGGTCTCGCATGGTCATTCTCAATTGCATATGCCTTGAGTTTTTGGAATCCATCATTCCACTGGTCTATAAACGGATCCCACGACCAACTCTTCAGACTCTCAAGAAGTGCAATGCGTTCAGAAGAAAGGGTGTCTTTAATCTGTCGTTGCCTTGCAACCCAGGTTCCAAGAGCAAATCTATCTTTGGATTTGTATTCATTGGGAGGTCTCGCATCCCCTTTTTCCTCCACATAATCCTGAAGCAATCCATACCAAAACATCCATGATGCAGTGGTTTGTTCAACTAGTCGTGTGCGTAACCCATCAATAAATGATTGGTCGCACATCTCAGGCAAGTCAAAAACAATTTTTTCTAATCCACGACTGCTCGCACCGATAGATTTTCTTTTACCCAATTCAGTGCGAAGAGAATCCAATTCATGTGCAAGATCATCGTCATGGGATCGGAGTGCGTTTACGACATCCCAAATTGGTTTGAATCTTGAGGACTCTAGTGCTTCGGTTTCATCCTCATGCTCATCAATGAACACAGGAATAAGAATTGTTCCGTGTGTCATATCGTCATGTTTGCGAATTACTCTGCCTACTGCCTGAACAATGTCCACCTGACTTTTGCGAGGATCAATAAAAGCAACACCATCAAGTGAAGGAACATCCACACCTTCACTCAGACATCTTGCGTTGGAAAGAATTCCTCGTTCACCTTCACTGAGATGTCGTAGTCGGTTGATCTTGGTGTTGCGGTCACCAGAATTCATAGCACCTGAAACAAAGTCAGTGATGGTTGTTCCACTCGGTCTGTCTTTTGGAAGCATCCACTCCAACACTTCCGTATGGTCTTGAGCAAACGACTTGGCACCCGCAACCCTGCTGTGAAATGAAATCACACGGTGCAGGTCATATTGTTTGATTGCTTTGGCAAGTGCAAGATGTTTCGCAAGAGTCTCGGCATCCAACTGTATCCCGTTACTTGTTTTCAACAGAGCACGGTTCTGAATCCGTGCTTGAACTCTTGGATCCTCTACACCAACAATCACAACTCTGTAGTCAGACAGTAAATCTTGTTCAATTGCTTGTGAGAACTTCAGTTGGTGAAGAACCACTCCAAATACCTGTGGATCATCCATTGATGCGGTTTCAATATCTCGTCCTTCTGCCTTGCTCTTGATTTGTTTGCTGAGGATGCGTGGTGTCGCAGTCATAAACAGCACTTTGTCACTACGGATTCGTTTGTCATCCAACACACAACCAAATGCCTCTGACACATTTCCGGCACATCTGTGTGCTTCATCAGCAAACGCAATATCAAATGCTGGAATCTTGCGATCCTGCTGTGCCTCTGCGATCAATGGTGAGGACTGGTATGTGGAGAACACCACCTTTGCACCCTCACCACGAAGGAAAGACTGGATCTCCCTCACATCACCTGTGACAGGCACACCAATGTCAGATACATGCGTGAACCATGCGTCCTCTGTGCGATCCTGCTTTGCAACAGATTCGTCTGAGCACACACAGATCCAATTGAAATGAGTCTTTGCCGTAGCAGTCCATGCCCTCAAGGTTTGTGACAGCAGACTCAAAGAAGGCACTAACACCAATACCTGCTGTGCTTCTAGTTCCTCTTTGATCCAAAGGGAAGTAAGAGTCTTGCCAGTTCCACATGCCATGATCAATTGCCCTTTGCGAGCATTTTTCAATCCTGCAACCACATCCTGAATGGCACAGTTTTGATGTGGTTTTGGTTTGAGTATTTCTTTGGGTTTACCCTTGTTCAGATCTTTCAACGATGCAGGAAACTCAACTTCAGATTTACGGAAGTTGTCCAACAGGAAACACACAACCTGTTTCTCCTGACGACGAATCATCTGCCTTGCGTTGCTTCCGATTCCGTCCGTGCTTGCCATCAACAGTCTGCCGTGAATCCTTGAATCGTTGGACTCACTAAAGAAACTGTCTATCTCTGCCTTGGTGATTTCACGATCAGGATGAACACACTTTGCTTGAACTGCCCAATGCTTGCCGTTCTTGTCTTGGAACACCAAATCAATACCGCAATCTGTTCCCCATCGTTTGGGATAATCCTGCCACATCCACAACTGATCTATTTGAGACTTCCACTCAGGGTCATTCTGTAGAAACCATCTGACGAAATGTTCAAACTGCTTGCCCCTAGTGCCAGGATCGGCATCAAGTGAAGCATAGAACTCATCAAATGTTGCCATGACTTTTAGTGTGTCCCACAGATGGAATCTTGATGTGTAACGATCACAAGGGCATATTAGTGAAATCTATATTTTCACGGTGATACCCTGCGCATCATGCCGGCATTTCAAAAACTTCAAAAGTTCATCACAGAAGAAATGGTGATGTCGCAGATCTATCAACCTGTCATGCTGATGCAATTGCTGCAGAACGGTGGCACGGCAACAGTCCGACAAATTGCACAGGGCATCTTGAACAAAGATCCAACTCAGATTGAATATTTCTCTGAGGTTGTCAAAAAGATGGTGGGGAAAGTCCTGACCAACAATCGGGGCATCACAGAGAAGGCAGGAGACACATACAGACTCATTGGATGTGACGCACTCTCGGCACAAGAAACCGAATCCCTGATTGCACTCTGCCAAATGAAGATTGAGGAGTTTGAAGGGAAACGAGGTGATGCTCCATGGGAACACCGCCGAAGGGGACACAGACCTATTTCAGGATCGGTGCAGTATGAAGTGTTCAGCAGAGCAAAGGGTAGGTGTGAACTGTGCGGTATTTCTTATGCAGAGAAGAAGTTAGAGGTTGACCATATTCAACCAAAGTCTCTTGGTGGCAAAGATGACCTGACTAATTTTCAGGCACTCTGCTATTCGTGCAATGCGGCAAAACGCAACACAGATAACACAGACTTCCGAGACATCAAATCCATGTATGCACACAGGGAGTCAGGATGCCTGTTCTGCACATTTCAAACACAAGATCCCAAAAGAATGGTTGCGGAGAACAATCTTGCCTATGTGATTCGTGATGAATTTCCGGTGACTACTGGACACACCCTGTGCATTCCTAAACGGCATACAGAGACCTATTTTGATCTTGCGCCTGGCGAAGCAAACGCAATCAATGCCTTGATGGCAGAGCAGAAACAACTGCTTGAAGCAGCAGATCCCCAAATTACAGGGTGGAATATTGGCATGAACTGTGGGCAGACAGCGGGACAGACCGTGTTTCACTGTCATGTGCATCTGATTCCTCGCAGAGTCGGTGATACTTCAAATCCGAGTGGTGGAATTAGGAATTTGTTGACGAACCACAGTGGTCAATGATTGTCAGCAGTCAGCCCACGCAGCCACGCTTGAACACCCGCAGTGCCTAATCCTGCCTCACGCAAGATCTGTGCTTGCTCAACTGTGAACCGTGCAAAGGCGTGTGATGTGATGTGATTGACGCCCTCTATCGTGTCAAAAAAGAATGCTTTGAATGCGGGATTTTCGTAGGGTGTCAAAGTGTGCTTTCCTTATCGTTCAGATCCAGGTGTATGACTTGCGTTCCATCGGGATTTGTCGTCACCTTGCACGGCACCGTGAAATCAAATATTGCTTGTGACTGAGCAGTGGCGAGCAGGTTTGCATGCTCTTCGGGTGTGACTCCTGCCTGCATCAGATCAGCGGCATTCGCTGTGAGATATGAAACAATCTTTTCGGAGATTTCGGTTTCCACTGCTTTCAGAGTGTTGTTACGAAACCGTTCAAGCGAGTCTGTGAGTTGGTCGTACACACTCATAGCATCTTCTTCTTGATTTCATTCATTTCCTTATTTATCGCAGCCAAAACTTTTATCAGTTCATCAATCTTCTTTCCAAAACTTGGCGGTATCTCAAATTTGATCATTGTTTCTTCCTCTTTTGTGTGGGGTGTATTCAGACAAGACAGTGAGTTTTCTAGTGCCGTTTGAATATTTGAAAGTTTGGTGTGTGCGTGGCTGTTGGCGAATCAATATTTGAAACCGTTTGTGCGGTGTTGTCTTCGCAGGCGGTTTATAGTTTTTTGCGGTTGTATTTGCTTGTTTCCATATGGTGCTACCTGCACACTTATGTATATAAGCCGGCGTCTGTAAATCTATAAATCAGTCCCAATATTTGATTTGTTTTCAATATTTTAAATTCGTGCTAGTTGGCTACATATTGGTATGGAACAACCAGCATTGGACGAAATCAAAGTGGTGGCAAGAAAACTTGTAGTCAGACATGCGCTGATTTTATCTAAGACAGAAGAACTAAAATCTGATTCTAAGACTCCTCTCAAAGAGGATATGCAAAAAGAATGGAGGGAATGGTTCGAGAAGATTCCGTGGAACATTCAAATTCATTTGAATCCCCGAAGTCCATTCATTGATTCCAATTCCGTTGTGTCATTAGGAAACCAAGTCCTACACAAATTCCAAAGGGAAATTTTCGGGTGGGGAGCAGTGCGAATGCTTCCAAACAGTAAATCGAAAGGCGAGTCTCAAAGCATTTTCGTGTTCCCAAAAGACAGTTCAAGAGGCAATTCGAAATGCTTTTTGAAAAATCCAGAGTACCCAAGAGGAGTGTTCATTTTGATTCCTGAACTTGATCCAAAAAAGCACTTATGGCACTTTCATGGATTTGGTTTTATCAAAGCAAAGAGGTTCACTCGAGACTTGATCAAGAATGGAGACAAATGGTTCAAGACCGTAACCATGAATCATTTCAATTCAGGACAATCAATTATCCCCAAAAGGTGTTTGACATCTGTCGGTGAAATTAAATCAAGTGTTTTTCCAAGACCAACAACCCTTATACAAGAAACAGATTTGACTAAAAGTGCTATTGGATTCACGAATTATGCAACCAAGGATTGGAATGAAAAAACTCATGAAAAACTTGTTTGCGTTAGTGGTCAGTGGCTTATTACAAAAACATAAGCAATCTAATCAGATGTGGACCACAAAACCGTGACACACAGAACTGTCTGAAGATTGTTGAATGTCATATGCACTAACTCCAATTATCAAGCGAATTGATAAGGGAAAGCATTGTATTTTTAGAGTCATAAACAACAAACAACACAAAGCAAAACATAATAATAGAACATTGCCAGGAATTACCACCGACTAAACAACCAAGGAGACACACAATGAATCAGATAGATTTATCAAGCCGAATAACGATCACGCCTCAAGAAGCATCGTGTTTATTAGGAATCTCCACGCATCTTGTAATGCGAATGATCCGAGAAGGCCGGCTTCCTCATAAAAGAGTGTTTCAGAGATACCTGTTGCCTGTGTCGGGCTTGAAAGAGTGGCTGCTGTGATCGTGTGGACAAAAGTGTCTCTGCGACCAATAAATTATCTTTTATTCAGGACGGGGTTTGGGTGACTTCTTTGCTTTGGGTGACTTCTTTGCTTTGGGTGACTTCTTGGTTGATGAGTCTGGTCGCATGTTCACGGAAACAATCAATGCGCCTTTTGCTAAAGACGGAAACACTTCTAAAAGCGGTACGTTATATCGACGTGTCATATGTGTCCTTGCTGTCGAATGCGGTGTTCTTTGTAGTGTCAAATACGGCGACGACGAGTAATCAGTCCTGCAAACGCCAAGAGAGATGCTGCTGCGGGGGTTGGGACGGGTCCCAAGGCGAGTTCGATGTATCCAGCGCTCGCCACATATCCAGTTCCTGCGTAAGCGGTGAACGAACAATCAATTATTGTCTGATATCGCCGACCTGTTTCAAGAACAAGACTGGTTCTATCGGTTGATATTTCGTTGTAAGACAATTGCCGATTCAGCAACTCGGTACTACCGCTATCGGTGACATCTAAAACACGAAATGAGAATGAGCCAACACCTGCCGAGACCACAAAATAGTCACCAAACTTGGCGGTGAGTAGCAGGCTACTACGCTCAGTAACACCAAAGGAGAGTGATCCTTTTATAAAAGTGTTCATTGAACCACCGATCGAGGAATAGGTATAGGCAGTAAAATCCTGTGTTGTGGTTGTATGTGTTGCACTTGAATACCAGCCGTAATTGATTGCGCCATACGAATAACGTCCATCCCATTCGTTCGATGCGGCGGCAGTCAGATATGGGGCTTGCAGCGATCCTTCAAATGCCGACCAGCCTGCCATTGCAGAAGAGTGAACGCACGCAAGAGCAACAACAGCCACAGCCGACACGGAAAATGTTTTATTGATCATTGGTTGGAACTCGGAAATGGGAAGCGGGAACAAGAGCATCAGCACCATCTGTTTGATGCGTGTGAGTTCCAACCGAAACTGCAACGGCGTTGAAACGCAAACAGCACAACCCAGAAGGACAGGAGGCGTACACCTAACTGTGACCACAATGTGCCACGGATACCGATCATGTCAAAAGATACTGCTCAAATTGTATCAAACAGCACGGGGATATTGCCTAGACCCGTCTTTGGCAACCCACCTCAGCGAACAGAAAACTGTTGTGAGGTACACGCTTGTTGTTCGGTATAACAAGGAGGACCGTAAGTGCGTGTGAACGGCGAGTAAGTGGGCGAGCAATTCCCGTAGTTGCCGAGGTTGGCGTTGTAGCCAATGTTTCCGTACAAGCCGCTGTAGTTGTTGTAGCCGTTCATAGACCCAAAGCCCCATGAACCGCCACCACCGCCCGCATTCACGCCAACCACTGCAGCCGCATTGGGTGCGGTCACATTGATGTTTTGGTCGCTTGTGTAGTTGGGGTTGTATCCGTATCCGCTTGATTTGTTCGTGTATGTGGTTTCAGTGCCATCAGGCATTTTCACTGTTCGCACGATGTCGGTGTGTTGCACCTGACATCCCAAAACAGAAACAAACAAAACGCAACTCAAAAATGGTGTAGCGCATTTCATATCAATTGTCCTTTCAATGTGGTGTTGTCCGCCCGAACCGATACGCATTGTATCAAACAGACAGGTTTACTTTTTCACAGGCTTTGTGGGCTCGGTGGCTTGGAACAGCACAGGCTCTTGCGGCTGTGGCGCTGCTGCGGCACTGTCACCACACGATCCGTAGTCCAAAAGCATTATGCCCAAGTCGGCGTTGTCCACAGATCCATTATTGTCAAGGTCAGAGCCACATGTGGGTCGGTAGTAGAAGGATTCACTTGATGCACTATTGACAGTCACCACAGCCATGCCAGGAGTTCCTGCGGGAGTTACTGCTCTAATTTCAGTCAGTGAAACTACAACCACATCAGTTGCAGGGGCACCTCCAAATGTCACAGACACAGGCAATGCGCTAAAGAAATTTGTGCCAATAATTTTCACTGCGGTTCCACCTGTTGATGAACCAGAAACAGGCACAACACCCGACACGCTTGAAACTTCGCAAGTGTCTGGAATCCCATTTAGGTTTTGGTCAGTCACAGCACCAGAAAGTATTTCGCAAACATCGGCAATGCCGTTGCGATTGCAGTCCAGTTCACAAGCGTCACCTACTCCATTGCCGTCACAGTCTGCTTGCGTTGGATTTGCGACACTTGGACAATTGTCAGTTGTGTTTGGAATGCCGTCATTGTCAATGTCGTTTGGATCGCCTTTCAAAGCGATGGTGCAAGCGTTTCCCCCCTTGATAGCGATTATGCCGCTTTTCGCCGCAGTGGGAATGTCGCATGCAATATCTGTACCCCAAGCAAGAACTGCGCCATTTTTGAGCGCAATGGTGTGATAGCCACCACAGGCAATTGCTGTTACGCCAGATTGTGCATCAACAGGAATCGTGCATTGACCAGAGTTGTTGTAACCCCAAGCAAGAACGGCACCATTTTTGAGAGCGATGGTGTGGAATGCACCGCCTCCAATTGCGGTAACGCCGCTAAGAGCAGCAGCAGGAATGTTGCATTGACCAGCGCTGTTGGAGCCCCAAGCCAGAACGGCGCCATCTTTCAGAGCGACGGTGTGATAAGCACCGCCGTCAATTGCAGTAACACCGCTATTTGCTGAGGCAGGAACAGTGCAGCGACCATCTCCGTTGTAACCCCAAGCAAGAACTGCGCCATTTTTGAGCGCAATGCTGTGAGAGTCGCCAGCCGCAATCGCTGTCACACCCGATTTGGCATCTTCCGGAATGTCGCATACACCGTATGCGGTGCCACCCCAAGCCAAGACCGCTCCATTTTTCAGAGCAAGGGTGTGATAGACACCAGCGACAGCGACCACGCCACTCTGCGCCTCAAGGGGAATGTTGCATTGACCATAGGCATTGCTACCCCAAGCCAAGACTGCTCCATTTTTTAAAGCCATGGTATAGAAAGCGCCAACCTCAATAGCAGAAACGCCGCTTTGAGCAGCCGTAGGTATCGTGCATTGACCGTCGTTGTTCTCACCCCAAGCAAGAACCTGTCCGACTTGCCCCAAAGCCACACTATTGAACGCCATGGCGCCCGCCACGACGAGTAAAGAACTGAAACGATTGCGAATTGATTTCATTGAGGTTTCCTTTGTGTACGAAAGTGTCTCTGTGGTAATTGAATTATTTTTTATTCAGGACGGGGGTTGCGATTTCAACGGATTGCAGGATCAGCGGTTCTTGTTGTGGTGCGACAGCGGCACTGTCACCACACGATCCAAAGTCCAACAGCAGAATTCCAAGATCAGAACTATCTACTTGACCTGAACCATCAAGATCACTTTGGCAGTTGGAGCGGTAGTAAAAGGCTTCGCCACCCACGCCATTCACGGTGACCACAGTCATTCCAGGAACACCGACAGGAGTCACAGCAGTTATGAGTGTTGATGAAACAACAACCACATCTGTGGCAGCAACTCCGCCAAACAACACAGACACAGTGGTGGGGAAATTCATGCCATTGATGTTGACGGGAGTTCCACCACTCGCAGATCCTGAAATTGGCTGCACATAGGTGACATGAGGTTCACACACATCAGGAATGTTGTTGTGATTAGTGTCGGCTAATTCGCCGCTTTGGATTTGTCCGTAATCAACGCTGCCGTCTCCGTTGCAATCGGCTGAGTATTCGATGATTGCAGAAATTTTTGGACCAACACACGGCACTACCGCCAGATCTGGGCTGTCTTCAAGATACTGTCTTGGTACGCCTTGCCCCCCGTTCCAGTATCCCATTCGATTATTGTCACCTCCGCAATAGGTTGCATTGTCGGGCTGACCAACTGACCACACGGCAGGCAAAACCGATGAACCATCAACCCACATCCAACCACCCCCTGGTTCATCTGAACTTGCTTCCTGATAGCCGCCAACCCATGGTCCACCATTTTCACACCATAATGAATTGTTATTTACAGTGTTAGTGAAAAGCCAATCAGCAAACAACACTGAAGGAACTACTGCGAGGTCTGCACCTCTAGCAACTGCAAATGCTCTCGCTGTTGTCCATGAGGCTCCTGCAGTCGATACGACCACGCCCTGATACCAATGTCCATTGCCTCCGTCACTAACTTTCCATTGAACAGCAGGCGCATCAGCAGCACTAGCCGCACCACCAACCACCAAAGAAGCCACGACACCCAGAACACGGAACACGGTTTTAGTCATTTGATCGTCTCCCTGGAAAAAACTTCTCGCCCAGATGCCCACACACTACATCACACAGCAGCAAAATCCAAACGAATTACTAAGAAATGGTGAGTTGTGGTTGCCCTGCATTGAGTGCACGGTTGGCACAGGCGTTTTTTGAGTGTGTTTCGTGATTTGGAGGGGGGAGCAGTTGGCGTCGTAGTTGATGCTCCAAACTGAAGTCACTATAATTCGAGAGTGTCGTATTATTTACTACTTTTCATTTCTGTTTTAATAATTTACCTTTACCGGGACAAAATGAGTCGTTGCCCATTGTGCAACTTTAAAAATCCTAGAATATCTCAAATTTTAAATGCGCAGTCCTGTAAACAATGTGAAAAAATAATTAGTTTAAGCTGGGGAGATAAAAGTTTTTGTCAGTACTGTGGATCAACACGCTTAGAAAATGACTTCTGTGAATCCGAGAGAATCAGATGGCTTTGTCATGAATGTAATAAGTCGTTCTATTTGTGATTTCCTTGATTTGGATAAGGGTAAGAGGTAAATCATAAAGCGTCTTGGCGGGAAATGAGTCGCATCATCAAGGGATAGTGTTTGTTTGACAACCAATGGTCGGTGCAGGAGTTACTTCCTGCATTGCACCGTAGTCAAGCAAAACCTTTCCAAGATCTGCGGCATCCACACTGCCGTCTGTGTTTGTATCTGTTGGTTGGAAAGATGGTGTTTGACCGTTGTCAACAACTGCCCAAGGAGACTGCACACCATTTTGAAAATAATTCCAACCATCATTGTCATAACTTTTACCTCCAACACACCGAGTTTCAATAACACCATCCGACCAAACCCGATATGCAAATCCCATATTGTTTGAATCAGTAACCCCCATATTCACAATCCTGCGTTCACTTCCAGTCTGTGCCATTGCCTGGTTCCCTTTAGACGAAGAGATTGCGGCAGCACCAAGAACACACACACCAAGAATTGCTAAACCCGCACCTGTTGTGATTGATCGCATAGTTTCATTCCTTTGTTAGATTGATTCATCCCGAAAACAACATGACTGGGTGAATGATACGAAATGATCGTGGTCAAACCAAGCACCGTGAATTGAGAGTGAGTGGATCAGGAGGCAACCCACACAAAAGAAAACTCCCATGCATTGCGGCAGGGAGTTCTAGAGATTCCGAGGTGTGTGTTTAGATCAACGAGGTGAGTTGATCGTGCAGTCAATCGGTGGTGGTGGATTGCCGTTTTGTGTGTTGCCCATATCTAATAGGACTCCACCGATATCACCAGAATCAACAGTTCCGTTCGCATCAACATCTGCCGGCACGAATGAGGTCAGTCCGTTGTCTACCTGAGTCCAATTTTTAAAAAGAGATGATGCACTTATCTGTTGATCAACATACGATGCCTGACCGAGCGGGTTATAAAAATATCCAACGGATAACACTTTCATTTCAATTACATTGTCACTCCAAATTCTGTAACCCCATTTTTGTGAAGTATGCTGTTCATCTTCACCACCAAGAAAAACACTAGCACTCACAATCCTTCGTTCACTGCCAGTCTGAGCAAATGCCTGACTCCCTTTAGATCCAACGAGTTGTGCAGCACCCAGGACTGCAACCCCCAAACCTAATACGCAAAGTCCGGTGCCAGTAGAGATCTGTTTCATTTCTATTCCTTTGTTAGTTTTTGACGATTCCCGAAAAGACGATTCGCACCAATTCTATCGGTGCAATGTCTTAAACAGATCACCAATTCGGTAAAAGTCAATATTTGATTTGCACTGAAATACCAGTATCAGGTCAGATATGCTGTTTCAGATGAGCAATCAGGACGAGAGCACATCAGGGCATTGGTTGCAAAGGGTTTATCCTTACACAATTTGCGGAGGGGTTCTGGGGTTTGGGACAACATTAGTAATTTTTGTTTGTTTTTCATTTGTCCCCTACGATTCATCACAAAATAATTGGATCATGTTTTTCCAATATTTTAGAATGGAATTTTTTTTATGGATGACAATCGGAGTATCAGTTTTGGGGACAGTCTGCGGTTTGAATGTCATCTTTCGTAAAGTGTCGGAGTGGCATCACTTCGCAGATTGCGGTGGGTTGTTGGGAGTGTTGTTGGGTGGGGTGTGGGGTGGGTTGTTTTATTATTGGTTTCCTGAGCGTGTATACACATACTCAAGTTCTCCAGCAGGTCGGATGACTGATTTGCCGTTTGAAATAAGAGGTTTTGTATTTGACTCAATCATTGGGTCGTCTTTGGGGGTAGTTATTTGTGCTCTCATTGCCACAGTAATCGGTTTTATTCACGGAAAGTTTCAGCAAGTTTTCAAAACACGACTCTTAAAATTTCTTGGCAGTATCTTTGCTGTTGTTTTTACAGTTGAGTTTCTAAAAGCAGACACCCACTCTAATCACCCCAAAATATGGGAAGGCATCCTGAGTGGTGGATGGCACGGTGCTGTTGCAGTTTTCATGGTGCTTGGGGGTGTGGTGCTGTGGAAACTGGCAACTAAAGATGCCCCCAAACCTGATTAGAGTGTTTGCCCCCTTTGTTTCAGAGTGGGGAACGACAAAAACTGTGTGTGTCTTAGCAGTCTACTTATGGAGAACAAATGATCCCTGAAATTTTTAATTTACTATTTAAAGATGACAGGCAGTTTGTAATGGAGATCACCCCAATAACAGTGAATGGACTTCCTAAGTGGGGCGTGGTTACACGACGAAATGTTCCTCACTATCCGATTGTCAGGTCGGATCATTTTGAAACAAGAAGTGATGCAGAGAATTTTTATAAACTTCTAGTAGTTGAAACCCCATTAGTTAGTCTTAATGGGAAATCTCCAGAACCAAAGAAAACCCTTGAGGAATACAAAACTTGGTTGATTGAAAAAGGATTAAAAGACAGAGATTTGAAAATTTAATTCAATTCTGTTAATTCATTCATCAAATACGAGTGGTATTGCTTGGGTGGCAATTCGTAGTCGGCAGTTTCTTGCACGGTATGTTGCAGTGCCATTTCCGCATTGTCTCCATGCAAACATCCGTTCCTTCAAAACAGGAACTAATTCTTGAAAATTAGTTGTTGCATGCGACATACGGAACAGTGATGGTTCCCATTGCTAATTTTCGGGTTTCTTCAGGTCTGCGGTCATATCTTGCTGTGGTGGTCACTGATTGGTGTCCGAAGATGTGTTGAACCGTGACCACATCAACCCCTGAGTTCAAAAGGTCTCCGCACAGAGTTCTACGCAGATCATGTGGACTGCAAGTCAACCCGACATCCTCACTTCGTTTACGCAATGCCGAGTAGATGCTTGTTGCCGTGATGCCACTTCCCACAATGTGACCTCCTTTGTTCACCTGTAACAAAAGTGCATCCGTGCTTTGTGTGCCACGAACAGTGATCCAATCCTTCACAGCACTGAATGATCCGTTGGTCAGGAAGATGACTCGTTCTTTGTTGCCTTTGCCACGCACAATCAACCTGCCTGAAGTTTGGTCAAGGTCAGGCAGTCGTATTGCGGCAACTTCTGCTCTCCGCAAACCCAGGCAGAGCAGAGCAAGCAATGCGGCATCCCGACTTGCTGCAGGGTTTCCTGTTTTTGCAATACCACGGAACATCTTGGCGATTTCAAGTTTGCTCAGGTGCTTGCCTTTTGGAACAGTGGAACCTCTAACGGTGTTCAAGCAGGACTTTGCTCGTGCCAGAGAGTCACCATCTAAAAGATTCTGTTTCCAACACTGTTGCAACACACCTTTGACCGCTGCCATTGCCATATTGGTGCTTGCAGCAGCACCACCTGACCGAATGAGTTCTGCACGAAGTTCTGATAGTCGGTCTGTCCGCAGTTGGTGGAAGGGGAGTTCGCAGATCTTTGCGAACCGTGCAGCACCGTTTGAACCACGACCCCGACCCATTGATGGTGGCAGGAATCCTGGGGCAAGAATGTCGGCAATACGGATCAAGCACTGCTGCATACCTGCTCTTGAGGCATTAGTGGTCAAGGAACGCACATATGCGGCAACAGGGGAGGTCACGGCGAGTGTGGCAAGATCACTGTCCTTTACGCCGCCATGCACTGTCAGAGAGCCGGCAAGTGGGGCAATGGGGAAGGTGTTTGCGGGGGCGATTTCCATACTTGGAGTATAACATAATTAAAACTCATAATCATAATTATGGTATTCTTTATTGCTATTTGATTGATGGTTTCAGGGAAGGCGTATTTGAGTCCATATAACTGTCCAATAACATCAATTTTTCGCTAAATAATATTCAAATATTCATTTCTGGCAAAAAAAGGCATATTGCTATTGACTTTTATAGTCCTATAAGTATAATAGGGTTTCATGGATATCAACGGATTCCAAATACTAAAAGTCTTACCAAAGGTAAAAACTATGACACTAAAAATGAAAATGTCTGAAACCCTCCCGCATAACTCACAATCAAGAAAGCACAGCACCGAATTGTCAATTGGTGACATTTCTAAAACACACACATCCTCTTCTTGTGGTGCCAGTATGAACCTTTTTGATAATGGGAAGGCTGCCTAATGATGAATCACGATAGCGATCAAGGCGGATTTGAATCTTCTAAATTTGCGTATTCAAAAAAAGAATTGCTCAAACTGTTCCCAATTTCTGACAAAACTTTGTTCAACTTACGAAAGCGTGAACATAATCCAATTCCATTTGTAAAACTTGGATCACGGGTCTTGTACCCAGTATCTGAAATCCATTCTTGGTGGAACCAAAGACAAGACGACCAAAAGGGGGCAGCATAAAATGGCAAGTCTTTCAACAAATCGTAAAACTAAATGCAAGCGAATTTTGTTTAGTTTTTCATCAAGCCAACCTCGCAACGCAATCTATTTAGGAAAGATTCCAACGAAGGCAGCCAATGTCATTCTTACCAGAGTAGAAGAACTTATTTCTTCAAAAATTTCAAACAGTTCAGTTTCAACGGAATTGGCATCTTGGGTCTCTGGCTTAGGTGAAGAATTGCGAAGTAATTTAGCCAAGCATGGGCTTGTTGATAAAGCAGCAAACAATGTTGGCGTGACCTTAGTTCAACTTGTTGATCAATTCGTGAAATATCAAGTAGTTAAGCCAGCCACACTGGCTGTTTACAAGCAAGCAACAAATTCTCTATTGAATCACTTTGGCGGAAAAACTTGGATTTCAACTATTGATGTGAGAGCGGCTGATGAATGGCGAAAATCTGTTGAACAGGCACAACTTGCTGAAGCAACAGTTGCCAAGCGGATTCATACAGTGAAAAGCATTTTTACAAAGGCGTTGATGTGGAAAATGATTTCAGTCAATCCTTTTAGTCATTTGAAGCCTGGTTCACAACAGAATCGCAGTCGGATTCATTATGTTCCCCGCCAAATTATTGAGCAAGTAATTGCTGCATGTCCCGATGCACAATCAAAGGCGATTATTGGTCTTGCACGGTTTGCAGGCTTGCGTTGTCCAAGTGAAATCTGTCCTTTGAAATGGAAACATATTGATTTTGTTGGCAAAAAGATTTATGTCACAAGTCCCAAGACTGCCAAGTCGGGGCATGACATGCGTATTGTTCCCCTAGATCCTGATTTAGCAAAGTTACTCAAGGCGTTGAATCCACTTACAAGTGAAGATCAAGTGATTTCTAAGATTGCATCAGCGAGTCAAAACTTGCGAGGGATGATTATGGATGCGATTCAAAGGGCTGATGTGAAACTTTGGACAAGAGTTTTTCAGAACTTGCGTACTTCTTGTGAAATGGAATGGAATGATAAAATCGGTAATCCATTTGTTGTTTCTGAATGGATGGGTCATTCTGTCAAAGTTGCTGCGGATCATTACAACATGGTTCGCAGTCCTCACTACAACATGATTTCAGGAATAGAGACGACGCAAATTACGACGCAGCAACCACCCGTACACCCAGGTAAGGATGTGCAGGTGGCTGCTGAGATTGTGGAGTTTTCTCCACTTTTACATATGCGTACCACTCAGTACCAATTGGTACCGATGAAGCGAATGGGCGGTGGGGGATTCGAACCTCCGAAGGCTAAGCCAGCAGATTTACAGTCTGCCCTCGTTGACCGCTTGAGTAACCGCCCAATATT
>Ga0209086_10001462_pt1 | contig 19203 bp, 23 predicted proteins | sample M_130207_XF_Meta_FD_187312 | JGI IMG/M metagenome (GOLD analysis project Ga0209086, IMG submission 187312) | Freshwater microbial communities from Lake Montjoie, Canada to study carbon cycling - M_130207_XF_MetaG (SPAdes) (version 2) | ecosystem: Environmental > Aquatic > Freshwater > Lake... | reverse complement strand
CGGAAGCGGTGTGGCGACGGGCGATCTGCGGGCGGCTTTCTGCCGGTCGCTGCGGCCCGCCCAGCGCCACATCGCTATTTATCAACGCGGCTGGATTACCGGCCGCCTCACGATAACGGACCTGATTCAAGTCCGTTTGGAGGGTAAGTAGAGATGACAGTAAACGAAGGGAAGCGGCGGGACAAGGTTGTAATGTTCCGCCTAAGTCAACAAGAACTGGACGAGGCCAAACAACGGTCGCTGGACCAAGGAGCCCGGTCTCTGAGTGATTGGGTCCGAGACAAAGTGCTTTCGGCTGGCGGCCTCGAGGAGCGAGTTTATCGCATCGAAAAGGCTATGCGCCTCGAGGGCGTGAATTGACCCCGAGTACCGCCGGGCGGGTGTCGTGGCCGTACCCGCCGCCGGTGGCGCAACCGTGGGGGCCGGAGGCGGTGGCGGGACTGGCTGTAATAGCCTTCCTGGTCCTACTGATCCTTTTGGCGGTTCGCGATCGCCCGAACGGGCGCGACGGGATCCATTTTGTTCTCGCCGGCGTCGGCACCGTGCTGGTGTGGCTGGGCCGGGTGTTCTTCGCGCTGGCCGAGGGCGAGGACAGGTTACGGCGTGAGGTTGGGACCGCGGTCGCGGCGGCCGCAAGTGAGGTTAAGGAGGCTTACCAGAACGCAATATGGGTCGAGAAAGAAAATGGCGGAAGCCTATGAAATCGCCACACGCGCCCGTTTCGGCCGAAGTGGACCCGCTCGATCGTGAAGTCAATCGAGCTTTGACGACGCATTTCACCTGCCGGATGTGCATTGAACTCCGCCAGACGCTCTCCCAGTATGTGGCGCGCGACCGCGATCGGGCGACCGCGCGGCGGATTGCCGCCGACGTCTTCTCCGAGTTTTGTGCGGGATGTTTTCAGGAATTGAAAAAGGAGATGAATGATGCCGAATGAAAAACACGCACTAAAGGGGGCGAAAGCTGCACTGAGGCCGTTTGCGGCGGGGGGAGACGTATCATGCCTGGAGGCGTAAGCGAGCCAAAGGGCCTCTCCATCTTCGCCGACGAGATAGCCGACCGCGTAGCCGAGAGGCTGCGGGATCGCCATGTCGAGCAGCGGGTCTTTTCGACAGCCGACGCCGCCAAGTATCTTGGATGTAGCGATAGCCAAATCCAAAAGCTCGCGTCTTCTGGAGTTTTGCGAGTTGTCCGCGTGGATAGCTCGCTCCGTTTCGACCGGCGCGACCTAGATTTGCTCATCGACACGCACAAGAGGTAGGAATGGCAAAAAGAAGACAATACGGGACCGGGAGCCTCATCCAACGGGGCGCTATCTGGTACATGCGGTATTACGAGCACGGCCGGAGGGTCGAGGAATCAACTGGGCTGGCTGATCGTAAGCAGGCCGAACGGGCGCTGAAGATCAAGGCCGGAGAGATCGCGGTCGGCAACCGCGTCAAGATGGGAGCTCCGGCCAAACTGTCCGACGCCTTGGCGTTGGTCGAGGCCGACTACGCCGAGAAGAAAGCGGCGTCGACCGATGACGTACGCAACCGGATCAAGGCTCATCTGGGGCCGAAGCTGGGCGGACTAATGCTGGCGGATCTCAAGACGCCTCAGGTAAAAGCCTACATCAGCAGCCGCAAGCGCGAAGGCGCGGCGGTGGCAACGATCAACCGCGAGTTATCGGTGCTTAGGCGTGGGCTGAAGCTGGCGATGGAGCAGGAGCCGCCGTGGGCCTTATGGGTGCCGACGATCAAGGCCATGGTGGAAGACAACGCACGCACAGGGTTCCTGGAGCATGGCAAGTACGAAGACTTGCGGCGGGCCTTGCCGGTTGAGATCCAACTACCGCTGGTGATCGGCTACCACACCGGACTGCGCCGGGGCACGATCGTCGATTTGCGGTTGGATCAGGTCGACCTGAAGGCGGGCGTGATCCGCATCGAATCCGGCCAGACGAAGACCCGCAAGACGCAATCGGTTCCGATCTACGGAGACATGGTTGGCTATATCGAGCTTGCCGTGGCGAGGAACAAAAAGTATCTGTGCGAGATCGACGGGCACGCGGTTGGCTCGTTTCGAAAGACTTGGATCACGGCAACAAAAACAGTTGGTGTTCCTGGCCTACTGTTCCACGACCTGCGCCGATCCGCGGTGCGCAACATGATCCAAGCTGGCATCGCCGAAAGCGTTGCCATGAAGATAAGCGGTCACCGGACGCAATCGATGCTCACCCGGTACAACATCATCGCCGAACGCGACATTAAAGCCGCCGCCTTAAAGATCCAGTTCCACCTGGAAAATCAGTGCGACGGCCAATTGGGTGAAAAATTGGGTGAAGCCTCGACCGCTTCGCTCCCTTCTAAAGTGCAATAACTTCTTTGTTTTGTTGTGGTGGCCGGGGAGGGACTTGAACCCCCGACACGCGGATTTTCAGTCCGCTGCTCTACCAACTGAGCTACCCGGCCACAACCCTTCTAATCTATCACTTTTGCAGTGCTTCGAGCAACTCTCCGGTCGATTTCTCTACCTCGGCGTGCAGGCTGTTCCCGTGCGAATCCATTGTCACGATCGCCACAAATCCATCGGCTTCCAGATGCCACATCGCTTCCGGCACCCCCAATTCAAACCAATACACACCTTTTACCCTCTTTAGCGTCCGGGCGTAGAACTGCGCTGCCCCTCCGATTCCGTTCAGATAAACGGCTCCGCACTCCTGCAACCCCTTCGACGTCTTCGCTCCCATACCGCCCTTACCGATCACGGCGCGCACCCCGTACCGTCGAAGCACCTCGGCTTGATACGGCTCCTCGCGGCTGGATGTCGTTGGCCCGGCGGCCTTCACCACCCACCGTTCGCCCTCCTTCAGCATCACCGGCCCGCAGTGGTAGAGAATCTGCCCGTCCAGGCTCACTGGCGGGGGTTCGTTCATCAGCCGTGCATGCACCGCGTCGCGCCCGGTGTACATGTCGCCGCGGATGATCACCACATCGCCCACGTGCAGTGCCCGCATCTGCGCCTCTGTCAATGGAGCCGTCAACGTCACCTCCCGCCCCGTCAGCGGGAATCCGTCCATCTTCGAAAGCTTCTCCACCTCGCGCTCCGGGTCCCGATAGAGCCACTGGTTGATCGCGCCCGTTGTCGCGTCCAGCCGCACGCCCAATCGCCGATACGCCCAGCAATCATAGGCCACTGAAACGAAGAAACTCGCCGGCAGCCGATTCGCCGCCATCACCTTGCAGCCGATCAGCGACACGTTACCGCCAAACCCCATCGGCCCCACGCCGATTTTGTTGGCCTCCTCCAGCACCTCGGCTTCCAGCTTCGCCAACATCGGTTCCGGGTTCACATCGTCCAATTCGCGAAACAGTTCGTGCTTGGCCAGGTAGTAGCCATGCGCCCGATCGCTGCCGATGCAAACGCCCAACGCTCCCGGTGCGCAGCCTTGCCCCTGCGCCTGCCACACCGCGTGCAGCAAACACTTCTTTACGCCTTCAATGTTCCGCCCCGCCTTGCCCAAGTGCTCGAGCTCGGTCGGCAGAGAATACTGAATATTCTTGTTCTCGCAGCCCCCGCCTTTCAGAATGAGCTTCACTTCGACGTCGTCCCGCTCCCACTGCTCCCAGTGGATCACCGGCGTCTCCACGCCCAAGTTGTCGCCCGAGTTATGGCCGGTCAACGAGTCCACCGAATTCGGCCGCAGCTTCCCGCGTTGGGTCGCCTCCGCCACCGCAGCCTTGATCGCCTTCTTAATCGCGATCTGGCTCACGCCCACTGGCGTATGCACGACAAAGGTCGGCATGCCCGTATCCTGGCAGATCGGGCCTTCGTCCTCGGTTGCCATGTCGATGTTGTTGGCGATGATGTTCAGCGCATGCGACGCCTGAGTATCGGGCTTCTCCTGCTCAAGGGCAACGCCCATCGCCTTCCGCACATCGGGAGGCAGATTCGTCGCGGTCTGGGTGATGAGTTCAACGAGGCTACTTTCGAGGAATTGCATACAATTCCCCGATTCTATCAAGGCAGCTTGATCCGCACCTGAGCGGTCAGTCCCGGCTTGATCAGCGGGTTCGGATTCAGGAACAAAATCGTCACCTTTCCGTCTGCCACGCGGGCGATTTCCCCGTTCAGCGCTTCGTTGCTCTGCTCTGCTACAAACACCGCCACCAGCATCCCTTCCTTGATTCGACTCAGCACCGCCGCTTCTGGTTCGACGACGATCTGCAGGTTTCCCAAGTCGGTCGCAATGCGGAAAACTTCGTCTTCGCCCTTTTGAATCTCGGCCCCCGCTTCGCCCTTGCGCATCACGATCACGCCATCGACCGGCGCATGTACTTGCGTCGCCTGCAGATTCGTCTCGGCGTCCTCAAGCGCCGCATTTCGCTCTTCCACCGCCTTCTTCGCCAGTTCGATATCTCTCGTCAAATCCGATATTCGCCCCTCGGCCACCTGCTGCCGTGCCCCCAACGTTTCATGATCCATCCGCCCGCTCTCGAAATCCTTCTTCGATTTTTCAAACGCCAGTCGCGGCGTGGCCCCTTGCTGGTTCAGCATCGACTGCCGCTGGTACAGTCGCTCGGCCCGCGTAAACTCTTCCTTCACCCGCGCCGCCTCGGCTCGCCCCCGCGATACCTCCAGCCGCGCCGCCAGCAACTGGCTCTCCAACGCGTTCTGCCTCTCTTGCGCTTTATCCGCCCGCTCCTTCGCCAATTCTTTTTCGTTCTCGAGCGACGGGTTCTTCAGCCGTGCTAGCAGCTGCCCCTCGTATACCTCTTCGCCCTCATTCACAAGATACTCTTCCACCGTCCCCGCCGAAGGCGCCTTCACCCCCACCACGTTTCGCGCTTCGATCTTTCCGCTCAAACTCAACTCGCCCGCCACCACCACCGGGGCAGCCATGGGCACCACCACCGCCGTCGGCTTCGCTTGCTCCCGGCGCCAAACCGTGAACACCCCTCCGGCGATCGCCAAGAGAACCAAGCACCCTCCAAATAACAGCCATTTGCCGCGCATATCTCGATGATACAGTAGGCCTATGGACGTCCCGCGCTTCCGTGACTTGACGGCCATCTTCTTTAGGTCCGGCAGTTTCACCCTCGGCGGCGGAAATCCCATTCAAGCTGCCCTCCATCTTGAACTGGTGGAACGCCGCCGGTGGCTCGATTCCGCCGAATTCGCCCTCATCTACGGCCTCGCGCGCTTTACCCCGGGCACGAATGTCCTGGCCTGCAGCGCCGCCCTCGCCTGGCGCTTGGGAGGCTGGCCCGCCGCCATCGCCGCGGTCGTCGCCGTCTCGGTCCCCGCTTCTCTCCTCGTCTTATTGCTCCTCACGGGCTATGAGCAAACCCGCTCGAACCCCTGGGTTGGCCATGCCATCAGCGGCGCCCTTGTCGCTGTGGTCGCCCTCATCGCCGTCTCCGCCTGGAAGATCGTCAAGCCCTACGCCATCGAACGGCGTTGGCTGCGCATCGCGATCCTTTCCGGCGGAGCGACCATCGCCCTCGGTAACGGCTGGCTCTCCCCGATCGCCATCCTCGCTCTGGCCGTCCTGGCCGGCTTCGCTCTCGACCGGTTGGGGGCGAAATGAACCTCCTTTGGCTCTACCTTCTCCTCGCTAAGGCCACCCTCACCTCCTTCAGCGGCATAACGTCGCTCGCCATCGTCCGCAACGATTTCGTTCTGCACTATCATCTGCTCACGGACCAGCAACTCACAACGGCTATCGCCGCCGGCCGTCTCGCCCCCGGACCAAACGGGGTTTATCTCGTTGGAATAGGCTACTACCTCGCCGGCTACCCCGGTGCCGTCGTCGGTTGGCTTGCGCTCGTCACCCCGGCCTTCCTCAGCATCCTGCTCCTGCACTGGCTGCGCCGCTATTGCGACCGGCCCGGCTTCCGTCGTGCGCTCGATTCGGTACTACTGGCCGCCGCCGGGTTAAGCCTCGCCAGCGCCCTGCCGCTCGCTCAGGATGCCATCGTCGACGCCCACGGCGTAGCCCTTGTCGTCGTCGCCCTTGCTGCGTTCCTGTTTACTAAGCTCGATTCGTTCTGGATTATTTTGGTTACGGCGGCGCTCTCTTTGCTATACTTTGCCGTATTATGAGCGAGTTTCGACTCGGCGATATCCTCGACGATTACTGCATCAAATGTAAGCGACTCACCAACCACGCCATCGTTTCGCTGGTTGGCACAGACCCCGCAAAAGTTCGTTGTTGCTCTTGTTACAAAGATCACAACTACGACCACGCTGTCGTTCCTCCCACCAAGAAGGAACTAAAAGCGCTCGCCCTTTTGCTGGTTCAGCAGGAGCCTCCCGCCAAGCCTAACTAGTTCCGGCGCATCTCTTCGCGAATCTGTTCTAGTATCTCGGCTCTATCCTCGGTATCCATCTCTAACTCCATTCGGCGCAGCGCCACGCCGATCACGTCCCGGTGGTGCAACTTATGGCCCAGACCTTCCTTATCGGTTAGCTTCAGCCAGATATCGTGTAAACGGTCCAAATCCTCCGGCCACAGCCGGGGCGGATGCGGGCCCAGATTCACGAACGTGGATTGCCGATCAGGCCGGATGACTTCGAGCGAAAGCGGATGCCGCGGCTCGGGTAGAGCCTCCCACGCCATCCCGATGCGACGGGCTAACTCCTCGGACGCCATCTTGGCGGAAACGCCCGTTACGAGTCGTGACGCCTTCAACTGGTTGGCCGCCTGTATCATCGCCGCAAACGGGTCGGTTGCCGGCACCACCAACAGCTCCACCGGCTTGCCTTCCTTCTCCGCCACCGTTACCACCCGCGAGAACAACTCCTGCTCGTATGACCCAAACAACTGCTCGTTCTGCAGTTCGAACTCGCCCGCCCCCGATGACATCGGGTGTACCGTCATCACCACCACGTCATGCCGACGCAGGTTCGTCTTTTCGAGAATCCGTTTGAAGTGCTCCAGGTTGTTATAGTCCCGCACCGCCACCAGAATGCATCCCGGTCGCGCGGCCAAATGCGCCGTATCCACGTGCGGTTGGTGCTCCAGGTTGAACTCTTCCAGGTTGTCGGTCTTCGAGTCTTCCACCCGCCGCGTCCGCCGCGCGTTCACCCGCTCAGAAATCAGAAACATCACAAATAGCAAAACCGTAAACGACACGCCGTAGATCGTCGCAATCTTCTTCGTGAACAGGTTCGCAATCGCCACCAGGAACAACATCAACACCGTCGCGCCCAGACCGACCGGAATCTCGCGCTTCCCCCACATAAAGTTAAACGGCGTCTTGTACTCCTGGTCATGCCGCTGAAACCGCAGCGCCAGTACGCCCATGCCCTTCAGGAAAAAACTCCATACGACGCCAAATGCGTAAGCTTCGCCCAGCAGATAAACGTCTCCCTTACTCCCGATAATCGTGAGAATCTGCAAAATCGCAATCATGTTAATAATGCGAAAGGTCGTCCCGAATCGGACGTGGGGCTTTCGAAACCAGCTCAGCAAAACTCCGTCTTCGGCCACCCGGTTCAACACCCCGTTGGCGCCGATCAGCGAAGTGTTCACCGCGCCCGACAAAATCAACCCGCCCACGATCACGACGAAAATGTGAAAGCCCAGTTTCATCAATTGCGGGCCTTCCAGGTTCATCGACATACCGCCAATCAGGTTGTCGTAGTACTGCGGCCGCACCGCATCCGGGATAATCATCACGGCCAAAATCGAAATTACGCCCGTCGAAAGCAGCGCATAAACGCAGACGATGTTCGCCGTGATGCGCAGATTCTTTAGCTTCGGATAGGCGATCTCTCGATACACCTGCGCCAGAGTTTCAAACCCGCTCATCGCCAGCAGCGAGTGACCGAATGCGACAATCAACATCGCCGAACTGATACTAGGCCAAAACGTCCCTTCCAGCCAGCCGAGCGAATGCTCGTTCAGCGTGAGGTTCGCGTGCGTCGGCATCGGAGGCAGCGGAGCCCCGCCCCGCAGAACCAGCGTGATCACCGACCAAACAATCAAGATCAACACCATTACGGTGGTAATCTGCATGATCCGGAGCGCATGCCCACTCGATTCGTGGATGCCCTTCGTATTGCTTCGCCAAAAATAAAGCGTCACCGCGATCCCAAAAAACACCGAAAAATAGTTCGGGTTCACATGCAGCGGATGCCCAGCCATCTCGCTCATCTCGTTTAATAGTCGGCCAATATACTGGCCCGCACTCACTGACGAAATTGGCCCCGTCAGAATGTAATCCACCACCAGCGCCGACACCGACAGCTTCGCCATGTTCGGGCCGATCGAATCCCGCACCACCACGTACACCCCGCCCCGGACGAACATGGAGCAGCTTTCCATGTAGATCGAACGGACCGCGAACGAGAATAACATCACTGCAAAAACGAACCAGGGAGCCGATTTGCCGATCGCTTGCTCGGTAATGCCGCCGACGTAAAACATCGTCGACGCCAAATCGCTGAGTACAATCGCCGCACCCCGCCAAAACGAGATAAACGATAGCGCTACCGTGGTGGCAACAACAACCCGACTGCTGGTCGTTGCTGCCTGGCGTTCGGAGGGGTCAGGCATTCCAGTTACGATAATAGCGAATGGACGACGGCTCTGAAATCACTTCCGCGCTCCGCGCCGCCGGCTACTCAGCCTGGCTCGTCGGCGGATGCGTCCGCGACCTCCTCCTCGGTGTCCCCCCGAAGGACTACGATGTCGCCACCAGCGCCCGCCCCGCCGACATCGCCCGCCTCTTCCCCCACGCCATTCCCGTCGGTGCCCACTTTGGTGTCATGCTCGTCGACGGCGTAGAAGTCGCCACCTACCGCACAGACGGCGCCTACGCCGACGGCCGCCGTCCGGAATCGATCCAATACGAAACTAACCCCGCCGCCGACGCACAGCGCCGCGACTTCACGATCAACGGCCTCTTCCTCAATCCCGTCACAGGCGAAATCCTCGACTTTGTCAACGGCCGAGCCGACCTCGCCGCCGGTATCATCCGCGCCATCGGCGACCCCGTCGCCCGCTTTGCCGAAGACCACCTCCGCATGCTCCGCGCCGTCCGCTTCGCCGCCCGCCTCAACTTCCAACTCGACCCCGCCACCCTCGCCGCCGTCGACCCAATCGCTATCCGCAAAATTTCCGCCGAACGCGTCTTTGCCGAACTCACCCGCATTCTAACCGACGGCAATGCCCACCGCGGCCTCGAACTCCTCGATCAGTCCGGCCTCCTCGCCGAACTCCTCCCGGAAATCAAAGCCATGCAGGGCGTCGCCCAGCCCCCCGAATACCATCCTGAAGGCGACGTCTGGGTCCACACCCTCGGCATGCTCAAACTCCTCGGCTCCGCTGAACCCGCGCTCGCCTGGGGCGTCCTCCTCCACGATGTCGGCAAGCCCGTCACCCAAACGTTCTCCGATCGCATCCGTTTCAACGGCCACGACCGGGTCGGCACCGAGATGGCCCGCGCCATCCTCTCCCGGCTCCGCGCCTCGTCGGACTTAATTGAACATGTTCAATATCTGGTCGCCGATCACATGAAGTTTCCTGAACTTCCCAAAATGAAGCCCAGCACCCTGAAGCGCTTCCTCCGCGCCGAACACTTCCGCAGCCTGCTCGCCCTCCATCGTCTCGACTGTCTCGGCGGTGGCGGCCGCCTCGGTACCTATGAATTCGCCCAGCATCAACTGGCCAACCTGGCCCCCGACGAACTCCGCCCCGTTCCCCTCGCCACCGGCCGCGACGTGCTCGCCCTCGGCGTTCCTGCCGGCCCGCGCGTCGGCTCGCTCATCCGGTCTCTCGAAGAAGCGCAGCTCAACGGCGAACTCTCGACCCGCGATGAAGCCCTCGCCTGGCTCACTCAGCAAGTTTCGGCGCCAACATCCACTTAAGAACGCCCCGCGGTCGCACTCCCAACGAGGGCACATCCACACGCACGATCGTCCCTTTCTTAAAGTCCACCTGCAACTCCGGCACCCCCAGCAAGTACCCGGCCAGCAGCCCCATCGCCGGTTCATGGCCCACCAGCAGCAAGGACGCGTCGCCCTTGTAGAGGCGAATTTCTTCCCACGTCTCCCGCGCCACCGCCGACGGAATCAGCGTCTTCGTCGTTAGAATCTCGCCCTCGTGCTCCAGCACTTTGGCGGCGATCTCTGCGGTCTCCTGCGCTCGTTTGAACGGGCTCGACAAAATCCGCACCGGATCCAGGCCACCGCCGAAGGCCCTCCGCAGCAACTCGCGCAGCTTTCGAGCGCCCTCGCTCGTGATCGCGCGGTCAGCATCGGCCAAGCCCGGACGGAAGTCCTCGGCTATAGCATGGCGGAGCAGGTAGATCTGCATGGTAGCTTGTCCGAGTCTATTTTGTCATACTCAGAGCCTTGCCCCTCAGTCCAGCACAATTGCAGCGAATCGCCATCGTCGCCGCCGGCGGAGCGGTCGCAGCCAGCCTCTGTTCCATCGCCGTCGCCCAGATCCTTCTCGGGCTCGCTACTGCCCTCGCCCTCTTCCAATGGAAAAACCGCCGCTTCCCCCCCATCGGTTGGTCGCTCGCCGCCTTCGTCTGCCTGTCCCTGCTCGCCGTCGCCGCCAGCGATAACCCCGCCGCCGGGCTCCCGCAACTCCGCAAGTTCTTTGTCTATCTCATCCTCTTCGCCCTCGCTTCCGCCCTGCGCCGCTGGCTCGAAGTGCGTTATATCCTTGCCGGTATCGCCGTCGCCGGAACCCTCTCCGGCCTTTGGTCCTTCGTCCAATACGCTCGCAAATACTCCGCCGCTAAAGCCGCTGGCGTCGATTTCACTCTCGCCTACATCGCCGACCGCACGACAGGCTTTATGAGCCATTGGATGACCTTCGGCGGTGAAATGATGATCGTTCTCCTCCTCGCCCTCGCCTGGCTCTTGTTTACGAAGGATTGGCGCGCCGCCGTCGTCGCTCTCATCACCGGAGTCGCCCTCCTCCTCGGCCAAACCCGCGGCATGTGGATTGGTGCCGCCGCCGGAGTCCTTTACCTCGTCTGGAGTTGGAAACGCCCGGTCGTCCTCGCCCTGCCGGTTCTCGTCGCACTGATCTTCGCCGTCGGCCCTGCCACGCTGCAGGACCGCGCTCTCTCCATCGTCCGCCCCCGCGGCGAACTCGATTCCAACGCCCATCGCCAAGCCATGTTTCGCACCGGCCTCGCCATCATGCAAGCCCACCCCTATCTCGGCATTGGCCCCGAAATGGTGAAATCGAAATTCGCCGACTACGCCCCTGCCGATATCCTCCGCCCCTTCCCCTCCCATTGGTGGTTCGGCCATCTTCACAGCATTTATCTCCACTTCGCCGCCGAACGCGGCATCCCGGCCTTGGTCGCCCTGCTTACCATGATCGGCACCGCCCTTTGGGCCTTCCTCCGCGGAGCCCGGCAAACCGCCGATCCCGAACGCCGCGCCGTCCTCCACGGCATCGCCGCCGTCATCATCGGCGTCATGACCGCCGGCTTTCTCGAATACAACCTCGGCGATAGCGAAGTGCTCCAACTCTTCCTCGGCCTGCTTGTTGTTGGCTTTTTCACCGTTCGTGTAGAATAGGGGGTAGGGGTATGCCCTATCAAGCCTATGACTCTCGAAATTGATGGAATGCACTGTGGTGCCTGCGTTCGGCGCGTCACCATGACTCTCGAGAAAACGCCCGGGGTCAAAGTCGGAGCCGTCGCCATCGGTTCGGCCACGATTGAAGCCGCCGACCCGGAACCCGTCCTGGCTGCCCTCCAAAAGGCTGGGTACCCGGCCCAAGTGTCGCCGTGAAATCGCTCACCATCCCCGTCGGCGGCATGACCTGCTCGGCCTGCCAGGGCCACGTCCAGCACGCCCTCGAAGAAGTCCCGGGCGTCCAGAGCGCGAGCGTCAGTCTGCTCACGAACGAAGCGACCGTCGTCTTCGATCCCGCCATCGCCACCCCCGTGGCGATGGTCGCCGCCATCATCGACAACGGCTACGAAGCCGTCGTCCGAGAGGAGGCCGACCAAGTCCGCCCCGCCGCCATCAGCATCGCCATCGGTCTTGTCATGATGGCCGTCATGCCCTTCGTTGGCCACGCCAACCTGACCTGGAACTGGGTCCAACTCGTCCTCACCGTCTACGTCATGGCAGGCCCCGGCCGCCAATACTACGTCAAAGCATTTAGCGGCCTTCGCCACGGCAACACCGACATGAGCACGCTGATCACCCTGGGCACCGGCGCGGCCTTCACGTACTCCTTGGCCGCCCTCGCCGGCCTCGTCCACGACGTTTACTTCGAAGCGGTCGTCTTCATCCTCGGCCTCGTCCTCGCCGGTCGCGCCATGGAATCCCGCGCCCGCCATCAAACCGCCGAAGCCATCCGCAAACTCGCCCAACTCGCTCCCGCCACCGCTTGGCTCCGCCGCGACGATGGCTGGGTCGCCGTCCCCGTCGATATCGTCGCCCTCGGCGACCGCCTCCTCGTCAAGCCCTCCGAACGGATTCCTGTCGATGGCTCGCTCGAATCCGGCTCTTCGACCGTCGATGAATCCATGCTCACCGGCGAACCCCTCGCCGTCGCGAAAGCCATTGGCGCTCACGTCTCCGCCGGTACGCTCAACGGGGCCGGTTCGTTTGAGATGCGCGCCACCGCCATCGGCGCCGGCACCATGCTCGGCCAAATCGTCCGTATGACCCGCGAGGCGCAATCCTCGAAAGCGCCGCTCCAGCGCCTCGCCGACCGCATCAGCGCCATCTTCGTCCCCGTCGTCGTTTCGCTCTCGATCCTGACGTTTGCCATCTGGATGTTCCAGGGCAGGGAAGTCGCCTTCGCCCTCCAAGCCGCCGTCGCGGTGCTCATCATCGCCTGCCCCTGTGCGATGGGTCTGGCCGTGCCTGCGGCGGTCATGGTGGCCACCGGGCGTGCCGCGGGTCTCGGAGTGCTCTTCAAAGGCGGCGAAGCCATGGAGCGCCTCTCCCGCGTCGATGTCGCCGTCCTTGATAAGACCGGCACCCTCACCGAAGGCCGCCCCGTCGTCACCCGCTTCGAAGGTGATCGGCAATGGCTTCGTTCCGTAGCGGCAGTCGAGCAGGCCTCCGAGCACCCCCTCGCGCAAGCCATCGTTGCCTACGCCGCCGTCCCCCTCCCGCCCGTCTCCGAATTCCTCGCCACCCCCGGCCAAGGCGCTGAAGGCTCCGTCGAAGGTCACCACATCAAAGTCGGCCGCGGCTCCTGGCTCAACGTCCCCACCGACCTGCCCATCACGGCCACCGTCGACGGCAAATACGCCCTCGCGCTCGACGTCGACGACCCCGTCAAACCCACCTCCGCCGCCGGCGTCCAGCGCCTCGCCCTGCGCACCATCATGCTCACGGGCGACCGCTCCGCCACCGCCCAGCGCATCGCCGCCGCCGTCGGCATCACCGAGGTCCACGCCGGCCTGCTCCCCGCCGAAAAGCTCCGCTTCATTGCCGCTCTGCAAAAGGAAGGCCACGTCGTCGCCATGATCGGCGATGGCGTCAACGACGCGCCGGCCCTTGCGCAAGCCGATGTCGGCCTCGCCATGGCCACCGGCTCCGACATCGCCGCCGAAACCGCCGCCGTCACGCTCCTCCGCCCTGACCTCCTAGCCGCCGCCGACGCCTTCGCCATCGCCCGCGTCACCGTCCGCGTCATGCGGCAAAACCTGTTCTGGGCATTCGTCTATAACGCCATCGGCATTCCGCTCGCCGCCTTCGGCCAACTCAACCCCATCCTCGCCAGTGCCGCCATGGCCCTCAGTTCGGTCAGCGTCCTGGCCAATAGCCTCCGTCTCCGGTCCACCAAACTATGACCAAAGAAAAAAACCTCCAACGGCTCAAACGGATCGAGGGCCAAGTCCGCGGCCTGCACAAAATGATCGAAGAAGATCGCTACTGCGCCGACGTCCTCGTCCAAATCTCCAGCGTCCAGCAAGCCCTCCGCAGCCTCGGCAAGCAGGTCATGCAGGGCCACCTCGAACATTGCGTCGCCTCCTCCTTCGCCAGCGGAAACCCGAAGAAGGTCGCCGCCATGCAGAAAGAGCTTCTGGAGTTAATGTATAAATACTCCCAATGAAAATTCTCCTTGTCCTTCTCGCCTTCCCCCTCCTCGCCCAGCAGGATCTCTCCGTCGCCTGGGTTCGCACCAGCGTCGAGTACGCCGCCCTGACGCAGCAGACCTACCGTGCCGCTTCCCAGGCGCTTGAAATGGCCCTCGCCGACCCCCATTGGACCGCCGCCCTCGAACAGCCCCAAGGCTTTGAAGAACTCCCCCCGGCCGTCATTCTCGATCTCGACGAAACCGTCCTCGACAACAGCGAGCACCAAGCCTCGCTCGCCGCCCAACGCATCGCCTTTGATAACGACAAGTGGCAAGCCTGGGTCACCCAAGCCAAGGCCGGCCCCATCCCCGGTGCCATCGAGTTTCTCAAGTTCGCCCACGCCCGCGGCGTCGCCCTCGTCTACATCAGCAATCGCACCTGCAAGGCCAACGATGAAAACGACCCTACCGTCCGCAACCTTCGCCGCCTCGGTGCCCCATGGGTTCCTTCCCGCCTGCTTTGCCGCGAAGGCAGCAGCAGCGATAAGTCGGCTCGCCGCGCCGCCATCGCCGCCGCCTACCGCGTTCTGCTCCTGATCGGTGACGACTTCCAGGACTTCGTCACCGTCCCCACCGAGCAGAACTCGATCGCCGGCCGCCGCGCCATCCTCGGACCCAATCAGCCCTTTTTCGGCGACCGCTGGTTCCTCATCCCCAACCCGATGTACGGCTCCTGGGAGCGCGTCCTTCAGCGCTGACGAACAATCGCTCCCGGCCGCGCATTCGTATGCTCGCCATCCTTCAACACTGCGATCCCATTCACGAGCACGTGCTTGATCCCCGTCGAGTAAGCATGGGGCTTCTCGTAGGTCGAATGGTCGATCACCGTCGCCGGATCGAACACCGTCACATCGGCCACCATGCCCGACCGCAGCAACCCCCGATCATAAATCCGAACTTTGCTCGCGTTCGCCGACGTCATCTTCCGAATCGCTTCTTCCATCGTGATCACTTTCTCATCCCGCACATACCGCCCCAGAACACGCGGAAACGTGCCGTAGTAGCGCGGATGCGGATGCTCGGCCGACAGCAGCCCCGTCGTCGCCACCGCCCGCCCGTCCGACCCGATCGAAACAAACGGCTGCTTCATTGCATACCGCATGTCCTCTTCGCTGTGATGGAAAAACACGGTCGGCACTGAGCCTCCGTTGTCAACGAGCACCTGGAACAATGCGTCCACCGGCGGTTTCTTCAGCGCCGCGATGATCTGGTTCATCCGCTGCCCTTCATACTTCTTGTAGGCCGGGTTTGAAAACGAAGAGACCTGCATACCCTCCCAATTCCCGACCGCCGTGTAGTGGTTGTACCAATTGGTCCCTGGGATCCCCTTCAGCACTTCGCTCGTCAACCGGTCCTTCAGCTTCGGATCCTGAATCCTTGCAAGCAGCGCGTTCACCCCGCCCTCATGCGCCCACGGCGGAATAATGCTCGACAAATTGTTCTGCCCCGCCCGATACGGGTAGACGTGCGCCTCCACCTCTTGCCCCTCCGCCCGTGCCTTTGCGATCGTCGCCATCACCTCGGGCATCCGGCCCCAAAGCTTGTTGTCGGCCAGTTTCACGTGGATGATGTCCACCGGTACCCCGGCCCGCTTTCCAATCGCAATCGCCTCGGCGATCGACTCGAACACCCCGATCCCTTCGGTCCGCATATGGGTCGAGTAGATGCCGCCGAACGGCTTCGCCTCTTCGCACATCGCGACCAGCGTATCGGTATCGATCCACGATCCCGGCGGCCCGGACAGCGAACTGGAGACCCCCAGCGCCCCGTCCTCCATCGCCTGCTTCACCAGCGCCCGCATCTTCTTCAACTCGTCCGCCGTCGGGGGCCCCGCCTTCGGCCCGCGGACCTGCGTCCACACTTGGCTCGACCCCACGTAGCTGCCGACGTTGGGCGAAATCCCCGTCTTCAGCAGCCGTTCCCAATAATTCGTAAACCGCGGAAAATCGCGCGAAGGCGCCGCCGAAGGGCCTTCGCCGAAGATCATCGTCGTCACGCCCTGCCGCACAAACGATTGCGCGTTCCCATCGGCCAGCAATGAGGTATCGGAGTGATTGTGGATGTCGATGAAGCCAGGAGCGACAATCAGACCCTTGGCATCGATGGTGGTCTTGGCGGACCCCGTCAGTTTCCCAATCGCGGCGATCTTCCCGCCACTGATGGCGATATCGGCTAAAAACGTTGGGTTCCCGGTCCCGTCGGCCACCCGGCCGTTCTTGATCAAGACATCATACTGCTGGCCGAAAGCCAGCGCGGCGACAAACCAAAGAAAGAAGCGCATGGATAGCAGTCTATCGCTAATCGCCGCGGCGTTAAAATGCGATCTCTTCGAATTCGGCGAAGGGGGTCAGTGAGCCGTCGGTCCGCGCGATGAGCAATTTCCCGCTCGGTTTCACGCAACGCTTCAGCACCGGAACCTCGGGTGCCGAACTGGATGACGCACGAATCTTCTGCACCGCCGGCAGCAGCGGGCCAATCAACACTGCAATAATGCGTCCGGGTGCAGGTGGCGGATCTTCTGGGCAATTCTGTCGGCGCGAAGAACGATGTTCTGGGGCTTTAGCAAGGCGTTGGTCGCAGCGCCCGCTATTTCGCCCAAGCCCCAGCCGATCTACCGGAGTCTATCGCGGTGGCTCGGCGACCGAGATAAAGCCGGTGAGGGACACTCCGACACGAAATTGGTTGCTGCACCCCACTGGAGACTGCTGAAGCAGGAATGAGGCAAGATTCCCCGGGACGGATGGTTCTGACATCAAGTTCCACGACACCGCTGAACAAGCCGTATTATGCTGTCGCAGCACCTCCTCCAGGCTGGCCAGCCTGGCCTTCTGCGCCAGCGTCAATAGCCCTTGGATCTCGGCTACCGTCTTATTGACCTCTGTCTCCAACTCTCGACGAATCGTTTCCAGTTCCAGGTACCGAACGCCGATTGCCATCGGGTCCAGCGTCGACCGTCCCGTCTCTTGGGCAATCTCGAACTGCACCATAGACTGCCGCTGCATCTTCTCCGAGCGGAACCGCCCCAACCGCTCGTTTTTAGTGACGATCTCGGCCACTTGAGTGTCGGTCAACTCCAAATACTTTTTAAGAGGATCGGAAAATGCGAAGGAAAAACCCTGCGCGAACACCGCCTCAAACGAAAGCAGAAAAAGTGGAATCAAGAACCGCATGGCCCCATCTTACGGCCAAAGCCGCAAAGTGGGGCCGCGTTTCGCCACATTTTACGCGACGTCGATCGTCAACGAAGTAATCGTATCCCCGCCCTTAATCGCGTCCACCACGTCCAGCCCGGCCGTTACCTTGCCGAACACCGTGTGCTTGCCATTCAACCAAGGGCAGGGCACATGCGTGATGAAGAACTGGCTTCCATTCGTCCCCGGACCCGCATTCGCCATCGAAATCACGCCCCGCTCATGCGAGTTCGGATTCCCGGCAAACTCGTCAGCGAACTTGTAGCCCGGACCGCCCCGGCCCGATCCTTCGGGACAGCCACCCTGGACCATGAAGTCCGGGATCACCCGATGAAACGTCAAGCCGTCATAATACTTGTCCTGCGCCAGGAACACAAAATTGTTCACCGTCTTCGGCGCGCTCTTGGCGTCAAGCGCCAAAACGATCGTGCCTCGCGACGTGTTGAACGTCGCCGTGTAGCTCTTGGTCGGATCAATGACCATCTCTGGATATGCTGCGTATTGCTTCATAGAAGTTCTTCTCGTTTCATTTTTTCGAGCGCCTTAACGATATCGCTCACCTGCTGCGAACGGTTCCGATCGGCGATCAGAAGCGCGTCCGGCGTTTCGACAACCACCAGGTTTTCTACCCCCAGCAGCGCCACCAGCTTCCCCGGAACGTCCACATAGTTCCCGGTCGCCAACTCCGCAATCACCTCGCCCCGCGGTCGAGGGACGCTTGCTGACTCGCCTCGGAAAACAGGCCGATACGTTGGGACATGCCGCGTCCTGGGGGTTGGGCGGACAAACCTACTTCTGGATCAAACCGTCGGTCGAAAGTCGAAATCTTTATAGGTAAGTATATTTCCAGTTAAGAACGGCACATCGGTGTACCAAAGATTGCCGTAAATCTGAGTTCGCTGGAATTTCAGATGTTCGTACTTCAATTTCACACCATGGAGCGATCGGTCATGCGCCGCGAACAGGAGAATACTATTATTTGCCGAGGTTAGCGCTTCCGTCGAGCACCAATCCCACGGGACCCAGAATCGTTCAAACTCGGGATTGCGCTCCCAGAAGCTATAGAGGAATTCTTTTCTCGGATTGAACTTCAATAAGTGCGTATGAATCGAAAGCTCCTCGGCCGCCGGGTCCGTATTAATGTTCAGCAAGTAGGTCAGGCACTTCGACCGGATGTCCGGATGGGGGCTGATTTCGTAGCCGGTTAAATACTTTTGGATCGCCGTCTCGATTCGCGTCGGACGCTCTACATCAAACTTCACCGCTAGAACTCGCTGAAATCTTTCACCGTTCAAGAACGTCACCAGCCGTTCGAGAAACGGATCGCGAAATTTCTTTAGCCGCATTGCGAGGCCAAAGCCTTCCACGACACCGTTACCGGCGGGCCAAGTCTGCGAGTTCACACATCGCAAGTAGTCGCTGACGTCGGTGGTGCAGCCTGGGAATGGCTCCACCGAGTAACCTGCTACATCCAGCTTCTCGATCAACACCTCATGGGTCGCCGCCGCCGCAAGTCGGATTTGTTCACTAGCGGTTACCTGAGCTAGGTGATCCGGCGAAAGAAAATTCTCGATGAGTAAGTGCTTAAACGGTTCTAGCAAGTAGGGAGCTGATTCGATTCGATCACTGAGATATTCAAATTCTCCACCAGTTGGGTCGTTCTGCTCCGACACAGTTATTACTTGTGACATGGACTCCTCGAATTCAATTCAGTTGTTTAGAGACTTCCCAACCAAGGAACCAAAAGCGAACAGCCCGAAGGGATCGCCAAAGCCTATACGTTCGGCCGTTCAACCTCCGCCAATCCTAGGCGACTTCGATCGTCAGCGAAGTAATCGTATCCCCGCCCTTAATCGCGTCCACCACGTCCAGCCCGGCCGTTACCTTGCCGAACACCGTGTGCTTGCCATTCAACCAAGGGCAGGGCACATGCGTGATGAAGAACTG
>Ga0209086_10001461_pt1 | contig 19206 bp, 21 predicted proteins | sample M_130207_XF_Meta_FD_187312 | JGI IMG/M metagenome (GOLD analysis project Ga0209086, IMG submission 187312) | Freshwater microbial communities from Lake Montjoie, Canada to study carbon cycling - M_130207_XF_MetaG (SPAdes) (version 2) | ecosystem: Environmental > Aquatic > Freshwater > Lake... | reverse complement strand
CGATGTGGTAATGAATATGAACGACGACTTAACAAGAATGGTATTGAATCCTGATGTGACTGTTCGTTCTCGTGGGGTGATTGAAAAATGTTCTTTCTGCGTTCAACGTTTGCAAGCGGCTAAATTAGATGCGAAAAAAGATTCTCGTCCAATGGTAGATGCAGATGTGAAAGTAGCTTGTCAACAATCTTGTCCTACCAACGCCATTAATTTTGGTAACGCCAATGATAAACACAGCGCTATTACTAAAGTTCGTTTGGAAACGCCGAACCGTCAGTTTTATGTGTTAGAGCAATTACACGTATTACCTAATGTGACTTACTTAACTAAAGTGAGAAACTCTAATGAAACAGCAGAAGCTTAAAATATTTAGATTAAAAAAATTAAGAAATAGTAGATATGCATATTAAGTACGAATCACAGTTGCGCGAACCCTTGGTATATGGTGAGAAAAACTTTCACCAAGTTACCGAAGATATTTTGCGCCCTATCGAAGTGAAGCCATCTCGTTTATGGTACGTTGGTTTTTTTATCGCAGTCAGCCTTTTATTATTTGGGGTATACAGTTTGTACCGTGAGGTTACTTATGGTGTGGGCCAATGGAACTTAAATAAAACCATCGGTTGGGGTTGGGACATTACCAACTTCGTTTGGTGGGTAGGTATTGGTCACGCGGGTACTTTAATTTCTGCTGTATTATTATTGTTCCGTCAAGGTTGGAGAACAGGGGTGAATCGTGCTGCCGAAGCGATGACCATTTTCGCCGTTATGTGCGCTGGTCAATTCCCTATCTTCCACATGGGTCGTGTTTGGTTGGCGTTTTTCATTATGCCTTATCCTAACTCTCGAGGTCCTTTGTGGGTAAATTTTAACTCTCCTTTATTATGGGACGTTTTTGCGATCTCTACTTATTTCACTGTCTCTTTATTATTCTGGTATTCTGGTTTATTACCTGATCTAGCTTCGGTGCGTGATCGTGCGTTTACTAAACTTAGAAAAAAATTATATGGTATTGCTTCTTTTGGCTGGACGGGTTCTACCAAACATTGGCAACGTCACGAGAGTTTATCTTTAGTGTTGGCTGGTTTAAGTACACCACTGGTATTGTCGGTACACACGATTGTATCTTTTGACTTTGCTACTTCTGTCATTCCTGGTTGGCATACTACTATCTTCCCTCCTTACTTTGTGGCAGGTGCAATTTTCTCTGGCTTCGCCATGGTGCAATCCTTATTATTAGTAGTGCGTAAAGTATTTGGCTTAACTGATTATATTACGATAGGTCACATCGACTTAATGAATAAAGTAATTGTACTTACGGGTTCGATCGTAGGTATTGCTTACTTAACAGAATTATTTATGGGTTGGTATTCTCAAAATAAATATGAAGGATATACTTTCTGGTATAGCCGTGCTTATTTATTTAGCCCTTATGGCTGGAGCTATTGGGGTATGATGGCTTGTAACGTATTGTCACCTCAAATTTTCTGGTCTAGAAAAATGAGAAGAAATGTTTTTGTTACTTTCTTCATGAGTATCATTGTTAACATTGGTATGTGGTTTGAGCGTTTTGTAATTATTGTTACTTCTTTATACCGTGATTATTTACCTTCTAGCTGGTCTGTTTACTACAGCCCTTCTATTTGGGAGATTGGTTTTTATATGGGAACCTTTGGTTTATTCTTTACTTGCTTCTTCTTGTTCGCTAAATACTTCCCTGTTATTGCGGTAGCAGAAATTAAATATGTATTAAAGAGAAGTGGTGAATCTTACAAACCAGAATTTGAGAAATTGGAAGCCCAAAATTTGGATTCATTTGTTCACGATAATGCGCATGCACATTAATTATAATATCGATTAAGAAAAAAATTATGGCACAAAAGAAATTTGTAGTTGGTTGTTTTGATGAAGAAAAGGTTTTATTCCCTGCAGTAAAGCAAGTGCGTGCTGCTGGATATAAAATCAAAGACGTATACACGCCCTTCGCCGTGCATGGTTTAGACCACGCATTGGGTATGCGCGAAACAAGCTTACACACCGCTGGTTTTATTTATGGTATTACAGGTACCGCTACCGCAGTGAGTGCGATTAGCTGGATTTTTACCAAAGACTGGCCTTTAAATATTGGTGGTAAACCTCACTTTGCTTTACCAGCTTGGATTCCTATTATATTTGAGTTAACCGTTTTATTTGCGGCCGTGGGCATGGTAATGACTTTTTGTTGGTTATGCCAATTAGCGCCAGGTGTTAAAAAACATCATTTTCACAAACGTGCTACCGATGATTTATTTGTAATGGTGATTGAGTGCACCGAAAAAACCAATGCAGAAGATTTAGTGGCCTTATTAAAATCAAATGGTGCAGTAGAAACCGATATCCAAGTAGCAGAAGAAGGTTGGTGGTTTGGTACCTATGATAAGAACGACGATTTATATAATAACAAACAAGTGGCCCTTTAGCACTAATAATAATTAGATCAAGTATAATCTAACCAGTACGATGAACAAAAAAAATAACATTAATAAGAGTCTGCTTTTAAGCATGGTTATGGCAATAGTTGCTTTAACAAGTTGCGACGATGTAAAGCGTACGCCCGGTAAGATTTATATGCCCGATATGGCCTATAGCCGTGCGTATGAAACTTATGCAGATCATAGCAATTTAACTGAAAAAGGAATTCATTATGATAACCTTCCTGTTGCGGGTACAATGGCGCGTGGCAAGGAAATGCCTTTCCCTTATGCAAAAGATAAAGTAGGTGATACCACCAATTATCATGCTTCTAGATTGGTACCCAATCCAATTGATTCTTTAAATACAAAAGATGCGGCCGAAGCAGAACGTTTGTATTTAGTGAACTGTGGTATTTGTCATGGTACAAAATTAAATGGCAACGGTCCTTTGTATAAAGATGGCAATGGTCCTTATGCTGCAAAGCCAGCAACTTTAGTAGGCGATGCAAAATATGAGAGCATGCCTGCTGGTCAAATGTTTTATTCTGTTGCGTACGGAAAAAACTTGATGGGTTCTTACGCTTCTCAATTAAACAAGCGTCAACGTTGGATGATTATAAAATATATTAAGAATAAACAAAAGAAGTAAGATGGCATCTATTAAAGAGCAATTTGAAATTCCTGGTAGTCTTAAAACATGGTCTTATGCTTTAATAGGCATAGGAGGCGCTGCATTATTATACGGCATGTTTACCAAAGGCTTTAGCAGTGACGAACATGAGCAAGTGCATTTTTGGGGAACCTTAATGTACAACAGTATTTTTTGGACTTTAGTGACCAATGCTGCTATGTTCTTTTTATGTTTTAGCACCATGGCCATGGCTGCCTGGATGCAATCTTTTAGAAGAATCGCCGAAGCTATTTCTACTTTAGTGCCCATCTTTGGCGGCATAACTTTACTTGTTTTATTTTATGTAGTACTTTCTCATAATCATCATATCTACCATTGGTTAGATGCGGAAGCAGTTGCGAAAGATCCTATCTTAAAAGGTAAAGCAGGTTTCTTAAATCCTACTTTCTTTATTATATGGACCACCCTTACCATTTCTCTTTGGAGTTATTTCGGATACAGAATGCGTCAAATTAGTTTAGAAGCAGATATCGCTCCTATGGATGCAGACACTGCACATAAATTTAATGTACGTAGCATGGTTCGCTCTGGATTTTTCTTAGTGTGGTTTGGTTTAACCGTAGCTTCTACGGTGCCTTGGTTATGGTTAATGAGTATTGACGCACATTGGTATTCGACCATGTATAGCTGGTATACATTTGCAAGTTCATTTGTGGCGGGTATGGCCTTAATTGCACTTTGGTTAATCTACATGAAAAATAAAGGGTACATGGAATTGTCTAATAGCGAGCACTTACATGACGTAGGTAAATTCATGTTTGCCTTTTCTATTTTCTGGACTTATTTATGGTTCTCTCAATACATGCTTATTTGGTACGCTAACATTCCTGAAGAAACAGTTTACTTCAAGCACCGTGTGAAGGAGCGTACAAACCTATTTTCTTCTTAAACTTATTTATCAATTTCCTTTGCCCTTTAATTATATTAATGAAGCGCTCTGCCAAACGTAATTTTACTTTGATGGCGTTTATGGCCGTGCTTATTTTATTTGGTCACTGGATTGATTTTTACCAAATGGTGATGGGAAGTTTAATGAAAGAACACGTGAGCTTGGGTTGGTTTGATTTTGGTATTTTATCTTTCTTTGTAGGATTGATGATTTTAATGGTGGCGCGTTCTATGGCAAGCAAGCCTTTGATTGCGAAGTACCACCCATTCCTTAAAGAAAGTATCATTCATCAAGTATAATTATTGATTTAGAAAAAACGAATTATGAGTTTATATTTATCCGTTGCAATTATCGTCCTCATTTTTGTGGTAATTTTTCAAATTGCCAAAGCAAGTGAATACGTATCTATTTTAAAAGGCGAAGAAGCCAGTCGTCAACAAAACAACAAAATCAATGGATTTTTGATGGTTGCTTTTTTAGTATTGGGCTTCGTAGGTATTTATGTTTGCAATAAAGCCTATTATGGTAAAACCCAAATGGCACAAGGGGCTGCAAGTATTCAGGGCGAAAAGGTGGATGAAATGCTTTTTGTCACTTTAATTATTACAGGTATTGTATTTGTGATTACGCAAGTATTGTTATTTTGGTTTGCGTATAAATACCAAGAAGATAAAAATCGCAAAGTTTTCTTTTTTGCGCATAGTACTAAATTAGAATTAATCTGGACTGCTATACCTGCGATTGCACTTACTGTACTCGTAGTATTTGGTTTACGTAACTGGTTTTTCTTTACGGGAGAACCTCCTAAAAATGCCATGGTGGTGGAAGTAACAGGCAAACAATTTGGTTGGATTTTCCGTTACCCAGGTAAGGATGCCATCTTTGGTAAAAAATATTACAAGAACATAGATCCTGCTACCAATTCAGTAGGTATTATTTGGGATGATAAATATGCACAAGACGATATTTTAACAGAACAAACCATGTATGTGGTGAAAGGCACTCCCATCAAATTAATACTTGGCTCAAGAGATGTGATTCATGATGTGGGATTAACACATTTCCGTTTAAAAATGGACGCAGTGCCTGGTATTCCGACCACGATGTGGTTTACACCTATCTATACGACCAAAGAAATGCGCGAAAAAACAGGCAATCCTAATTTCGCTTATGAAATTTCTTGTGATCAAATGTGTGGCAATGGCCATTATTCGATGAAAGGGGTGATTGAAGTAGTAGATCAAGAAGAATATGATTTGTGGATGGCTAAACAAAAGCCGCAATACTTTACTGCTTTCCCACAGAAAGATCCGACCGCAGTGCCCGAAGCTGCGAAAGCAGCTGATGCAGGAGTAAAACCGCAAGTAGCAGCTAAAACCACAACAGCAAAAATGTAAAATAGTTTCTTAAGTAAAAAAATCACTTAAGATTTTAAAATAGAAAGATTAAAATTATTAAATAAAAGGTATGAGTCACGAAGCAGCATTACATAATCATGAAGGCCACGGACATGATGATCATGGTCATCACGAACACCATGATACTTTCTTAACTAAATATGTATTTAGTCAAGACCATAAAATGATCGCGAAGCAATTCTTGATCACTGGTATGGTTTGGGCAGTACTAGGTGGTTTAATGAGCGTACTTTTTCGTTTGCAATTAGGATATCCTGATGCTAGTTTTCCTTGGTTAGAATCTATCTTAGGTAAATGGGCTAAAGGTGGTCAAATTACACCTGAAGCTTATTATGCTTTAGTAACTACACACGGTACGGTATTAGTATTCTTTGTATTAACGGCAGGCTTGTCGGGCACTTTTGCCAACTTTTTAATTCCATTACAAATTGGTGCACGTGATATGGCGTCTCCTTTTTTAAATATGTTAAGCTATTGGTTCTTCTTTACTGCGAGCATTGTTATGTTGTCTTCTTTATTTGTAGAAACAGGACCTTTTAGTGGTGGTTGGACTGCGTATCCTCCATTGTCTGCATTACATGATGCATCGCCTGGTTCTAAATCGGGAATGGACTTATGGATTATTGCCATGGCTTTATTCGTTGTATCTTCTTTATTAGGAGGTTTAAATTATATCGCTACCATTTTAAATATGCGTACTAAAGGAATGAGCATGACTCGATTGCCTTTAACTATTTGGGCATTATTCTTTACCGCAGTATTAGGAGTATTGTCTTTCCCTGTATTGTTGTCTGGTATGATTTTATTAATTTTTGATAGAAACTTCGGTACTAGTTTTTATCTTTCTGATATTTATGTGAATGGGGTAGGTGCTTTATCTAATGAAGGCGGTTCGGCTATTTTATTCCAACACTTATTCTGGTTCTTAGGTCACCCCGAGGTTTACATTATATTGTTACCAGCCATGGGGATGGTTTCTGAAATCATGTCAGTGAATTCTCGCAAGCCGATTTTTGGTTATATGGCGATGTTAGGTTCATTATTTGCAATTGCTATTTTAGCCTTCTTGGTTTGGGCGCATCATATGTTCGTTACAGGACTCAATCCTTTCTTGGGATCGGTGTTTGTACTTTTAACTTTATTAATTGCGGTACCTTCGGCTATTAAAGTATTTAACTGGTTAACTACTTTATGGAGAGGCAATGTTCGTTTCACTCCTGCTATGTTATTCGCCATAGGTTTTGTAAGCTTATTTATCTCTGGTGGTTTAACAGGAATTTGGTTGGGCAACGCTGCATTAGATATTTATTTACACGATAGTTATTTTGTGGTGGCGCATTTCCATATTGTAATGGGTGTGGCAAGTATGTTTGGAATGTTTGCCGGTGTATACCACTGGTTCCCTAAAATGTATGGCCGTTATTTAAATAATTCATTAGGGTATATTCATTTTTGGATTACCATGGCGGGTGCTTATTTGATTTTCTGGCCAATGCATTACCAAGGTTTAGCTGGTATGCCTCGTCGTTATTTTGATTTTAGCATTTGGGAGAGCTTTAAGCAATTTGCCGAATTAAATCGTTTCATTAGCACTATAGCGATGATTGTTTTTGCTACTCAAATTTTATTTTTAATTAATTTCTTCTACTCCATATTCAAAGGACGCAAAGTGACTGTATTAAATCCTTGGGAGTCTAATACATTAGAGTGGACTACACCTATTCGTCCTGGTCATGGTAACTGGCCTGGTGAAATACCAGAAGTACACCGTTGGCCTTATGATTACGGTAAAGATGGGCATGATTTTATTCCACAAACTACTCCGGTAGGCGAGGATGAAAAAGATACTCACTAGTAAAATATATTCAGTTGTACAATGCCCTGATTGCAGGGCATTGTAATTTGATAGCGTTGCATTTAAATTTTCTTTTGTTGAATCATGGTTTTGAAAATCTTTTCTAATTGAAACAAACACTTACTAATTACGCGCAGTTAATGAAATTCACCCTAAGTTTTACGGTGGTTTTTACTTGTGTAATTTGTTATATGTTAGCACCCACAGTAAGGGCCTATGATTGGTCCATGATTTTACTATTAACTTTTGCAGGTTTATGTATTACAGGTAGTGCGAATGCTATTAATCAAGCAGTAGAGAAAGATACCGATGCACAAATGAAGCGTACGGCTAATCGCCCGGTGGCTTCGGGAAGAATGTCACAACAAACGGCTTATATTTTTGCTATTATTACGGGCATACTTGGGGTGGCAATTATGTGGAAGTATTTTAATTTTTCTGCTGCCTTACTTTCTGCTTTTAGTTTATTCTTATATGCGTTTATTTATACGCCATTAAAAAAAATAAATTCAATTGCAGTTTTAGTGGGCGCTTTTCCTGGGGCACTTCCTTGTTTGATTGGTTGGGTAGCAGGCAATGATGATTTTGCATATGCAGGTTGGGCTTTATTTTTAATTCAATTCTTATGGCAGTTCCCACATTTTTGGGCCATTGCTTGGGTATCACATACCGATTACTCTAGAGTAGGTTTTAAATTATTACCCGCTAAAGAAGGCCCAACTCGTTTTACTGCTTTGCAATCAATTATGTATGCGGTGTTAATGATTCCTATTGGTTTCTTACCTCATTATTTAAACTTAACGGGCCAAGTGAGTATGTGGATTTTACTAGTGGCCAATATTTTTATGGTGGTACAATGTGTGCGCTTGTATCAAAATATGGGTGTGCCTGCAGCAAGAAGAGTGATGTTTAGCAGTTATATTTATTTACCTATTGTTTATTTAGCCTTACTCGCAGATAAATTATAAATATTTTATTATGGCAATAGATTTAAAAAAAGGTACTGAAAAAAATAAAATTCATCCCTACAAAATGCTCCTTTATGCAGGACTTGGTAGTATCGTGATGATGTTTGCTGGTTTGACCAGTGCCTATGTTGTTAAAAAAAGTCAAGCCAATTGGTTGGATTTTGAGCTACCCAATGTGTTTCTCATTTCCACTTTTTTTATTTTACTCAGCAGTTTCACCGTTCAAATGGCAGTCAAAAAAGCCAAAGAAGGTTTACAAAACCAATACCGTGGATTTTTGAGTGTAACGGCTATTTTAGGGGTGGTTTTTATGATTTTACAGCTACAAGGCTTCATGGCTTTACAGACCAATAATATTGCTTTAACAGGCCCTAGAAGCAATTCGGCAGCCTCTTTTTTGTTTGTTATTACCCTTTTACACCTATTTCACGTTTTGGGTGGGGTTTTAGCACTCATTGGAGTGTCTTTTAAGTCCTTTTCGGCCAAAAACAACCCAGAAAATACCTTGCCGGTAGAATTGCTATCAACCTACTGGCATTTTGTAGATATACTTTGGATATACCTTTTCGTCTTCCTTCATTGGATTGGGTAAAGGGCCAAAATTGTTAAAGATAAATACAAAAAAAGCCGGGTTTTTGATACGAATATCCTTGATAGCCAATATTTTTGCACTGAAATAGAAATTGAACATGTCAACAACAACAACCGCTTCGCCAAATGAAGCAAAATTGTGGGGAGGAGGAAAAAGTCCTTTTAATTCTGAGTACGGAAAAGTAATGATGTGGTACTTTTTAATGAGTGACGCCTTTACTTTTGGTGCTTTTTTGATCTCTTACGGAACTGTCCGTTTTTCGACCAACGGCTGGCCTAACTCCAATGAAGTTTTTAGAAGTTTCCCTTTTGCTCCAGAAGGAGTACATGCACCTTTGGTGTTTGTAAGTATTATGACTTTTATATTAATCATTAGTTCTGTTACCATGGTATTGGCAGTACATGCTGGTAAAAACATGGACAAGAAAGGAGTGGTAAGAAATATGATTTGGACCATTATTGGCGGTCTTGCTTTTTTAAGCTGTCAAGCTTGGGAGTGGAATCACTTACATAGCGAAGGCGCTTGGTGGGGTATGAATCCATTTTTAAATGCCGATGGTACGGCTAGCAGTACGAACTTTACCAACTTCTTTTTTACCATCACCGGTTTTCATGGCTTCCACGTATTTAGTGGAGTGGTGATTAATGTAATTATGTTAATCATGACTTTGTTAGATAAATTTGAACAAAGAGGCCATTATTTAATGATTGAAAAGGCTGGTTTGTACTGGCACTTTGTAGATTTAGTTTGGGTATTTGTATTTACCATCTTTTATTTATTATAATTAGCACAAGAAATTTATATGTCACATTCACACACAGATCAGGAAGCGCACAACAAAGAGGCGATGGCGGAAATTAAAAAAGTAACCATCATCTTATCGGTATTTACGATTATCGAATTGATTTTGGGATTTTGGATGATAAGCATGACTAGTCAAGGATTAAAATTAGCAGTGAAAGGCACAATTGTTATTTTAATGATGGCGAAAGCCTTTTATATAGTTGCTTACTTTATGCACTTAAAGCATGAAGTGAAAAATTTAATTATGACGATTATCGTTCCTTTATTATTATTTGTTTGGTTTATTGGAGCTTTTTTATGGGATGGCAATTCTTTCAGGAATTTAAGAAACGATTACGATCCTTATTTTAAAGAGCAAGCAACTATTAAAGTAGAAAAGAAAGAAGAAGGGCATGGGGAGAAGCATGAAGTTGAATCAAAGCATGAGACTGTTGCACCATTGGAGAAGCATTAGTTAAGTAGGGTGTTGCACACAAGTGGGGTTACATTGAAATAGGGAAGTAACTTAATTGCCGGTATGAAAAAAAGAGTTGAGCACCAATTAAAACGAGAAGATCAAATTAAGGCAGGTGCTTACGACGGTAGATTTAAAGTGAAAGTAGTACCTAATAAAAAAAAGAAATTATCAAGAGAAGGAGCTCGAGGGCCCTTTTCCAAGAAGCAAAACCACCCCGATTCCTGAGGTGGTTTTTAAATTTATAAGATGTCTAAGAAATCGATTTATGGTTTATTTATTGCACTGGTCATACCTGTGTTTTGCTATTTGTGGCTAAAATCGGCAAGTACTACTGCGGTAATAATGCCTAGGCATTATTTATTAGACACCGTGATAGAGCAGGTGGTAGATGGCAAACAAAAATCTGACAGTGTTTGGCATACCACTAAAAATATTAGCTTGATCAATCAATTAGGGGATACGGTTACTATTTATGATCAACATGGAAAAATTATTATTCTTGATTTATTTTTTACCAGTTGTGGAAGTATTTGTCCCAAGCTTACTGGTAATATGAGCAAGTTGCAGCGTTCTTTTTCTAGAGGAGGCGATGTGCGCAATAGGGTGGATACATCTATTGTTCAATTTATGTCTATTAGTGTAGATCCAGTTAGAGATAGCGTCTCCACATTAAGAGCTTATGCCAATAAGATGGGTGTGATTGCTGATAACTGGTGGTTACTCACTGGCAATAGGGATTCTATTTATAAATTTGCTTTTGAAGAATTAAAAGTAGACCAATTTAGCAATGAGCCCATTAGTCCAGATTTTGTACATACGAGTCGTTTTATTTTGATTGATAAAAAAATGCAAGTGCGTGGTTATTACAATGGGTTAGACTCTACCTCTATCTTAAAAATGGCTAAAGATGTGGGCTACTTGATGTTGGAAAAAGATAAGACAAAGAAAAATGAATTATTTCAAGATATTGTAGACCTAAGCTGGTTGTGGTTGGTGATAGCCTTATTAGTGAGTGGCTTTGTTTATTATTTTAATTCAAAATTTAATAAGCCTACAACAAAATAAACAACATTTTATAGTAAGTTTTTACTTTATAATGTAGATATATAAACTTTTAAATAAATTTATAGCCAAAAAATATTGAATTATGTTAGTACCTGTAATGAAAAAGAATGATAAGCAAGCCAAATTATTAATAGGAATTTTTTCTGTGGTAGTGCTTGTGGCAGTAACTTTTTTAAGCAAATTCACTTTAACTGTAGAATTGCCTTTTGACAAACATATTTTTGCCTTAGTCAATGCGCTTTTAAATGCAACGGTGGCTATTTTATTAGTGGTGGCATTGATTGCAGTAAAACAAAAAAATTATACAGCACATAAAAATATCATGCTCACCGCATTATTTTTATCGGTGCTATTTTTAGTTTCTTATATAGCCCACCACTTATTGGCAGGCGAAACAAAGTTTGGAGATACGGATCATGATGGACTCGTAAGTGCTGCAGAATTAGTGGTAGTAGGCAATACCAGAAGTTTGTATTTTCTATTATTAGCAACACATATTATTTTAGCTGCCACAAGTTTACCTTTTATATTATTTACCGCTTATCGTGGGTTAACTGGCGAATATGCCGATCATAAGAGAAAGGCCAAAAGAATCTGGCCTATTTGGTTTTATGTAGCAGTGACAGGTCCTTTGGTGTATATGATGATTAAGCCTTATTATTCCTAATTTTTATTATTAAATTTTAGTCGGCTAAATTTAGAATCCCAATTCTTTAATCGGGTCCCAGAAGTGTTTTTCGAAATCAACAATGATTTCATTTTTTACTTTTATTTTTTCTTTGAGTAATAATTCTTGCATCAGGGTAGGGGTGGCAAAATGCGCTTTACCTGTTAACATGCCATTTCTATTGACTACTCTATGTGCAGGCACTTTGGGTTTTACGCCGTGGGAGGCATTCATGGCCCAACCCACCATTCTAGAACTTCGGCCTGTTCCTAAGTACTTGGCAATGGCGCCGTAACTGGTTACTCGACCATTAGGGATGAGTCTTACCACATCAAATACATTTTGAAAAAAATCATTGGTCTTTGCCGTGTATTGCATTGGGACTTTTAATTTTACTTAATTCTTTTATATGCAATAACCTTGTCCTTACTGGCTCAGGCACCGCATCGTATTGATAAGGGCAATGTCTGCAAGCATTAGCGCAACAATAGCCTCTTTGCTTGTGGTATAATTCTGTAAATACATATTTACCATCCACATCTATATAATATTGTACTCCTTCAATCATTTGTTTAATTTTCGTTGGCCTTAATGCCTCTTTCCCTTTTCGCATCATGTGTTTCTGTTACTTCAAACTTAGCAATGATTTCTTTTAATACTTCGTCTTTTTCAATGGGCAATTTTTTATCAATTTTAAATTGAATATAATGTATGCGATTGCTACTTGCAATGTTTAAACCTTCATAATATGTTTTTATAGCTAATTTTTGATTCCATTGATCCGATTGCATGAAAGTAGTTTCGTATAAATTATCGGTGGTGGTGATGACTGTAAGTTCGTATAGTTCAATCACTGTTTTAGTAAACAAATATAAATTAGGGCTATCGGTTTTTAAATGTACAATACCGCCTGGCTGTAAAAATTGTTGGTACAGTCTTAAAAATTTAGGGTGTGTTAATCGCTTTTTGGCTTTGGATAATCTTAATTGAGGATCGGGAAAAGTAATCCATATTTCAGCTACTTCATTGGGCTCAAAGTAATTGGTAACTTGATCTATTTGTGTTCTTATAAATGCAACATTATGGATCCCTTCTTTATTGGCGATACTAGCCCCTTTCCATATTCGGTTTCCCTTAATATCTAATCCAATAAAATTTTGTGCAGTAAACATTCTAGCTAACCCAACAGCGTATTCGCCTCTTCCACAAGCTAGTTCTAAGGTTAGGGGTTTGATAGCCGACTGATGGATGGAAGTATTATTTTTTATAACCGAAAGCTCATCCAATGAAATGGGATAGGGGCCCCTTGCTAGTTTTTCAAAAAATGAATTCCATTTGCCTGGCATTTCCGGTGGATTTTCCAATACATTATCGTATTGCTTGATTGCTGCAAATTTGATTAGTTTTTTCTGCCCCATACTGCAAATATAAACTGCTTTACATTAAAATAATGAGGAAGAATTAAGCAGGCTAAGAAATTTGAAATCTATTAAAACACTAACCTTTTAAAGGCAGAACTTACTCTTTTAAAGAGTTGTTTGATTCTTATGCTACCTGACATATTTAATTCAGGCAATGATCCAATAAAAGGGGCTCCTCGACGAAGCATTTTTTTAGTTAAAAAACTAGAAGTGTAACCCCATTTATTAATGAATTGATAATATCCTTTATTTAATTTTGCTCTTCCTACCGATTTTGATCCGAAATGATAAGCTCTACTGGCACTTACTCCTTTAAAATACCTGACGCCCGCCTTCCATAATTTATTTGAAAAATCAGGATCGGAATACATACCCGGTGAAAATTCGATACTGTATCCACCCACAGCATCCCAAAGTTTGGTGGGTACTATATTAGGTGGCCAAGTGGCACCAGACCAATCCTTAAATTCCAAATTCATATATTCTTTTAATAAAGCGTCTTCCTTAAAATTAGTAAAATCAGACCCGTAATTTTTCTCAATGACACAATTACTTGAGGCATTGGGTTCTATTACCGTGGAGGATAAGAAAAATAGCTGATGCCCAATATCATTTATTTCATCCTGTAAATGCTTATCCCAATTGGGACATAAATACATGTCGTCATTTACATAAACGATATAATCTGTTTTTACTATACTTCTTGCACAATTTAATGCGTAACAAACGCCAATATTTTCTGTACTATAAGTGTAATTAATATCAGCTTGTGCCTCCACCCATTCAAGTGTTCCATCTAGGCCAGCGTTTACATGTACAATAATTTGGTGCGTATAGGTGGAGTTATTTCGAATGCTATGAATACAAAGTTTTAAATAGTCAAGATTGTTCCAACTAGGAATTAAGATGGAATATTTTGCATTTTCAGGAACTAATCTTTCACGATAAGTATGGATCATGGATAGGGTCTATTTTTCTTATAATTTCTTTATTCGGCTTAGTTTTAAACCATTGGTTTAAACTACAATCTAATATTTATAAATTGATTTAAAAAATTATTTGTAATTTTAAGCCACTGAATGAGCATTAAATATTATATACTTTCTTTGTTTTTATTGTGTTCCATTTTGTCAAATGCACAAACTAGGCAAGTTCAATATGGACAACAAACCTGGCTGGATTATTTAAATCAAAATAGATATTCTAAAAAATGGGGTTCTTGGATAGACCTTCAACTAAAATTAACCGATCATTATTATAATACTGTATTAGCCAGTGAATCTACTTTGGGCGCCACTTATTATACTAAGAATAAATTAAAAATAATATGGGCTTTAACTTATGTCGATCAAATACATTCAGGGAGCAATGCTTATCATATTGCAGAATATCGTCCATGGCAAATGGTACAATTAAACACCGAATCTCCTCATTCTAAATTTCTTCAGTGGTTAAGATTAGAGGAAAGGTTTAAGCAAACCGTTAGTAACGATGCGCCTACTTCTAATTATGATTTTACCTATCGGCTTAGGTATCAATTTTTAAGTCAAATTCCATTGACTAAACATCATTATCAAAAAGGAAGTCTTTCTTTTGTAATTTCAGACGAGATTTATATTAATTATGGAAAAAATATAGTGTACAATACCTTCGATCAAAACAGAATCTCAGCTGGATTTTATTATTATTTAAATAAGGACAATATTTTTCAATTTGGTTATACCAATATGTATCAGCATTTAAGTGCTAAAAATAAATTTTCTAATTTAGATGTACTTAGGGTTTCCATTTTCAACAATATCATTTTTTAGAAATTAATTAGGGTTGTATCTTTTTTGCCATTTACAGCCTTCTTTTTTTGCCTAATTGTTCTCATTTATCCTATTTTACTCCGGTTTTTGCTATTGTTTTGGAAAAAGCAGTTGCCTTTTCGTTTTGCTATCTCTGCATCTTTCTTTAACTTCCCATATCAAAGTAATTCCTATTATTAAAAGCCATTTATATGAAAGAGGTATTTAAGATTATTAAAGCTTTAGCACTGATTTTTTTATTCTTATTTAATGTATCCTGCAATAATCAGGGTAGTTCAAATACTAAAAATATTGCAACCGACAGTATTGCCGAATTACAAAAACACCTTGCCGAAAATGCATTAAAAGGGTTGTCCGTTTTTGAAGATTTAGCCATACAAACTGTAGCAACCGAACCAATGCTTAAAAATCCAACCAATATTGATGTAGATGAAAAAGGTAGAATATGGGTTACGGAAGCATACAATTATCGCCCCGCTATTAATGGAAATCCTACTAATCCTAAGGGCGATCGTATTATGATATTGGAAGACACCGACGGGGATGGCAAGGCCGATACAGCTAAAGTTTTTTATCAAGGTCCAGAATTAAATTCACCATTAGGTATTAGTGTATTGGGCAACCGCGTGATCATTTCTCAAAGCCCTTATATATGGTCATTCTATGATGACAATGGAGATGATGTGGCCGATCGTAAAGAAATTTTATTTCAAGGCATCGGTGGCGAGCAGCATGATCATGGTGCGCATGCATTTACTTTTGGCGTAGATGGTAAATTGTATTTCAATTTTGGTAATGAAGGAAAAACATTAAAAGATAAAAATGGTAAAACAGTTTTAGACCAAGATGGCGAAGAAATTGGTCCTAAAAAATATCAACAAGGCATGATTTTTCGATGTGACCCTGACGGATCTCATGTAGAATGTTTAGCGAATAATTTTCGTAATCCTTTTGAAGTGGCCGTGGATAGCTATGGAAGTTTATGGCAAAGTGATAATGACGATGATGGTAATAAAGGAGTGCGTATCAATTATATATTACCCTATGGCAATTATGGGTATAAAGATGAATTGACAGGTGCTGGATGGGATGCCAACCGTACCAATATTGAAGATTCTATTCCATTGCGTCATTGGCATTTAAATGACCCCGGTGAAGTACCCAATTTATTACAAACTGGTGCAGGATCTCCTACAGGAATGCTGGTCTATGAAGGAAATTTATTGCCTAAGAAATTTCAAGATCAACTCATTCATTCCGATCCAGGTCCAAATGTAGTTCGCTCTTATTCACTGCAAAATAATGGAGCTGGTTATTCAGTGGACATCATCAATATATTAAAAGGAGATAAAGACCAATGGTTCCGACCAGCAGATGTTTGTATTGCGCCCGACGGGTCTTTGATTGTAGCCGATTGGTACGATCCGGGAGTAGGTGGTCATCAGGCAGGCGACCAAACAAGAGGCCGTATTTATCGTGTGGCTCCAGCGGCTGCTGCTAAATATATTATTCCTAAACAAGATTATACTAGCCCTGCTGGTGCAGTGGCAGCTTTACAAAGTCCTAACCTTGCTGTACGTCATCATGCTTTTACTAGCTTACAATCTTTTGGAGATAATTCTATTGTTGATCTTGAAAAATTATGGAATTCAACAGCCAATCCTAAAATGCGCGCAAGGGCTTTTTGGGCTTTAGTAAAATTACCTAAAGCAGATGCTAAAAAATATATTGATCAAGCAACTAAAGACAATAACCCCAATATTCGTATAGTAGCCATTAGGGCTGCTGCGCAGTTGAAACAGAATTTGACTGCAGTATTAAATACATTAGTTAACGATGCCGATGTGCAAGTAAGAAGAGAAGTGGCTATTGCACTACATCATCACAAAGCTCCAGAAGCAGCAGGTTTATGGGCTACCCTTGCCAATAAATATGATGGCAAAGACCGTTGGTACTTAGAAGCTTTAGGCATTGGTGCAGATAGGCAATGGGATCAATTTTTTAAAGCCTACGTCTCCATTGTAAAAGATCCTTTGAAAGACGCTGCTGGAAAAGATATTGTATGGCGCGCTAGGACAGACGAAGCGGTTCCTTATTTAGCAAAATTAGCAGCCGACGAAAAAGTAGCTTTAAAAGATCGTCTTCGTTATTTTAGAGCCTTTGATTTCAATCCAGGCCCTCTAAAAGCCAATTTACTTTTAAAGATGATTGAAAATAATAAAAGCAATGATATGGCACTGAATAAATTAGTGTTATTTGCTTTAGATATTAAATCAGTTAATCAATCTCCCATTGCACAAAAAGCATTACAACAAGTGGTTAAATTGGTTTTTGGCACAAAAGAGTATTTTGATTTGGTAAAAAGATATGAAATAAAATCGGAAAGTAATAATTTGCTTCAGTTGGCTATCAACAAAAAATACGAAGACCTCGGTAAAAAATCTGCAGGCTTATTGCTTTCTTTTGGAGGAAGCAAGTTAGTATGGTCTATATTAAATGGGAAAGATACAGCACAATTAAAATCATTATTAACCAGCATCAGTAAAGTGGGTAGTAAAGAATCAATCGATATTTTACAAACCATTGCTTTGTCAGATAAATATGAAAAAAATATACGTAAAGAAGCGGCCAGTAAAATTGGTAAAAGTTGGGATGGGGAAGCGCGAGTACTGACTATTTTAAAAAATAAAAAAGTGCCACAAGATTTAATACCCGATGTAGTGAGCAGTGTGAGCGGTGCTTGGCGAGGTTCGGTAAGAGCCGAAGCGGAAAGTTATTTGCCCAATCATATGGCGGCGACTGCTGCAGTGATGCCTACTTTAGCTAGCATCAATGCTCTTAAAGGGGATGCTGTGAATGGAAAAACTGTTTATATCAATACCTGTGCGGTTTGCCATAAAGTAAATGCCGAAGGAAATGATTTTGGTCCTAAGCTTTCTGAAATTGGCTCTAAGTATCCTAAAGAAGGTTTGCTCAATACCATCTTACATCCATCGGAAGGTATTAGTTTTGGTTTTGAAGGATGGACACTAAAATTAAAAGACGGCTCAACGCTTACGGGTATTATTGCTAGTAAAACAGAAACCGATATTGACCTGAAACTTCCAGGTGGTACCAAGGAACAAATTAAAACAAGCCAAGTACAATCTATCATGCAGCTTAAAGAATCTATGATGCCGGAAGGTTTGTATAAAACCATGAATACACAAGGTATGGCCGATTTGCTTGCTTATTTGCAACAACTTAAGAAAAAATAATATAACTAAACATTTTACAAATACTCATTAATTAATCATTCTATGAAATCTATCAAAAAAGGAATTCTTGTAAGTTTATTCATTTTCGGATCTTCTTATTTTTTATTGGCACAAAAGCAGTTTAACGCTTTGCTGGTAACCACCACAAGAGGATGGCATCATGAATCTATACACGCTGGTGTACTAGCCATTCAACAATTAGGTGTTAAACATAGTTTTAAAGTTGATTTATTGGAGAATAATAATGGCTTTACGGATAAAACCTTATCTAATTATCAAGTGGTTATTTTTTTAAATACCACTGGTGATATTCTTAACAATGAGGAGCAAAAAGTAATGGAACGTTTTATACAATCAGGCAAAGGATTTATGGGTATACATAGTGCCTCTGATACAGAGTATGATTGGCCCTGGTATACACAACTTGTAGGAAGAATGTTTCATATTCATCCTGCCGTTCAAACTGCTCGTTTAAATGTATTAGATGCATCCTTCCCAGGGCTTGAAGGTTTTGCTAATAATAAACAATGGACCGATGAGTGGTATGAATTTAGTCCGGATCAAGTAGTTGGTTTAAAAACAGTATTATCAGTGGATGAGGGCTCTTATAACCCGAAGGTAGCTTGGGGGCCAAAAATTGGAAATGGAATGGGAACATTTCATCCAATTGCATGGTATCATGATTTTGATGGTGGACGCGCCTTTTATACGAATCTTGGGCACCTACCTGCCGACTTCTCTGATCCAACTTATTTAAGTCATATTAGTGCGGGTATCATTTATGCAGCTACTGGGAAAAAATAGCTGCTAACTCTTATTGAAACTTGTTACAATAAAAAAACCTACTGGCAGTGATTC
>Ga0209086_10001460_pt1 | contig 19208 bp, 23 predicted proteins | sample M_130207_XF_Meta_FD_187312 | JGI IMG/M metagenome (GOLD analysis project Ga0209086, IMG submission 187312) | Freshwater microbial communities from Lake Montjoie, Canada to study carbon cycling - M_130207_XF_MetaG (SPAdes) (version 2) | ecosystem: Environmental > Aquatic > Freshwater > Lake... | reverse complement strand
CCTGAAAGAATAGATTTATTAAAAATGGCTTATGAAGATGAAATGAGAAGAGCTTTGGACGAAGATGGACAAAGAACTAGTTTATATATAACACCACAAAATTATTTTCCACAAGGATAATTTATGCCAGTATTTGCTAAAGGTAAAAGATCACTAGCTATATCAGATAGATCAGGAATGCAATTTCCTTATCTTGAAATGGTTAAAGAGTGGAATGGTTCATTCGTACATTTTTCAGAATATGAAGCAAAACAACCTCAACTAGAACTTAGATCTCAAGGCGGAGATGCTCAAGCATTACAATCTCCAAGAGCAGATGTAAGACCTGGTGGTGCATGTGATGTATTATTAGATTTATATTATTGGCCAGGACAATATGTTTCAAATGGAATGCAACCAGGTATAAGTGGAGATATTATTAATACAAGAAGAGCAGCTTACACAGGTGTAGGTGAAGTAACTATTAATATAACATAAAATGACATACGCAGAATTAATACAAAAAATTAGAGATTATACAGAAGTAGGTTCTGAAGTTTTAACAGCTACTATTGTAAATGGTTTTATTAGAGATGCTGAATTTAAGATATTTAGAGAAGCAGATGCTGACTACGCGCGCGAGTACGCGACGTCTACATTTACAGCTAATAATAAATATTTAATACTTCCTGATTCTCCACAGTCTTCAGGTTCAACAACATCAAGAAGAGCTTTAATTGTTCGTTCAGTTGTTGCTACAAATACATCTGGTATTCAAGTTTCACTAGAACCAAGAGATGATACATTTATAACTGAATATAATTCATCAGGATCTACTGGTTTTCCTAAGTATTACGCTACATTTAGAGAAAATGCTATTGAAGTAGCTCCTACACCAAGTTCAGCTTTTGTAGTAGAATTAGATTATATTTATACTCCAGATGGTTTAAGTACGACAAATACAGAAACTTATGTTTCAGTTAATGCACCAGAATTATTATTATATGCTTGTTTAGTAGAAGCTTTTGCATATTTAAAAGGACCCATGGATATGTACAAACTGTATCAAGAGAAGTATAATATGGCATTACAAGGATTTACGTTAGAACAAACAGGTCGAAGACGTAGAGACGAATTTCAGGATGGAACGTTACGAATTAAAGTACCGTCACCATCCCCATAACAACTATAAGGAGTACAACATATGGCAATAACACAAGCAGTGTGCAACACATTTAAGTCAGAACTTTTAGGTGCAGTACACGATTTCGATTCAGGTTCAGGGCAAGTTTTTAAATTAGCATTATATACATCAGCTGCTAACTTATCCGCAGCTACTACAGCGTATACAGCTTCAGGAGAAGTTGCTAACTCAGGACAATACACAGCAACTGGTGGAATTTTACAAAGTCAAACAGTATCACTTGATGGTTCTGTTGGTATAGTAGATTTTGCAGATTTATCTTTTACAGGAGTTACATTAACTGCTAGAGGAGCTTTAATTTATAATACATCTGCTACTAATAAAGCAGTTTGCGTTTTAGATTTTGGTGCAGATAAAACAGCAACATCAGGAACATTTACAATAGTATTTCCAGCATTTACATCAGCAGCAGCTATATTAAGAATCGCATAATTTTAGGAGGGCCAGGTGGCAGATATTACAGTAAACGTAACGTCACCTGGTACTTCTACCACGTGGGGTGAAGGATCTTGGAGTTCTTCAGGATACGCTGGTATTTCTGGTTTAGAATCTAATATTGGAGATGAATCGATTGCTTTAACACAAAATGTTGAAGTAACAGGAAATCAATTAAATACAACCACTCAAACATTTGCTATTCCAACTACATGGTCAGAAAATACTTGGGGATCAAGTGCTTGGGCAGGAACAATTGGATTTGAAATTATTGGACTTGCTAGTGTTGATTTATCAAGTTTACTTTTATCCACAAATGTTGGTTCTGCAGAAATTCAACAAGATGCTATAATAAATATATCTACTAATTTATTAAATTCAACAACAAATTCTCTTTCTATCACCGCTGATAGTAATTTAAATTTAGATACAAATTTATTAAATTCAACTACAGATTTTCTTTCTATAACAGCAGATGCTAATGCTAATATAACAACTAATTTATTAAATTTAACTTTAGGAACAGATACCGTATTGGTTCCTTCAATTGAAGTTTATGTTACTTCTCCTGGTGATTTACCTTGGGGCACTGAATCGTGGGGGTATGGCTCGTGGGGCAATATCGGTGGAATGGATATTTCTATTGGAGCAGATGCTGTTCTTACCCCTTCACAAGAAGTTGATGTAACTGGTAATCAATTAAACACGACTACTGGAACTTTATCTATTACAGGAGACGCTAGTCTTACTTTAACTGGAATAAGTTCTGCTACAACTACTGGAACAATATCTGCTCAAATAGATTTTGATGCAACTGTTACAGGACAATCTTTAGCAACTACAGTAGCAACGGTTTCTATTACAGCGGATGCTAATATAGATGTAAATGGGAGTTCATTAACTATCTCTATAGGAGATGAAGAAGTTGATATTACAGCTGCTGTATTTTTAACTGGAAATGTAATTTCTTTAAGTTTAGGAACAGCTGAATTAGACGCAAATACACTTGTAGATGTAACTTCAGTATCTGCAACAACTACTATAAATTCAGTGTCTATAATTGTAGATGTAGCACCAGATATTACAGGTCTAAATATAACCACTTCTACAGGTCGTTTATTTATTACAGCCTGGGCGGTAGTGGATATAGGTGTAACTAACAATTGGGCGGTAGTGGATATAGGTGTAACTAACAATTGGGCGGTTGTTGACATAGCGGCTTAATCAAACTAAAATTAGGTATTATTACAAATTTAAAAGAAATTTATGGCATCTAGTTTCTCTACAGACCTCAAACTGGAGTTAATGGTAACAGGTGAAAACTCTGGAACCTGGGGTGATAAAACAAATACAAATTTAAACTTATTACAACAAGCAATTGCTGGTTATCAATCAGTAGCACTTACATCTACTAATACAACATTAGTGATGACAGATGCTACAATCTCTAATGCTAGAAATGCTACATTAGAATTTACTGGAACATTAACTGGAGCAACAACTGTAGTTGTGCCAGACGGTATTGAAAAAGTTTATAATATTATAGACAGCACAGTACATTCAAATAATTCATTAACAGTTAAAACAGCTTCTGGAACTGGTGTTTTATTAGCTCAAGGAAATAGACATGTTTTGTATTCAGATGGTACTAATGTCGGAGAACTTATTGAATCTAGAGTATGGAGAGCAGCCACTACAACTGTAACTGTTCAAGCAGGAGCACAAATACTTGCTAATACATCAACTGCAGCATGGACATTAACTTTACCTGCGTCCCCAGTCGCTGGTGATGAAGTTTCAATAATAGACTCAAACTATAAGTTTAATACTAACAATTTGACAATCAATCCCAACGGAAGTAATATAGCAAATACCTCAGGCAACTTAGTTATTGCAACTCAAGGTGCTGGACTTAGTTTAGTGTATACAGGTAATGCAACAGTAGGTTGGACATACAAAGATAAATAATTATGGCAAATTACGCAGAAACAAAATATAATTACGACGGAGCATATTTAACAGGTATTCAAGGTGTGAATACTGGAATAGTTGTTCCTTGGGGATCAGCTTCAATTCCATCTGGATTTTTATTATGTGATGGTACATCTTATTCTACAACAACTTATGCTGCATTATTTGCAGTCATTGCTTACACATACGGTGGATCGGGTGCAAATTTTAACGTTCCAGATTTAAGAGATAGAACGGTTGTAGGTGTTAGTTCAGCAAATTCTAAAGCTTTAGCACAAGGTATCGGAGCAAATACTGTAACTCCAACTGGAAACATTGCAGGATCAACGGGTGCCACAACTTTAACTACTCAACAGATCGCTTCACATTCTCACGGTGGAGGTGCAGCAAATGTGCAGAGAGCCCTTACTGCAGGTGAAATGTATCCAACCTTTGCAGCTGCTTCAAGCACTCAAGCAGCAGGTGGAGGTCAATCTCATGACCACACTTTATCAGCAAACTTTGCAGGTACAGCAAACTCTGTTCTTCAACCTGGATTAGTATTAAATTATATTATAAAAACTTAAAGGTAGATTATGCATTTAACAGTTATACCCTCTGACAAACAAATTTATTTAGAAACATCGGACACTCAATTTCCAATAAGACGTTGTCATGTTATTAATAATGATTTAGAATTTTGGAATAATGTAGATCCTAGAATACATGCAATTCAATATCATTCTGATGGGTTAAAACAAATTGAATATAAAAATCCAAGAGAAGATGTTGTCATTACAGATATCTCTATTATTCAAAAATATATTGATAAATTTAATTTGTCTGAACAAACTTACCAATCTCAACTTGCTTGGGATAATAACAATGTTCAGGGAGAAACAAGAGAACAAAAAGTTACAAGATTAGGCGCTAGACCTTAATTATTTATAATTAATCCAAGAAGTAACAATATATTTTTCTCCACTTAATGGAGGATTGCCTCTATGCACATAAGGAAATCCAGCTGGCCATATTACAATTCTACCTTTAACAGGTTTTACTCTTTGCGATTGATATAAAAATTCAGTTTCTCCACCATCTTCAACGGTATTTAAATATATTGAATAAACAAGAATTCTTTTTTCCATATCTCTTCCTGGGTTATGCTCTATATGCCATATATGATATCCTTGAGAAGGTATAGTTTTTTGGATTTTAACATGATCTGTTATAATGTCTTCTCCAGTATATTTTTTAATATTGGTTTCAATGTAATAGTGTTTTAATGCCATATCAAAATTAATCATTAATGCTTTTAATTTATTAACATTAAATTCTTCATCCGTTAAAACATCTCCTGTACAAAATAATTGTTTATCGTCTTTTTTATCTTGTGTTGTTCCTTCTGATGTAAATCTTGAGAATACCTTATTGAATTCCTGATATTTTTTGAATAACTCTATTGCTTGATCACATGCTTCATCTGGGATATATCCATCATAAACACCTATAAAGTCTTTAATACTATTTTTTCTCTCTTGCATCAGTTGCCTCTTTTATTATTTTATTTTTTTTCCAATTTCCATTTGATATAATATTAGTAACCAGACAATATCTGGTTTTACCTACTTCTTCAATTTTGTTTACACCGTGTAATATATGAGGTGGAAATATGTAGTAATGACCTTTTTTAGGATGAATAGTCATTTTAAGTTCTGGAAGTACCAAGGGAGCTCCTTCAGTTAAATATAAAATTAAATGATGATGTGGATGAGTATGCATTACAATACTGTCTCCTTTTTTAATCTCATTACCCCAAGAATCAAATACTATATCCTTATTATACCAATTTTGTTTGTTAAAAAAGGGATTTGAGATTTGATGTTTTTGAACTACATAATCTATAAACCTTGTAAACTCTGGTTTATCATTAAAAAATCCCCATGGTGTTTTACCTCCATAAACATTTGTAACTTCTTCTTTTCCTATGTTTAAAGAAATCATTGTACACATATTATGCATGTCCACTACATTATCATAAACACCATGTGATATTTGTACTGTTCTTGGATAAGTAACAATAATACTATGTGAAAAATTTTCTTCTTGTTTTATTTCATCTAAAGTTATCATATTTTATTAAGTTATCTAACTGGAGGAACATATAGTAGTCCACCTTTGCTCCAAAGTTTATTTAAACCTCTATCAATATTAAATGGTGTTTTAGAACCAATATTTCTTTCAAAAGATTCTTCATAATTACCTACTTGTTTAATTATGTTATAAGACCATTCATTAGATAAACCGAAATGTTTACCAAGAGATCCCTCTATTCCCAGTAATCTTTTAATGGTAGGGTTTGTAGAGTCTTTTAATGAATCAATATTTTTAGAAGTAACTCCATATTCTTCAGCTTCTATCATTACATATAAAGACCATCTAACTATGTTTTCCCAATTCTCATCATTATTTCTTACAACAGGGCCCCAGGGCTCTTTTGAAATTGTTTCTGGCAAAATTACATGATCGTCTGGATTTTTTAATTTAAATCTCTGAGCTACTAGTTGTGCTTTATCTGTTGAGTAAGCATCACATCTTCCAATATCATATGCTTTAATTATCTCATCTTGACTATCAAATACAATAGGAGAATATTTAATTTTATTTGTATTAAAATAATCTCTCATATTTAATTCTGTTGTAGTTCCAGTTTCTACACAAATAGTGGAATTATTTAATTGTTTTACAGAAGTAATTTTATGTGATTTTCTAGTCATAAATCCTTGTCCATCAAAATAGTTTATTCCTGCAAATTCAATACCAAGACTTGCATCTCTAGTTAATGTATACGTTGTGGTTCTAATTAATACATCAATATCTCCAGATTTTAAGATTTCAAATCTATCCTTTGCTGATGTTGGAAAATATTTAACTTTGTTAGCATCTCCAAGTACAGCGGCAGCAATAGATTTACATATATCAACATCAATACCTGACCATTCATTTTTTTCATTTGAGGAAGAGAATCCAGGGTTGCCTTGAGAAACTCCGCAGTTTAATACTCCTCTTTTTATAACTTTATCTTTTGTCTCATTAGCATTTAGATTTGTAGTGATAAATAAAACCACAAACAATATTATTATTTTCATTTTTTTCCTTTCATTAAAGTATATTTTTATTTTTATCGATCATTTTATGGTAGATCCATGTTTGACATTTATAACATTCACCACAAAAATTCAAGCCTGATTCACAAGATCTTACTAATTTTTTTAGCTCTGGTTCTAAATAATCCCAAGCTTCTTTTTTTGTTTTAAATCTATCAATTTCTTTACGATTATATGAAAATTTAGGTATGCAAAATTGAATATTTGTCTTTAAGGAATGAATAGGTGAATTTAAATAATAATTCATATTACCTTGTAATAACCAATAAGGAGGTTCTTTTCCAAAATTTATTCTATTATCCCAATTATAACTAAAAGAAGCAAACCACATTTTTTTTAAATTATATGTCTTACATACCAAAGCTCCAATAAAAGCACACCATTGATCATCTGTACCAAACTGTGAATTATTATATGGTAAATTTAAAAAAATACCAGCATCTATATATTCAAAATTATAATATTTTTTTTTAAAATATTTAATTAACTTATCAACTCTTTTTTTTTGTATTTTTACTCTTGGTTGAAGTTCATTACACCATCCCATACCAATGTGTAAAACAACTAAAGGTTTTTTAATTGTTAAAAAATATTTAAGTAAAACTGTACTGTCAGGACCTCCAGAAAATAATAATAATTCTTTTTCCATTAAAATAAAACTATGTTTAAAATTATTCTCCAATATTCAGTTTCAATATCAGGACCTTTTCCATCGTGTATTTGATTTGCATTTAAAACTATAAATTGGCCTGGTTTATGTTCTATTTCATCTATAATTTTATTTTCTTTGTTTAAAATAAAAAAATTACCGCCTGATTTTTTATTCCAAACTGGAGTTAATAATCCAACTATACTAATAGCATTTTCTTGATCAAGATCTACATGTGGTTTTGTTGTTACGTTTTTTTGCTTTGCCACACAGTCGACTCTAAAAATTTTATTAGGAAGTATTTTTCCTTGTTTTAAACATTCATTTTTAATTTTATCTAAAATAATATTTATTTTTCCCATCAAGTATGGGTGATAGTAATTATTAGAATCTGCTATTCTAATACCACAAAACCCAGCCGAAGTTATGGTGTCTTGCTCTTGTATACTTCCTCTACTAAGATACCACCCTGGTGTTGATATTATTTCACTATATAGTGTAAATAATTCTTGTTGGTTTAAAACATCTGATATAACTAATTTCATAAATTCTGCGTTGTATAATAGCAAAAAGGCGTATTATATGATAGCAGAATTTATATAGTATAATTTAACTAGTGTCAAAACTAATGTATAATAAGAATAAATATGCCATTAAAAAAGATACCCTTACCTCCAGGCTTTGATAAGAATGATACTGCATCCCAAGCAGAGGGACGTTGGATTGATGGAGATAATGTACGTTTTCAATATGGATCACCTGAAAAGATAGGTGGTTGGCAGCAGATTAATTCATCTATACTAGTAGGTGCAGCTAGAGACATACATTCTTGGTTCGATTTAACTGGTAGACGATACGTTGTTATAGGTACAGATAAAGTTTTATATGTTCTTTTTGATGGAGAATTTTATGATATTACACCTTTAAGCACAGCCTTAACAAGTTGTACATATACATCAACAACAAGTTCTGCAACTGTAACTATTAATAAAAATGCTCATGGTTTATTGGTAGGAGACTTAATTAATTTTTCAGGTGTAACAACACCAGGACCAACTACAACAAGTTTTACATCAGCAAATTTTACTACTAATTCATTTGAAGTTAAAACAGTACCCACTGCAAATACCTTTACAATTACTATGCCTGTAACAGAAACAGGAACTGGAGTTACTACAGGGGGATCACTTATAACAAATCCATATGTTATTGTTGGTCCATTAAACGCGACATTTGGTTATGGATGGGGAGCAGGAACATGGAGTTTATCTACTTGGGGTACTTCAAGAACAGTATCTAATACAGTCATTGATGCTGGATCATGGTCATTAGACAATTTTGGAGAATTATTAATTGCAACTATTAAAAACGGACAAACTTTTAAATGGGCTCCAACAGCAGGCACAGGAGTTAATACACGTGCAACTATTGTAGCGGGTAATCCTACAGCAACAGTTTTAACAAGAGTATCAGATAGAGACAGGCATTTAATTCATTTTGGAACAGAAACAACTATTGGTACACCTTCCTCTCAAGATCCAATGTTTATTAGATTCTCAGATCAAGAGGATATTGATGTTTATGAACCAACTTCTACAAACACAGCTGGGACATTTAGATTAGACAACGGTAGTAGAATTGTAGCTGCTGTTAAAGGTAAAGATTATATATTAGTTATAACAGATGAAGCTGCTTATACGATGCAATTTGTAGGACCTCCTTTTACATTTAGCATACGTCAAGTTGGATCTAATTGTGGTTGCATTGGACAACATGCAGCGATCTTCGTAGATGGTGCTGTGTATTGGATGGGTGATTCTGGAAACTTCTTTGTATTTGATGGAACAGTTAAAGCATTACCTTCTACAGTTGAAGATTTTGTATTTACTACAACAGGAGATTCTTTAGGACTTAATTTTACAAATGGTGAATCGGTATTTGCGGGACATAATAGTTTATTTACAGAGATTAACTGGTTTTATCCACAAGCATCATCAACAGAAATAGATCGAGTTGTTACTTATAATTATAAACTTCAATCTTGGACTACAGGAACACTTGCAAGAACAACATATGAAGATGCTCATGTATTAGAGTATCCAAGTGCTACTAAATATTTAAGCACTCTGACTCCAAACACTCCTACAATAAATGGTGTTACTAATGGAGGTAGTTATGTATTTGCACATGAGGTAGGTGTGAATGAGGTTATTAATTTAACAAGTACAAATATCACAAACGTTACAATACCTGCTTTTATTAGATCAGGAGACTTTGATTTAGATATAGAAGGAGATGGTGAATTTTTTATTAAAATAAGAAGATTTATTCCTGATTTTAAATATTTAGATGGTAATGCTAAAGTAACTTTATTCTTTAAAGCTTATCCAGCAGATTCAACCACGGCACAGGGACAAACAACTGTGGGACCCTTTACAGTATCTTCAACAACAGATAAGATAGACACGCGCGCGCGAGGGAGACTTGCGTCAATAAAAATTGAAAACGATGCACTTAACGACAACTGGCGTTATGGTATATTTAGAGTAGATATACAACCAGACGGCAGAGGCGGAAGTGCTCCACAAACATAATGGCTAAAATAAATATTCTTATACCGGAACCACAGGATCCTTATACCGTTAATAATTTTAGACAAATTAATCAAGCGTTAGAAACTTTACAAAATCAATTAAACACAAGTTTTAACGATGAAATTCAAGAAGACTTACAAACTTTAAGTTGGTTTTTAATAGGAACAGGTAGAAGAAATACTCAAATAAATTCTTCAAACGGATCCTTAATTACAGGAATTCAACTAGCTACAAGTGTAAGATCAGTTACAATAGTAACCACATGACAATAGTTTATAAAGTACAAGGATATGATTTGACGACATCAACACTTACAACAGTGTTAACGATTGATGCCTCATCAAGAGCAATAGTTAAAGAAATAACTTTAGCTAATGATACAGTTTCGTCTACGGAGGTTAATCTTTATTTAAGAGACAGTTCTGCCTCAACTGATTATAAGTTTTTTCACACAATAATTGGAGCAGATTCAACTGATAATGCAGTAAATAATACATTAGTTTTAGAAGAAGGAGATAGTTTAAAATTTCAATCGTCAACCGAAAATGCTATCTCTGGACAAATATCATACGCTTTGATAAATAGATCTCAACAAAATGGCTAGAAAAATAAGTAATGGTTCGGGTTCTTTTATTAAATTTACTAATAAAAAAAGACCTGGAAGACATAGTAAAAGACCTAATAAAAGAAAAGATCGTAAAGAATATCGTGGACAGGGAAGACTTTAATAGTATATAATAATAGTTTATGAAAACTACAATAATTGATGGAGTAGAAGTTCCAATATTACCAGCTAAGGCTGAAGAAATAATTAAAAATAAAATTACTGGAGAAGTATATAATTCTATTGCTGAGTTTAATGCTGATGTAGCAAATCCTAACACTCCAACACAAGCAGAACATTTACAACAAGATATTAAAATAACAGTTGCATCCTTAGAGGTATTTGGTAAAACTAAATAATGAACCCCTACGGTGGCACGGAAATTCAATTAGAGTATTTACATAAATACGTATCAAAAGAGCTTCTTGATAAAGTTAATATCACTACATCCATTCCAGAAAAAACACCTTTACTAATAGATAAAACAAATATCCTTTGGGTACATAATAGTTACGATCAACCTAATCTTTATCCTTGGTTCAAGAATAAATTAAATCATAGAAAATACGATTGGTACGTGTTCAATTCACATTGGACATATGAAAAATACAGAATGATATTTGATATACCAACAGATATATCATTGGTTATTAAAAATGGATTCGATGATGATTTAATAGTGAAAACAGAATTTAAACCTAAAGAAAAATTAAAGCTTGTTTATACTTCAACTCCTTGGCGTGGATTAGATGTTTTACTTTCTGCTATGGAACAAATTAAAACAGATAAAGTAGAATTAGATATATATTCAAGTACACAAATTTACGGAGATCATTTTAAACAAGTATCTGATAATCAATTTACAGCTTTATATGATAAAGCAAAAACAATTAAAAATGTTAATTACAAAGGTTATTTAAATCATAAAGAGTTAATGAAGATACTTCATACATATGATTGTTATATTCATCCATCTACATTTGAAGAAACTTTTTGTTTAGCTGCCATGGAATCGTTAGCAGCTGGCCTCGTAACAGTGACCACGGACCTTGGAGCATTGTATGAAACTTGTGCTGAATTTCCAGTTTATGTACCTTATTTAAAAGATAAAGAAGCTTTATCTAAACAATTTGCAGGGGCTATTGATGTATTACCTGATTTTGTTAACAGTTTAAATGCAGATGCTATGAAATTTCAAATGCAGTACTATAGACAATTCTACCATTGGAATGTAATAAAGACATATTGGGAGAGATTTTTAAATGGCATCTAATGCACCGATAAGTATATTTGTAGGAACACCAGTACACAGTGATGTGTCTATTCATTATTTTAAAGCTTGTTTAGAATTTCAAAAAGAATGTTTTGTTAGAAAATTACCTGTTATGTTTCAGGTTATGAAAAGTAGTTTAGTTACACAAGGAAGACAGCTTTGTGTTTCTGGTTTTATGGGAACTAAAGCTACTCATTTATTATTTATAGATTCAGATATATCTTTTAACTATAAAATGATTGAAAGAATGATAAATTATGACAAAGACATTTGTTTAGTTCCATATCCAATTAAAGGATTAGACTTTGATAAAATCAAACAAAGAATTCAAGAAGGATCAACATTGGATGGAAGACTATTAGGCAATCAATATACAATGGCTGTTCCAAATCCAACTAATGTAACAGTTGAAAATGGTTTTATAGAAGTTGAAAGAGGTCCTGCAGGTTGTATGTTAATTAAACGATCTGTTATAGAAGCTTTAATAAAAGAATATCCAGAGTTTACTATAAATCAACATACATTAATTGATGGTAAGTTAGTAACAAGAGAACATATGTATAATTTCTTTGACACATATTGGGATCCTAAAGCTAAGACATATACAGGTGAAGATTTTTATTTCTGTAAATTAGCAAAACATGCAGGTATAAAAATGTATGCTTTGGTAGATGAATACATATCTCATCATGGAGAATTTAGTTATACAGGTAGGTTATTAGACGAGTTTAAAAAGACCGAAACAGCTACACAAATTGACGGTAAAAATATCAATAGTGACATAGATCCAGCATCGCTCGATATTGCTAAGAGCTAGTAAATTCGTTAAAATAGGCGAGTATATTAATATATTAGTAACATATGATACCAGCATTTTTAATACCCGCATTAACAGGATTCGCAATAAGTAAACTCACAGGAGCAAGTACTAAGAAAGCCTTACAAAGTGCTTTATTAGGAGCAGCTGTTGGTGGTATCACTCAAGGATTTACTGCTGATGCTGCAGCAAAACAATTATCTACAGATGCTATAACAGGTGTAAGTGGTGCTGAAAGAGTAGCATTAGGATTAAGTGAATCAAAAATACCAGGCGCAGCTACAAGCGGTGGTGGGATAATGAATACAATAAGAGAAGGATTTGGAGCTACTGGTAAATTTTTTGGTGAAAAGTCTCCTGTAGGAAATTTAACTAATTTAGAATTGTATGGAGGTTTAGGAGGAGCAGGACTTCTTTATAAATCTTTTGTTGATTCAGCTAATGCTCCAAAGAAATCTTTATTTTACGGAGCCAATGTTAATTATGCTAACCCAGCAATTTATAATCAAGTAGGTCCACCAAAATTTAAAGTAGGTGAGTATGATGCTCAAGGTAACATGACTAGTAAAGCAATTCCTGGATCTGAAAATTATGTCCCACCAGAAGCTGTATACGCTTCAGGTCAAGTACCAGGCATGCCTTATCAAGTAGCAGAACAAATGGTTAGAGCTAAAGAAGGTGGATTAGCCACATTAAGAGGAATTAAAAAATATAACATGGGTGGTCAAGTGTTACCAAGTAAAGTAACTCATGATGAAAACGATATTAACAATTATGTTAGAGCAAACGGACATATAATGGATGGAACAGGTAATGGAGACAAAGATGAAGATACTGTTCTTGCTCAACTTGCAGATGGAGAATTTGTAACTAGAACAGATGGTGTTCTAGGTGCTGGAATTATTGCTGGTGCTAATCCTAATAATATGAAGCAAATGAGAGAAAAAGGAGCTAAATATTTTTACGATCAACAAGCAAGATTTAAAAGAGTTTTTGATTTATTACAACAGTCTAGAGCAGAGGCTGCATAATGCATTTGATACAGTTCAAGTCGGAAGAGATTGATAAAGTCTGGCCGCTTGTAAAAGATAGAATTCAAGAAGCATTAAATAGGAACTTTAATCCTAAAGACCATTGGCATGTTAAAGAACAATGCAAATTAGGTCTTGAACAGTTATGGGTTATTGTTGATGATAAAGATGATATACATGGAGTTTGTGTGTCTTCTATTGTTAAACAACCTAACTATAACGTTGGGATAGTTAATATGGCGACTGGTCATGATCTACCTTTATGGGTTGATCAGATTAAAGAGTTTGAGAAGTGGGCTGTTAAAAATTATGGTATTAAAAAGATTGAAATATTTGGAAGACCAGGATGGAAAAAAATGTTAGCACCGTTAGGATTTACATTCAGTCACGTTCAAATGGATAAATTTATAGGAGGAGTACATTAATGGGTGGTTCATCAGGTGGTGGTGGAGGTTCGGCTCCAGCAATTCAAACTCAAATAGTTAGAGAAGCTCCAGGTATTGAAGAGCGTAAAATTGGTTTAATGGACATAGGTTTAAACCTAGGTGCAACTCCAGTTAATATACCACAATTTCAAGTAGCACAGCCAACGGCACTCGAACAACAAGGATTTCAACAAGCTGGAACTACAGGTGTGGGTGCTCCTACAGTTCAACAAGGTATTGCTTCATTACAAGCTGGTCAGGGTGCAACACTACAAGCCTTACAAGGACCAAATATAAATCAATTTTTTAATCCATATCAATCATATGTTATTGATGAAGTAACACGACAAGCACAACAATCACAAAATAAATTAGGTGCACAAGCAATTGGTGCTGGAGCATTTGGTGGTGGAAGAGAAGGTGTTCAACAAGCCGAGATCGAAAGAGCAAGACTCGCGAACATCGGACAATTACAAGCAACAGGATTTCAAACAGCTGCACAATTAGCAGGTCAACAACAACAAATTGGTTTAGCAGGTGGACAGCAGTTAGGACAAATGGGTACTCAATTAGCAGGTATTGGTGCTCAACAACAAACTATGGGACAAGCTGATATTCAAAGTTTACTACAAGCAGGTGGAGTGCAAAGACAATTAGCACAACAAACTTTAGATGCACAACGTGCTACTGAATTACAAAGAGCATATGAACCTTTCCAAAGAGCAGAGTTTGTTAAAAATATTTATGCTGCAGGTCCTACATCACAATCAGGAATTACAGCAGCAACAACACCAACAGTTAATCCATTAGCACAAACAGTGGGTACAGGTATAGGAGCATATTCAGTTTATGCTAATTTAAATCAACCAAAGACAACAAAATAGCTTAGGAATGATTAATGAATGACCCAGTATTACACCGTAAATTTTTTAGAGAAAAAGCTTTAAGAGTAGGTGCATTAAAACCAAGAAGATATCAACTAGGTGCTGGTCCAATGGGAGTAGCTCCAATAACGCCTGAAGGACCTTCTTATAATCCTTACACAACTAAAACAGTTGATGGTAAAGTTTATTCATTAGATAGAATGGGTAATGTTGTAAAAGTAGATTACTTACCCGCAGTTTCAAATCCACCAGCACAAGGAATGAGTAAATTGTTTCAGGGTTTAGAAGCAATTGTAGATCCTGCAAGTGCTAGTGAAAGAGGAACATATAGAAAAGTTGGTCAAGCAATTTTTAATCCAGAAACATATAAAACAATTGGTAGAGGAATTAGTACAGGAATTAAAGGTATAGGTAATATAGCAAAACAAGCTCCTGGTTATATAGCAGTAGAAGAAGCAGCCAATATAGCAGGGGTACCTGGAGAAGTAACTGTTCCTGGTTTAATAGCTTCTGGATTTGCAGACACTGCAGCGGCAAGAGCTGCTTTTCAAGGAGCAGGAATAAAAAATTTATTAGGTAGAAGTGCTGTAAGAGCGTTGGCTTCACCTGCAGTATTAGCTACGGCTGCGAATCCTTATGTGCTTGGAGCTGGAATAGTTGCTGCTCCTTTTGTTGGAGCAAAGATGCTTAATGATTACAGAATGGCAAATGATCCAGAGTATGCAGCATTAATAGAAAAACAAAAAAGAGAAGGAATACCGGGAGAACCTACAACGGATCCAGAAACATCTTTTATGATGTATGGCCCACCACAAAAATTAAATTTAAAAGATATAACTTCTCAAGATGGAGGAACAGGTGCAGGGGGAACACCACCGGGAAGAACACCACCAGCAGGAAGTGATTTTTCTAATGAGGGAGGTGTATCACAACCATTAGTAACTCCAGCAGGAACAGTTGCACCATTAGGAGATTTTCAACCAAAAGAAGATACTTTTACTACAAACTTAGAAGACAGTTCTAAAGAATTAGCAGATAAAACTAAACCAGGGTTACCTACACCAAAAGGACAAACTAAAGAACCTGGAGTATTTGATAAGTTAGGAGACTTTGCAAGGACCGCTTCTGGTAATGCTTTCTTATTAAAATTTGCAGCTGGTTTATTATCAGGTAAAGGAAATTTTGGAGAAGTATTAGGTAATGCATTAAACCCTGCAGTTGATTTATTTGCAGCATATAGATTAAAAGAACAAGAATTAGATACTAAACTTATTGAGGCACAAAGAAAAGCTGCTTCAGAAGCAAATAAAGATTTAAAAATAAATGTAGGAAGTTATCCATTACAATTAAAAGATGGAACAATTTCACAAGTTCCTGCTTTTCAAAATGATAAAACAAAAGAAACAAGTTACGTATATCAAGGAAAAGAATATAAAGTACCTGTAAATGAAATAGGTCAATTTTCATTAAAGAAAGCAGACACGGATGCCAATACTGTTAAATTAATTGGTAAAGTAGGTGATAACATTGCTGCAAATGCATTAGTTACAGATTTACTATTACAAGATCCACAAACATTAGGTACTTCAGGAGCTGCTAAATATTTATTTAGTAGAGTGGTAGGTGTTGCGGGAGCAGTTGGAGATTTAGGAAAGTCAGTTAGTTATAAAGATATTATAGATGTTAACACAGGAGAAATAGTTACAGGAGTTGAAGCAAAAAGAATGAGAGATCTTGGTACAAAAATAGATGATAAATTTAAAATAATATCAAAAGATTTTCAAAATTTAGATGAAGGTACTAAAGCAATTTTAGCTAAAAACGGAGTTACTGCACAAACATTAAAATATTTCTTAGCTAATGCATTTAAAGATGAAGATAGATTAACAAACAGAGATTTAGAATATATTGATAAAATTACTAATATTTTAACTCCATTTAAAGATGGCGCTTTGGTTCAAGCAGAATTAAGAGAAGTACAAAGTTATCTTAAAAACAAACAAGAAAATTATGTAAGACAATTAAGACGACAAGGATATGATGATTATTCTATTGCAAAAGAAATGTATGGAACAATTGGTGGAAATGCTGGACTTGGATTAATAACAACTACTCCTAAAGCCCAACAAGGTAAAGTAGATTTTAAAGAAAAATCTATAACAGATATTAACAATGCTTTAGCAAACCAATATGGAATTAAAGGATAATTATGGCGGAACAAGTTCCAAATGTTATAGGAAGTTTACAAAATAAATTAAATGAGCAATCATTTAATCCTGGAGAATATTCAAACGAACAGTTACAAGTAATTGATGGTCTTTTAGAACAAGGAGTTTTGAAAGGTCCTAGAATGGGAGAGATTGTAAAAACTTTTTCAGAAACTCAAAGAACAATAGCCAAAGAAAAAGAATTTGCAAAAGACCCATTAGCTGTTGCGCTAGAAAATAAATCAGTATTCAAAGGTGATATAACAGGATTAATTCCAACTAGACCTGGTGCAGAATTTGTTGGAGACATAACAGGATCTTTAATTCCTTATATTAGAAACAGGGATTTATTAATTAATTCTTTAAGCAAACCTAATTCAGCTCAAGGAACTTTGTTTGCAAAAGGTGCTACAGAATTAGCAGATTACATAGAAAAAATTCCAGGATTAGGAAAAAAATTAAAATTTACAAGAGGTGTTTTAGGAGCTGTTGGTAGAGCTACTGACGCAGTAGTAAGTGGAAAATATCAACAACTTGCTAAAGTAGAAGCAATGTCATTAGCTGGAGGAGCGCTTGGAGCAGGTTTAGGAGTTCAAGCATATGATCTTGTTAATAAATCTGTAGGTAAAGATTTAGCTATAGCAATTCAAAGTGATTTAGCAGAATTAAAACCACAAGAAGTTGAAAGCGATACTACATTAGCTACTATTGAGGCAATGAAAAATTCTTTGTTTTGGGGTGGAGTAGGAACTGCAATGTTACCAGTATTGGGTATGGCGGGCAAAGGAGTTAAAAGTTTATTTGGAGCTAAAGGACCTAAGGCTTTAGAACTAGCTCAATATGCTCAGGAAAAAGGATTACCTCTTCCTTTAATTGCTGGAATAGATAAAGGACCTTTATCTTATTTTGCTAAAACATTTTTTAAAACTATAGGGGTATTTCCATTTGTATCTAAAATTGGGGATCAAGCATTAAGACAGGCAGAAGAAAAAGTAGGTAAAGCTTTTTTAGAAGATTTAATGGTTGGAGCGCCTATAATGAAAACAAGCGCTTTATCTGTTGCAAGTTTAGCTCAGTTTAAAAATAATTTTGAAAAACATGCTAATTTAATTAGTTCTAATTATACAGCATTATTTAATAAAGCAGATGATGTGGGTAATCCTGCTGTTATAAAATTAAATAAAACAAAAGAAGTTACAGCTGATTTTATTAATGAACATAAAAAGTTTTTACCGGCTATAGATGGTTTAGGTGGAAACTATGCACCAGTAAAAAAAGGTGTATATGAATTATCAGAACAAGTTGATCCGCTGTATCAATTAATAGATGCCATTCAAGGAACTTCTGTAAAACCGTTTACATTTAAAGAATATGCTGGTCTTCAAAGACTATTAACAAAAGCAGTACAACAAACAAAATACTTTGATGTTAGAAAAAGTTTATTTTCATTAAGAGAAGCTTTAGAAAACGATCTAACAGAATCTTTTGGAAAATTAAATAAAACATCTTTACTGGATGATGCTACGGTAAAAACAAGTTATGAAGCAACTTTAAAAACAAATGGTCAACAAGCTGCAGATGCTTACTTAGATAAAGTATTAGTTGACGCTCAATCATTAAATTCTGGTCTAAAAGAAGCTAATACAATATTTAGTAAAACTTTAGCTTTCTATGACAAAAGTGTAGCAAGATCTTTAGCTCAAGGCTTTGATAAAACTTTATTTACCAATAAACAATTAAATGGAATTACAGGAATAGAAGCAATAAGCCCTACTAGATTGTTTGATGTTATTGAAAAAAATGTATTTAAGTCTGGAGATGCTGATGCTGTTGAACAATTAAAAGGATTATATGGATACAATACAAGCAAAGAAGGTAAAGAAATGTTCAACAGGGCATTTAATAGATATATGTATAATTCTTTTATATCTTCTTTTGGATCTAAATCATTTACTCCTGGAGGTGTTTTTGAATTTGTAGAAAATGCAA
>Ga0209086_10001459_pt1 | contig 19215 bp, 14 predicted proteins | sample M_130207_XF_Meta_FD_187312 | JGI IMG/M metagenome (GOLD analysis project Ga0209086, IMG submission 187312) | Freshwater microbial communities from Lake Montjoie, Canada to study carbon cycling - M_130207_XF_MetaG (SPAdes) (version 2) | ecosystem: Environmental > Aquatic > Freshwater > Lake... | reverse complement strand
AGTGCGTCTCGTTGCACCCGTCGGCGAAGTATTACCGAGTAATGGTTACGATCCGGGTTCAAACACATTCACTGCTCCCCCAGCAGATGGAAGCGGTGTGTCTGTTGCCGTCAGTCCCACCAGCACACGTTTGCAATTGCTCGAACCATTCCCCTCATGGGATGGCAAGGATTACCTTGGCTTGCCAGTGTTAATGAAGGCCAAAGGAAAGTGCACAACCGACCATATTTCGGCAGCCGGAAAGTGGCTCACGTATCGCGGCCACCTTGAAAACATTTCTGGCAACTTGTTCATCGGTGCCGTCAATGCGTTTGACGACGCTGTCGGCGAAGGAAAAGACATCACCGACGGAGGCACGCGCCTCTACCCCGATATCGCCAAGAACTACAGCGCTGCCGGAATTCGTTGGTGTGCAATTGGCGATCGCAACTACGGCGAAGGTTCATCACGCGAACATGCTGCAATGGAACCGCGGTTCCGTGGTGGCGTCGTGATCTTTGCTCGCTCATTCGCTCGCATTCACGAAACCAACCTGAAAAAGCAGGGCTTGGTTCCGTTGACATTTGCTGATCCCGGCACCTACGACCTCATCGGTGAAGATGACCGCATCAACGTGCTCAACCTTCCACCAGTGCCTGGCCAAAATGTGAAGTGTCAGATCGTCAAGCCCGACGGCACCATCATTGATTTCGAAGGTGTTCAGACTTTCAGCCCCGAACAAGTCGAGTGGTTTAAAGCGGGCTCAGCTCTCAACATCGTGCGCGCCAAAGTCGCCAGCGGCAACTAGTCGCCAGCGTTCATTCACGACTGCTATGGAACTACGCGACGGCATCCGAACAACGGGTGCCGTTCGCGGTTTCACCGATCAAGCTGTCGACGACGAAATACTGCAAGCAATTCTTGACGATGCACGCTTTGCTCCAAGCGGAGGCAATCGTCAACCTTGGCGCGTAGCCATTGTCCAAGATGCAAATACACGCGTAAAACTTGGTGAAGCAATGAAGCCCGTATGGGATGAATACGTCGCAATATCGGCAACTGGACAAACTCCGTTCACAGTTGTCGATGCCGCGCCTTATCAACTTGCTTCAGTCACGCCAGGCAATGTTCCTAATGACTTACTCGACAACATCGCGACAGTTCCGGTTGTACTTGCAGTGGCCGCCGATCTCGGTTCAATTGCAATGATGGACAAAGACTTAGATCGCGCGACTATCACTGGTGGTGCGTCGATCTATCCATTTTGTTGGAGCGTGTTGTTGTCGGCGCGCTCTCGCGGACTCGGCGGGGTCATCACAACATTTGCTTCACGTGTTGAACCGACTACTGGCGTGCTACTGAACTTGCCCGACAATTGGGCACTAGCCGCCACCATCTTTCTTGGCTACCCCATCAAGCAAACAACCAAACTCACGCGTCGACCCGTTGAATCGTTTACGACCGTGAACACATTCGACGGCCTACCATTTCGATAGTGCTTCTGCCCTAGTTTTTCTGGTGGCAAGAATGGGCGATTTTTGCGCCGTTTCTGCCACCAGAAAAACCAATCTTCATCACTGGTCCCGAGAACGGGAAAAGCCCCGCATGGGGGATGCGAGGCTTCTCGACCTGATTCTCCGCGAATGGGGGATTCGCTAGAGGATCTTTCGTGAGCGTTTGGGGGAAACGCTCAGCGATTACGAAATAAAGTATGCCCTATCAGCACCTACAACTCAAGTAGATAGCAGAGATATCTAGTATCATTTTTAGAGATGGACCTCCGCCAGATCTCAACCCTCGTCGCGATCGCTGACCACGGAACTTTCTCGGCCGCGGCCAAAGCCCTTTTTACCGTGCAGTCCAATGTGTCGGCCCACATCGCCCGTCTCGAGAAAGAGCTCGGGATCAACCTGATTGACCGAGCCACGGGACAGATCACCGATGAAGGAAATCTTGTTGTTGAACGAGGTCGTCGAATCTTGCGCGAGTTTGATGACATCTCAGCTGACATCGCGGCCCTTGATGATGTCGTCTCTGGCGACACGCGCCTTGGCGTCATCGGCACAACGGGACGCTGGTTAATGCCACAATTTTTGACTCGCCTTCAACAAGCTCACCCAGGCGTTCGACCGATTATCTCTGAAGGTGGCACGTCGAGCCTGATCCCCCGTTTGTTGGCTGGGCAGATCGATGCCGCAATTGTTCACCTACCCGTTGAAGACGCCGAACTATTTGTCGAACCCCTTTTCGCCGAAGACCTGGTGTTGCTCGTACACAGCAAACATCCGTGGCACGGTGCCGAGAGTTTGCCGATGTCGGCTCTTGGCGATCACCCACTCGTATTGCCACCCAAGTCAGCCACACTGCGCCGCATCATCAATCGCGCCGCCGACACGCACAATGTCAGTCTTACCGTCAAGGCCGAAATCGATGGCGTACGGCTCATGACCTCGCTCGCTTTTGAAGGTTTCGGGGCCGCAATTGTTCCTGCCACCGCTATCCCCAATTGGCTTACTGGCGATTTCTCGCGAATCACTGTTCCGGGTCTTCCGCAGCGAGTCGTCGGCTGGGTTCAACGCAAACGACCCCGTCCTGGCCCGCCGACGCGCGAAGCGCTCAACCTGGCGCGTGAACTCATTAATCAACGCGGCGGTCGTCAACCCGGCTTGCACGTCGGTGCTGACGCATTCCCCCTCAAGACTCAACAGGGCGTACTGTAGAACTCGTGAAGCCAGTGGCGTTGAGATCGAAGGTGCCGGGCGTCGCCCAAGCCGATATTCGAGATCTGAATGGTCGCCACGTGGTGTGGCTCGAGGTCACTGCCGACGATCATCGCGGTGCACTCTCCTCTGATGCGTCATCAATGATTTCGACCGCAGCCCGCGCTGCAGTTGACGCACGACTTCCGCTGATTGCCGTCATGGCATCGTCGGGCGCCGATCTCCGTGAAGGATTCTCGGCCCTTCATAGTTGGGGGCTTGCTGCCAAGGCACTCACCGACTGTTCTGGCATCGTGCCGACCATCATCATCGTTGATGGACCCGCAGTGTCGGGGCCTGCACTATTGCTCGGTATCGCCGATCACGTCATCATGACCGAACAGGCCTACGCGTTTGTCTCGGGGCCATCGATGGTCACTGAGTTCACTGGCGTGCCCATCGATAACGCCGAACTCGGTGGAGCGTCGGCTCACGAAAAATTCACTGGCGCCGCAACTGCTGTCACCACCGACCGCGAATCTGCCATTGCCTTTGCAGAAAACTTGATCGCCTATTTTCCTAACAACCTCGATGAAGAACCACCGCTTTGGGATACCGACGATGACAATAATCGCTTAACACCCGAAGCCGGCGATGTCATCCCATCAACATCGACGGGCAGTTATGACGTACGAAGTGTGATTCGTTCACTTGCCGACGACGGAGACTTCTTAGAACTCAAACCGCGTTGGGCCGCCAACATGGTGACCTGTTTTGCAACGTTTGGTGGTCGACCAGTTGGCATTGTTGCCAATCAACCCGTCGCTCTTGCCGGAACGTTAGATATTCCAGCTTCACAAAAAGGTGCACGATTCGTTTCGTTTTGTGATGCGTTCAATATTCCGATCATCACACTCGTTGATACACCAGGTTTTTATCCCGGCAAAGATCTTGAATGGCGAGGAATGATTCGCCATGGAGCACAGTTGGTATTTGCCTACGGTCGCGCCACGGTTCCGCGTATTTGCATCATCTTGCGCAAAAGTTATGGTGGCGCCTACATCGTCATGGACTCAAAGAAAATGGGCAACGACCTGTGTCTCGCTTGGCCTTGGGCCGAACTCGCGGTGATGGGCGCCGGCCAAGCTGCTGCCATCTTGCAACGTCGCGCCACACCCGAAGAAAAGGCCGCCTTTGAAGCCGACTACACCGAACGCCTTCTCAATCCTTACGTTGCCGCCGAACGTGGCTATGTGGACGGCGTTATTGAGCCCGCCAACACCCGTTCGGCCATTTGTGCGGCTCTTGACGCTCTCGTCGACAAGCGCGAAGCCTTCCGTGGCAAGAAGCACGACAACACGCCACTTTGAGACATCTGAACCGGGAAGAAATCCCGGACTTCACCCTGCAGGTACCTAGTTTGCCCCCGCAACTGATTATCCTGCATAGCGGAGGAGCAAGCCTCCAAACGACGACCGACCCGAACAACGGGTCTTACATACAAGGGGACGATCTCGGTGTCCGAGACCATCACAATCATTGACGACCGCACGGGCAAGCAAATCACCGTCCCGATCACCGGAGGGGTTTTCCCCGCCTCAGCAGTACGCGAATTAGATCCGTCGCTGTACATCTACGATCCGGCCTACATGCAGACAGCAGCCTGCAAGAGTGCCATCACCTATCTCGATGGTGAGAAGGGAATCCTGCGCTACCGCGGCTACCCGATCGAGCAGCTCGCCGAAAAGAGCACTTATTTAGAAGTTGCGTACCTTCTTTTAAATGGTGAACTTCCTGATGCAGTTCAACTCGCCAACTGGAAGAACGAAGTCACTCATCACACCTACATCCACGAAAATATGCGTAAGCGTTTCGTGGACGGATTCCATTACGACGCACATCCCATGGGCATGTTCGTCAGCTCACTTGCCGCACTCGGAACCTTCTATAACGACGCCAAAGACATTGAAGACAAAGCGAGTCGCGATAAGCAGATCATGCGCATGGTTGCCAAGACACCAACTTTGGCTGCAATGGCGTATCGATTCTCTGCTGGACTTCCATTCGTCTACCCCGATAACGACTTGTCGTTCCCCGGCAACTTCTTAAACATGATGTGGAAGGTCGGCGAATACAACATCGATCCACGCCTCGAACGGGCCATGGACGTGTTGTTCATTTTGCACGCCGACCACGAGCAGAACTGTGGCACCACCGCCATGCGCGTCGTGGGCTCAAGTCATGCCGATCCGTACACCTCTGCTGCAGCAGCAGCTTCTGCTCTCTACGGCCCACTTCACGGTGGCGCCAACGAAGCCGTCGTGCGCATGCTCGAAGACATCGGATCAATCGAAAATGTTCCCGCTTTCATCGAAGAAGTCAAGAGTGGCAAGGGCAGCCGATTGATGGGCTTTGGTCATCGCGTCTACAAGAACTACGACCCGCGCGCGACCATCATCAAGAAGACTGCATACGACGTTTTCGAAGTCACCGGCAAGAACCCGCTTCTCGACATTGCGCTCAAACTCGAAGAGACCGCTCTCAGCGACCCGTACTTCGCCGATCGCAAGTTGTACCCGAACGTCGACTTCTACTCGGGCCTTATTTATCAGGCCATGGGCTTCCCGGTCTCAATGTTCACGGTTTTGTTCGCCATCCCCCGCACTGTTGGCTGGCTGGCACACTGGCAAGAACTGCTCGCCGACAAGGATCAAAAGATCAGCCGCCCGCGCCAGTGGTATACCGGCGTTGAAGCCCGCGATTACGCACCAATGACCGCTCGCTGAGCGCCACCAACTCAGAATTCATTGAGTCTCAATCCGACATCGGCGGCGGTTTAAGTTGCAGACTGAGGATGTATGAACAATCTTTCGCCCGAACGTGAGATTGATCCGAACGCGCCTCAATCGTCGGCTGGTCTGCAGGTCAATCCCAGTCGGAAAATTTCGGCATTAGTAGGTCTCGTTGCTGGGGCACTCGCCGTCACAACGGGCATGGTGGTCGCAGCAGTTGGCAATGTTGCTTCACCAATCGATGCCGTTGGAAGTTCGTTTATTGATCGAACACCTCGCTGGCTCAAAGAATTAGCAATTGATTGGTTTGGCACGAATGACAAGACCGCCCTGCGGGTCGGAATCGTGATCGTGCTCATTCTCGTTTCATTGATCAGCGGGTCATTCAGTAACAAGTCGCCTTCACCTCTCATTGGTGCAATCGTGGTCTTTAGTTTCTTGGGTGCACTCAGTGCATCAGAACGAACTGGCTCAACGTGGGTCTCAATCGCCGCTCCGTGCATTGGCTCGCTCGTTGGTATGGCGATTGCCCTTGTCATGTTGCGGCAAATCAATAACCAGTGGCTCCTCAAACATTTCCCAAGCGAATCACAGGCACCACTCGGCTGGGATCGACGGCGATTTATTCGTACGGCTTCATCGGCGAGCGTTGGCGCAGTTGTTCTCGGATCGTTGGCACAAAATGGCGAACAGAATCGTATTGACCGCATCGAATCACAAATCCCCGACTCATTACCGACGGTCGCTGATTCGTCAGGCAACAATGTGGGCGAGCCAGTAGCCGGAGAACTTTCGTACATCACACCCAATGTCGACTTCTACCGCATCGATACTGCGTTGTCATTTCCCAATGTCAATCTCGATACGTGGAAATTGCGTATCCACGGCATGGTTGAAAACGACCTTGAGCTCACATATCAGGACATTCTTGATATGCCGCAGATCGAACGTACGATCACTATTTGCTGCGTGTCCAACGAAATTGGTGGCCCATATATCGGCAATGCCGTGTGGCAAGGAGTGTTTCTCAAGGACCTTCTTGATCGAGCCGGAGTTCAAAGTGGCGCCGAGCAATTATTCAGTCGCAGCCTTGATGGATGGACCTGTGGATTCCCGGTTGATGTTGCGATCGACGGACGCGATGCAATGTTGGCTATCGGTATGAACGGCGAGCCGCTTCCTCTTGAACACGGCTTTCCTGCACGATTGATTGTCCCAGGCATCTACGGATATGTTTCGGCAACGAAATGGCTCAAAGACATTGAGATCAACAAATGGTCTGATGCCGTCGGATATTGGGTGCCTCTTGGCTGGTCGCGCGATGCCCCCATTAAAACTCAGTCGCGTATTGACGTACCGCGCAAGAATCAAGAACTGCAACCAGGCCTCAACAAAATTGCGGGCGTCGCTTGGGCGCAACACACCGGCATCGAAAAAGTTGAAGTTCGTATCGATGACGGGGAGTGGATCGAAGCCGCCTTGTCCGAAGATCTCAGCGACGATACATGGCGACTTTGGACATACGACTGGGTCGCCACAAGCGGAAAACATACCGCACAGGTTCGGGCTACCGACAAGAGTGGATACACCCAAACCGAAACAGTCACCAGCGTCGCACCTGACGGTGCAACTGGCTGGCACACCCGCAAGTTCTCAGTGGTCTAACTGCGCCTGGCTACTGAGCCACCCGGCATTGTTCTATATCCAAACTTTTCTTCTCGGTCGACCGACAGCCACTCTTTTGCATCTCAGAGAGCGCATCAAAGTATTTGTCGCGTAATCTCGGGATCAAAATCACCCGAGCAAGTTCTTGGCCAAAGTCTTCAGCCAAATGAACACCGTCTGGTCGTTCCTTCTTACCCTCCTCAGAATTTGGATCACTCAGCGCGTCAGCGTACGGAACCATCTTGACTGAATGCCAAGCCGCATCCCATTCGGCAATGACCTTGGCCCAACGCACCAGATCTGAAATGTCGTCACCAAGAATCTTGGGATTATCTCGAACTGGTGGCGTTTCAAAAACTAAAACTGGCAAACCATAAAGCGCAACAATCTCCTCAACGTTGAATAAAAATTGGTCGAGATCGGTCTTGTACTGATCTGAACCAGGTTCAATCCACACATCTGAATCCGCATATTGGAAAGCCCACTGATTTGCCACTCCAGCCACGATGACGACGGCGTCAACCTCAGAGACATGTTCGCGGACAAGTCGCTCATTGTCGGGACAATAGTCAACGTCTTGTTGTGAGTCTTTGCGATCACGCACGAGAGCCACTTTGAGTAGTGGACAACCCAACACTCCACCCGAGATCACGCCAAGAGTTCCATCCGAAGCTCCGGCCAATGCCGTCGCAATATTCTCGGCTGTTGAATCACCGATGACCAAAATATTAAGTGGCACCGTGCGGTCAATGCGGGCGGGCATTGCATTGGCAACAGTTGTCGTGACACCTTCGTTCACATTTGTCGTATCAGGGGCAAGCGTTACAAGAACTTCGGGAGTTGTGTCTACTCGCCCACTCGTTGACGCGAGAACAGCACTCGCCAAAACAACAGCAACAACTACCGAAACAATGAATGTACCCAGAGCCACAGGCGCTGAACGGAGAACTTTGCGATGTCGAATGGGTTGCTCAATGAGCCAATAACTCATCACCGTCAAAATCACCGTGACACCAACCTGCACACTGAATAGCACTGTTGGGTTCACATTGAGGCGATTGGAATTCAGCCACACGATGACTGGCCAATGAATGAGATACAGTCCATAGCTCACCTCACCGACCCGAGCAAGAACAGACCACGAAAGAACTTGCCGAACTGGTCCATGTTGTATCGCCGCAATGAGACAGACAACTGAGAGAACTCCGAACAGTGTCAATGCCCCCGAATACACCCAAGAAGAATCAACTGTCGAGAACCTCGCCAGCAGAATCACTCCAAGTAGAGGTAGCAAATAGATCGTCGACCACGGCCGCGCTGGCTTCGTCGACAGTTGCTCGATTCTCTGACCAAACAAACATGCAAGCGCTGCGCCAAGTAACAGCTCAGCCGCACGCGTATGGGTTCCGTAGTAGATGTGCTCGTGACCCGATGTCAACAACGTTGCAATCGTCGAACCGACGACGCCAATGAGTAAAACAATTCCGATGCCACGTCGGCGCAAGCCCACAGCGAACAAACCAGCAATGATGACTGGAACGGCGACATACAACTGTTCTTCAATCGACAGCGACCACAAATGTTGCAATGGACTCGGCGAGGCAAAGAGCTCTCCGTATGAATGACCTGAATAGATAAAGCGCCAATTACTGAAATAGAGAACTGCCGAAATCGCATCGCCCTTAATTCGACTCGCTTCAACACTCGTACTCAACCAACTGGCCAATCCGACTACGCCCGCAATAACAACTAATGAAGCTGGCGCCAATCGGCGTAAACGCCGGCCCCAAAAAGCCCGCAGATTGATTCGCCCGGTGTTTTCGCACTCGTTGATCAACAGCGAAGTAATTAAGAACCCTGAGAGTGTGAAGAAAACTGAAACACCCAGAAAACCACCTGGCAACCAATCAAGACCTGAATGGAAAATGATAACCAAGATAACCGCAACACCGCGAAGTCCATCTAGACCTCGGTGACGCGCAAGCGCTGCTGGCTTGAATTCTTCTTCAGTCACCGGCGGAAGAAATATCAATCATGATTTTGCCCGTATTGGCATTGGCACCCATCGCAATATGAGCGTCGGCAATTCGATCAAACGGATAGCGACTATCGATGATCGGTTTCAACTGACCCGATACAAAAAGCGGCAACATCTCTGCGGCGAACTTGCGCGTCACAGTGGCCTTCTCTTCGAGTGGTCGTGCCCGAAGTGTTGTACCAATCCAATGTGCTCGTTTCATGAGCAACAATCCAACATTGACTTGTGTTGAGCCTCCGCCCATCAAGCCAACTTGAATAATGGTTCCTTTGGCGGCGACGGCCTTCAAGTTACGATCGACTTCGTCACCACCGATGACGTCAAGCACGACGTCGAAACCTTGTGGAACCGCAGTTTGCAAATCACTCAACCAATCATGTGGCGAACGCTCGACAACGAGATCGGCACCAAGATCACGACATGCCTGCGCTTTACCAGCCGAACAGGTAACCGCAATACGGGCACCAATGGCCTTGGCAATTTGAATTGCTGCCGTGCCCACGCCAGATGCACCTGCGTGCACTAAAGCCCAGCGACCCGATGTGAGACCGCCTTGCAAAACAAGCGCGTCCCATGCGGTTAAGAAAACTTCAGGAATTGCTGCGGCATCGGCAAGAGAAATGTTGCCAGGCACCGCCAACAACTGTCGCTCATGCGTACAGATGTATTCGGCGTATGCCCCGCCGGACTCGATCGCCATGACACGATCACCAATTTTCCACATCTTGACGCGCTCACCGATTGCACTCACAACACCCGAGTATTCAAGACCGGGAATTTCTAGAAAACCAGCGCCTCGCGGATCGGGATAACCACCCATACGTTGCAAAATGTCGGCGCGGTTGAGCGCAGTCGCCCGAATATGTACTTGTACTTCATCAGGTCCGGGCGCGGGAACCGGAACATCCTCAAAGTTAAGAACGTCTGGTCCACCGTGCGACCGCAAGACAACAGCTCGCATGAGCAAGGTGTGGCTCAGGCCATCTTTTGCTGAAGGCGATGATCAAGCGCAGCCAAGTAATCCTCGGTGGTCAACCACGGCTGATCCTTCGAGATCAAAATCGACAAGTCCTTGGTCATTTCGCCAGCCTCGATGCTTTCGACGCAAACCTTCTCAAGGTTCTCAGCGAATTCAATGAGCTTGGGGTTGTTGTCAAGCTTGCCGCGGTGCTTCAAGCCACCGGTCCAGGCATACACCGAAGCAACGGGGTTGGTCGAAGTCTTGTTGCCCTTTTGGTGTTCACGGTAGTGACGCGTCACGGTTCCGTGAGCTGCTTCAGCTTCAACAGTCTTTCCGTCTGGCGTCATCAAAACTGATGTCATGAGACCAAGCGAACCGTAACCCTGAGCAACAGTGTCACTTTGTACGTCGCCGTCATAGTTCTTACAAGCCCACACGTAGCCGCCTTCCCACTTCATGGCGCAAGCGACCATGTCATCGATCAAACGGTGTTCGTAGGTGAGACCAGCCTTGTCGAAGTCAGCCTTGAACTCGGTTACGAATACTTCTTCGAACAAGTCTTTGAACTGGCCGTCATAGGCCTTGAGAATCGTGTTCTTGGTGCTGAGGTACACCGGGTAATTGCGGCTGAGGCCATAACGCATTGAAGCACGGGCAAAGTCGCGAATGCTCTCGTTGTAGTTGTACATGCCCATCGCAACGCCACCGTCGGGGCCATAGTTGGCAACCTGGAACTCCATGGGCTTACTGCCGTCTTCGGGAGTGAATGTCATCGTGACTGTTCCGGCACCAGGAACTTTGAAGTCAGTTGCTTTGTACTGATCGCCGTGGGCGTGACGTCCGATCACAATGGGCTTGGTCCAACCCGGAACAAGTCGCGGAATGTTGCTACAGATAATCGGTTCGCGGAAAACAACGCCACCAAGAATGTTGCGGATCGTTCCGTTTGGTGACTTCCACATTTTCTTGAGACCAAACTCTTCAACGCGCGCTTCGTCTGGGGTGATAGTTGCACACTTGACGCCGACACCATGCTTCAAGATGGCGTTGGCTGAATCGATCGTGACTTGGTCGTCGGTGGCATCGCGATGCTCCATCCCGAGGTCGTAGTACTCGAGGTTGACGTCGAGGTACGGAAGGATCAGGCGGTCCTTGATGAACTGCCAAATGATGCGCGTCATTTCGTCGCCGTCGAGTTCAACGACGGGATTGTCAACCTTGATTTTGGCCATGGGGCGCCTCCGGGTGCGGTGGCCGCTTGGCGACCACGGGTGATGTCACTTGTATTGTACTTGTCAACCTTAGCCCGATGGCGACTTCGCTGGCGAAGTTCATGATCTTCTCAAGATTCGTGGTTTTCGTCTCACGAAGGTCCTTCGACAGGCAAGACTCTGTACGACCCCGACCCAAGGAATCCCATGCGCAGAATCTTCGTCCCCATTTCCATAACGATTCTCTCGATTGTGAGCGCCAGTTGCGGAGGTTCAAGTACATCGACGGCCAACCCGACTGCTACTACGACTACTGCCGACCCATCTGCGATCGATGAGGCGAGCTTGCCGGCAAGCGGCGAAACCCCCACCGACCCAAGCTCGACCGATCCAACCTCAATCTCCGCTGCACCCACAACAGGGTCTGGGGAATTTGTCATCGATGCCTTTGAAAAATCATTTTCAGCAAACGAGGTTCAATGTTCTGACATTGACGGCACGACCTATGTGTACGGCATAGCAAGCGCCGACTCAACAGCGACATTGAGTTGGGAGGGCACCTCTCGCGCAAATCCAATCATCTCCTGGGGCTTAAGTGCGACAGAGGCTTACATACCATTCCCCGAAACATTCGTGGTAAACATTGCCGAGGATGGTCTATCTGGAACATTTACCGGAGACTTCTTCCTTCCCGATGTCGCGGACATCAACCGCCGCCCGTTCTCGGGCGCCTTTGAATGTGGGACCTGACATGAACATTCACCTGAGTAGATATTCACTCTGATGCGCACCACCTTGGCGGGACTCGGTGCCGCACTCATCTTCAGTGTTTTTGGTTGTGCATCGGCAACCACACAAATCATCTCATCTTCGCCGACAGCGCAAACGACGAATCAATATCAAACAAGTCAGTACGACATCGGCACATTCACCGGTCAAGATATTTGGGTCAACCCGACAGCAGGTAATGATGCCAATAACGGCTCCGATCGTTTGAACGCTGTTCGATCCATCGCCCAGGCGTGGCGCCTCATCCCCTCAAATCAAACGCTGACAACTGGCTATCGAATTCGGTTAACCGCCGGAACTTATCCACAATCAAACTCACCTAACTATTGGGAAAACCGCTTCGGAACTGCCGCAAACCCAGTGATCATTGAAGCTGCCGACGGCCCACACACTGCCATCATGAGCGCCGACATCAATATGTACAACGTTCGCTATTTTTATTTGATTGGTGTTGACATTATTCGCGATGGAGATGCCTTTCATTGTGAACTTTGTGATCACATCGTCATTCGAGACTCCGAAATGTCGGGTGGTAACGGAGCTCACGAAACAATCAAAGTCAATCAGTCTCAATACATCTATGTTGAAAACTCCAACATCCATGAAGCTGACGACAACGCAATTGATTTTGTTGCCGTTCAGTACGGTCACGTTGTAGGAAATCGCATTCATGGCGCACAAGATTGGTGTGCGTATGCAAAGGGTGGAAGCGCTTACATCACTTTTGCGCACAATGAAGTGTTTGATTGTGGAACCGGGGGCATCGCAGCTGGACAAGGTACGGGTTTTGAATTCATGACTGCACCTTGGCTTAACTACGAGGCCTACGGGATTACGGTCACAAGCAACATCATTCATGACACCGAAGGAGCGGGACTCGGAGTCGGAGGTGGCTACAACATTTTGTTGAACGAAAACATCTTGTATCGCGTTGGCTCGCGAAGTCATCTCGTCGAGTTTGTCCGTGGTCGTCGGGGCTGCGACGGCGACACCGCTAAATGCGCAGAACATCGCGCGCTAGGTGGATGGGGGTCAACTCAATCTGAAGACGCAATCATTCCAAATCGGCATGTTTATTTTCTTAACAACGTCATTTATAACCCCGCCGGATTCGTCTCAGGTTGGCAGCATTTTCAAGTTGACGGTCCTGCCACGACGCCATCCTCTAGCGGAGTCCCGTCACCCGCAGTTGCCGACGACGATTTACAGATTCGAGGGAACCTCATTTGGAATGGTCCACCTTCAGAGCCACTCGGCATTGACCAAGGCTGTCCCGCAACAAACTCTTCGTGCAATGAACAACAACTCATTCGCGACAACCTGATCAATGTGTTTGAACCCCGCCTCGTCGACCCAACGAATGGCGATTACTCGCTCACTTCTGCAACACAGCAAGGTCGACCCGATCTGGTTTCATCACCTGTTATGCAATGGGGTGACACACCGCTTTCCATTCCAACTCCAACTCATCACGACGACTCCCCATCGCCAGGGCCGGACCAAACGTCAGCGAGCGCCCAATTAACTCCTACGACTGTCATCCACCTCCCCGTCTCGGGCATCGAAGGACTTCCCCTTTCGTCAGCGACCGCGGTGAGTCTGAACATCACAGTTGTTCAGCCACAATCCGAAGGGTTCTTGACCGTATGGCCATGCGGGTCAACCCGACCCAATACATCAACTATCAACTTTGTTGCCAACCAAAACATCGCCAACGGAGCGATCGTGGCGATTGACGAATCATCCACCGTTTGTATCGGCGCATCAACGTCGACCCAGGTACTAGCTGATTTTAATGGATGGTTCTCCTCAGGGTTCCACGCCGTCACTCCACCAGAACGACTCGTTGATACACGACCTCAGTCGCCACAGGGGCTGCTGCAAGTAGATCAAGTTCACGTCAATCGCGAACCGTTACGGATAAACATCTCCAATCTCCCATCTACCACATTGCAGTCAGCTGAAGTAAGCGCACTCATTCTCAACATCACAGCGGTCAATGCTGCGTCCGAAGGATTTGTCACTGCAGTTGCCTGCGGGAACGACGAAGTTGTTTCGTCATTGAATTACTCGGCTGGCTCGACTATCGCGAATCTGGCAATTGTCCCCATTGATCCATTCAGTGGAGACATCTGCCTCTCGTCGTCGATCCCAGTTGACATACTCGTTGATATTTTTGGATGGCTTGATTCATCTTCGTTCAATTCGCTCAAAACTACTCGAGTCGTTGATACGCGGGCACAATCCCCTCAGGGAATGCAAAAAGTAACTCAGTCAATGATTGGTGGCGAGAATCAACTAAGAATCAAAACTTCAAATTTGTTGCCACTTGGCGTGGTGAGTAATCAAGTTCAAGCGCTCATTTTTAATGTCACTGCCATTGCTCCACTGAACTCTGGATATATCACAGTGTTTCCTTGTGGCGAAATGCCGAATACGTCAAGCCTCAACTACAAGGCTGGAGACATCATTGCCAACTTTGTTACGACATCAGGCAGCGACGCAGGTGAAATTTGTGTTTATTCGTATTCTTTGACGGACATTGTCATTGACATCAGTGGGTGGTTATCAATCGGCCAAGGGTTGCATTCAACCCAACCTCAGCGCCTACTCGACACCCGTAATGACATTGGCCCTGCGCCAGTTTGAGTTATCGCCCGAGACTCACAAAGACCAGAGCCAATGCGGCGCACGCCATCCCCACGAATTGCGACCGGTTGGCCTTCTCGCGATCGAGTCGCAGGGCTAACACGATCGTGCTCACGGGATACAACGCGGTGATCACCGAAACCAAAGACAACATGCCTTGGCGATTTGCGTAAACAAACAAAACATTGGCGCCCATATCAAAAAATCCAGCCCACAAGGCAATCGCCGGGATACGGCCTTTACCCAGCCCTGAGCGACGTCGAATTAAGATGATTGTTACCGCGATAGAGATTGACGCGATTCGGGCGGCGAGCAGAGGCCATATTCCCGAATCTGAAGCCGTGCGATCAAGACAAACAAACATCCATCCGAAACCACAGCCCGCTAACGTTGCGACACCGACGATCTTCAACTTGGTTGGCGCGTGCGCAGTTCCTAACGCCCCAGTCACCAAAGCGATCCCCACGATCGCGATCACTATTCCGATATAGGCGATGGTCGACGGACGATCACCAAGAAACAAACCGGTGCCTACGGGAAGAGATGCACTCACCACTGCAGCAAGTGGAGCAACTACCGTCATCGACCCTTTCGCTAACGAGTAATAGAAAAGCGTCAGCCCGATAAACCCACCAACTCCGCCAGCAGCACCCCACAACCAGTCATGTAGCCCCGGCGTTGGATCACCAAGAACTGCCAGAAAAACTCCTAACAACATCAAACTAAAAATTTGTCCCGCACAGGTCACGACCAAACTGTCAATTTTTCGTGTTGCTCGTCCACCGCAATAGTCGCCCACCCCGTAAACAAGAGCAGCGGCGGCGGCAAGCAAAATCTCCACATCACATGATTAGCACGACATAGCAAGCACGATCACACATCAGAGCCGTGACTTGAGTACTTTTCGTCCATGCGTCGTTTATCAATCGTCTTCATCTCAGTCCTCGCCTTCACCGCTTGCAGTAGCAGCGAATCTAAAGACTCGACTTTTTCAGTCCCCGAAACAGATTCAGCAACAACTGAAGCGCCTACAACTGATGTACCCGGCGAAACAACCGCAACAGTGGCAACGCCCACATCAATCGTTGCGCCCTATACCAGTGAGATTTATAGCGATCCCACACACTGGACCTGTCGCCCCGACATGGCCGATACGTGTGATGACGACACCAGCGTCACGATGATCAATGCCGATGGCTCAACTGAAGTTCAAACTTTTACCGTCGACCCCGATGCTCCCGTTGATTGTTTCTACGCCTACCCAACAGCAAGCGAAGATGCCACCTTGAACTCTGACCTCATCGCTGGTCGTGAAAAAGAAGTTGCGTTCCAACAGGCTGCTCGCCTTTCAACTTCATGTCGCATGTTTGCCCCGACGTATCGCAGCGTCACCTTGGCCGGCCTTTTCAACCCAGCAATGCCTGGCGACAGAACACAAGCGTGGTTGACACCATTTGAAGACATCAAAGATGCTTGGAATCATTACCTCGCTAATGACAATCAAGGACGCGGAGTCATCTTGCTGGCTCACTCACAAGGCACCGGACAACTCGTTCGTTTGTTGAAAGAAGTCATTGATCCAAGCGAAGAGCAAAGGTCAATATTGATTTCCGCAATCATGCTTGGTGGAGCAGTCGCCGTTCCCGAAGGCGAAGACATCGGTGCAGCAATGCAAAATATTCCGTTGTGTCGAGCGAACGATCAAACCGGATGCATCATCACTTACGCATCTTTCCGCGACACTGCACCGCCACCCGCCAACGCGTATTTCGGTAAGCCAGGAGGGATGGGCCAACCATCTCCCGAAGGCGAAATGGCTGGATGCACCAACCCCGCCGCATTAAGCGGGGGGACGGGCGTGTTGAAGTCGGCCTTTGTTACCGCCGACTGGGCATTTGCCGATCCTGCACTTGCCGCTTCGATCACTACCCCATTCATGGGATTTCCCGACCTACTCGAGGCCGAATGTATATATGAGAACGGTTTCTCGTATCTAGAAGTTCACACCAACGCCGACCCCGCAGATCCTCGTGCCGATGCATTCAAAGGTGATCTTTCACCCGAATGGGGCACTCATGCAGTCGATTGGGAAGTCGCAAGTCTCAGCATTCTTGATGTCGTTCAAGAAGAGATTGCCGCCTGGGCGACTACTCACTGACTCTGCCCTCAAAGCGCGCTTCATCTAAGGTGCGAACATGCAACATGTTCGTTTTGGTCGTACTGGTCTCAAAGTTTCGCGCCTGTGCCTTGGCACAATGACATTTGGTTATCAATGTGATGAAGACACATCGTTCGCCATTATGGATGCCGCAGCCGAAGCGGGCATTGATTTCATTGATACCGCCGACATGTATCCACTCGGCGCTCCGCCAGAACTGTTCGGCCGAACCGAAGAGATTGTTGGCAAGTGGCTCAAAGGTCGCCGCGAAGATTTCATCGTTGCGACCAAGTGCTTTTTCCCGACTGGCAAGAAAGCCTGGGAAGCCGGCAACTCGCGTCACAACATCATGCGCTCAGTGGAAATTTCACTGACGCGCCTCGGCACCGACTACATCGACTTATATCAAGTGCATTCATGGGATGCCGAGACTCGTGTTGACGAAACTCTGACCGCTATGGACGATCTTGTGAAGTCGGGCAAAGTTCGTTATGTCGGTTGCTCAAACTTCTTGTCGTACCAACTGGCGCGCTCGGTTGGGCGTGCCGAAGTTTTGGGCGTCAGTGGTTTTGAAAGTGTGCAGCCGCGTTACAACATGTTGTTCCGCGAAAATGAGCGCGAACTCTTCCCGTTGTGTGCCGAGGAAAACATCGCAGTTATTCCCTACAACCCACTCGCAGGTGGATTCTTAAGTGGTAAACATTTGCGTGGCGCTCCGACCGAAGGCAGTCGTTTCACACTCGGATTCGCTGCTGGTCGATATCAAGATCGTTATTGGCATGATCGCATGTTCGACACCGTTGACAAACTGCGCCCGATTGCCGAAGAGGCTGGCGTCTCAATGGCAACGCTTGCAGTGCAGTGGGTGCTCGCCAACCCAACGATTACGTCTCCGATCATTGGTGCAAGCCGACCTGACCAGATCGCTGACCCCGTCGCTGCCGTGGGTTCACCAATCGATGCTGGAATCAAAGCTCGTATCGACGAGTTGACCTACGAATACCGCTTCGGCGATAACGCCCGCTGAATTAATTGCGGTCGGGTGCCCAGTTGCCGTGAAAGCCAAACGGAACACGTGCGGGCAATTTCACCTGAGCCACATAGCCCCGATCAAAGTCCTGCGCATCAAGTACGACAAATTCAGTTGAGTCATTCGATCCGTCGTGCACGAAGGTCACTAACCAGCCATCATCCTCATCGGTGCTTCCGGGTCGAGCAACAAATACTGGCTCACCTGCTGCTCGCGAAACGCCATGATCAAAGACTTTGCGCTCTCCGCTGACGAGGTCGTGTTTGATAGTCGGCCAATGCATTGAGCCTGTATCAATCTGAGCGCAATAGCCGTATCGATACATCTGGCCAGTGAGCGATCCTCGATGTCGCGGGAATTCATTCACCGATGAGTCAATTGTGGTGACCGACACTCGCTTGGTAATCGGATCAATCTCCCAGCGCATTAGTCGCGACACTGCGTCGCCGAATGGACCGAGCAAATCATCACGCATCATCAGGTCGTAAAAACACACGTCAAGCACAACTTTGCCGTCCGGCGTGTCGTAGGCGTTCATCGGATGAAATACATAACCCACCGGCACATCAACCCACACGATGTCGGCTGCAGTGCCTTCTCGCGGCATGAGTCCGACTCGATTGCCGTACTCGGCATTCCATCTGAAGGGGAAACGACCAGCGAAAGCGAGATCGAAGTCAACCAGCACTGGTTGATCGTAAACGACAACGTAACGATTGGTGATTGACATGTCGTGCACCATCGACATACCCGGCAATGGAATATCGACCGTGCGATTCACTCGACCGTCTGTACCAACCCGCACATACTGCACATGATCCATCCACTCGGCCCACGCATAAACGATGGCATGCATCTCGCCGGTTGCTGGATCTATTTTCGGATGCGCAGTGAATGCGCCAGGCAATGTTCCAAAAAAGTCATTATGGCCAACGGTTTCTAATTCGTACGACAACTCGACTGGGCATGCACCCGCTTCAACCATCGCCCAAGTGGTGCCCGCAAATGAACCGACGTTGGTGTTGGGTCCGGTCGGAGAGTTGTTCCAGTTTCGCCCAGCGATATCGGGCAAACCCTTTGTTGCATTCACTGCCGTTGATCCGACATAACGATTGCGATACCACTCGGCGCGTCCTTCTCGTAATCGAATGCCGTGAACCATTCCATCGCCCACAAACCAGTGGTGAGTTGCTGGATCAACCCCAGCAATCGGGTTGGGTCCGTTACGTAAGTACCGTCCGTTT
>Ga0209086_10001458_pt1 | contig 19217 bp, 33 predicted proteins | sample M_130207_XF_Meta_FD_187312 | JGI IMG/M metagenome (GOLD analysis project Ga0209086, IMG submission 187312) | Freshwater microbial communities from Lake Montjoie, Canada to study carbon cycling - M_130207_XF_MetaG (SPAdes) (version 2) | ecosystem: Environmental > Aquatic > Freshwater > Lake... | reverse complement strand
TGGTAGTGATACAGGAGTTGTTACTACTGTTCCACCCGTTGCTGCAGATCCCGCCACTGTTAATGTTACAGTTCCAGGGTTAGCGTTAGCTGCTGGCGTTACAAGCATTGTGCTAGTCAGGGCTGCAGCGATGATTAGCGATACTTTCTTGAATGAGTTCATTCTATTTATTTCTCCTTATGTTAATCTGCCTCTTAACGAGACAGAAATCTGTGACATGTTCACACTATGTTAAACGCTTAAGTCCGTCAAATGTCGCTTTAGTATAACTCGTTTACTTTAACATGAAATGAACATGGGTCTCCGCCGTCTTCCCATTCTTGCATTTCTTCATCATCCATTGGTGGAGCATCGTGTGTACCACAAAAAACTTCAGAAATCCAGCCACGATCAACGCCATTTTTAAACCAAATTTCAAATTCTAAATCCATTGATCTAATTCCTTTAACATCATATGTTTAGCTTTTGCACCTAAAATTCTTTTAACCTCTTTGCCATTTTCAAAAACAATTGTAGTTGGCAAAGATACAATATTATACTCTGCAGCTTTTTCTTTATTTTCGTCTGCGTTTATTTTACCTATCCACAAAGAATACTCTTTTGAAATTTCATCTAAAATTGGAGAAAACATTTTGCATGGTCGGCACCAATCTGCCCAGAAATCAACTAAGATAACCTTATGAGCTTTTATTGATTCTTCAAAGTTATTATTATCTATGATCACTGGTTAAGTATATACAATCATTCTAGTATTGTCAATATAGGTTAACATCATTTGGGACCATTTTTAACTTCATTATTTTTTGAGCATCTTCTGGGAGTGCTTTGAACTTTCTGCTTTGTTTCATTATTTCACTATTTTCTGGGGCAAAGTTAACAAAAATTGCTACCACATAGTCATCTTCACTTAAGGATGGGTACTTTGGTCTATAATGAAAATCTTCGTCCCCCTTTAAAAAGACTGCTGAGTTTGTTAAGCTTGGGAAGTCTACACCTTCAACTGTCAATGGCCAGTCTAGAGTTGAATCTATAATTATATTAAGTGTATGTGTGGCATAAAAATTATCTATGTGATTACCAAGTGATGGAATAACCCCGTCTTTTATTTGATATTTAACGCATTGTGTATAAACTATTTCTAAATCATCAACGCCAAATCCAGATCTAGCAGTTTTAATTAATAGATTGTTTATGTCATCATTAAAATCTATTGTATTCCAGTACCTGCCATAAATTTTTGTATAATTAAAATCATTAGATGACTCTATGTGTTTAAAAACATAGCCTTTAATCATAGAAAAGCTTGCATCATTAAATATATTGTCTTTATAAAATGATTTCATTTTTCTCCTTAATAAATAAATCTTTTATTTTTCAGTAACTCTTTTTTAATTTTTCTTTTTCTGTATAGCAATATAATTTTTTTAATCATTAAAAAAACTTCTTTTTTCTATTGCTTCAATAAAAACATTTTTCCAATATTCATGCTTAATGTCACCAGAATGACCATCTCTTTTTCTTAAAAGATTTTTTGGAACATTCATGTCTGGATACTTGGTTTCTATAAGTTTTAATAAATCTTCTGGGTTAGTAGCTAAAAATAATTTATCTGCCCTATCCCAAAATCCTATATTATTGTTTTCCCTAAAATCCCAAGTAGAATATAGAATTTTAATATTATTTGATTTACAATAATTAATAAGCATTTTCCATCCTACCATAAATTCCATAAATTGTCTCTTATGCTCATCAGGACTAAACAAATTTTTTTCTTCGTGTGGGGATTTCTTCCATCCCTCATTTACATATTTTTGTAAATATGACCAACTTTTCTCTTCTGTGTTCCAATAATAATTTCTTCCAACATTTGGAAGCATCACAAAGAAATGGGTAGGCTTGCCATATTTTTCCACATAAATCATTAAACTTAAAGCTATTTTATGCCATCCGTTGCCAGATTTTCCTAATGAATAATATCCACCAATTTCATATTTTTCTTTTAATTCTAAGTATAGCTTATAGGACCATATTTCATTTAAGTTTCCGCCAACTCCTTCTGTTTCAGAACATCCCCCAAATACTAAATGATATTTTTCTTTATGTACGTTGGTAAAATTATCACATCTAAATGAATCTAAGTTATACTCATAAGATACTGAGCCGTCGTCTACACAATTTTCATTTGGCAATATACTAAATTTTCTTTTTTCTTGTTCTTCTCTTGTTAAATTATTAAACCAAGTTTTGTCAAATAAATTAAAAAAAACATCATTTATCCCTGAGCTTTTTTCAATCATATAATTGGTTATGTCTAGATCTTTATCAAATTTATTTAATTTATTCAATTGGACTCCTTAAATATATATCATAAAATCCTAATTGGTGTAATGAAATTGCATCCACAGACCATTCTTTATTTAAAAATAAAAATTCATTTACGGACTGATATGTTCCATATGGCATATCTTCAATTATACCATCATAAATCAAATAATCATTTAGACCTATTATTCCACCAGGTTTAATCATATTTTTTATTTTATTTAAAGTATCTCTAATTAATTTTCTATCATTAGATAGGTCTACATAAATATAATCATATTTTTTATTTATTGTATCAAGTGTTTGTGGCACGTTACCCTTAATTACATTTACGCCTTTATATTTGCTAAATTTATCCTCAATGTATTCCATATGAGTTTCTGGTGTGTACAATAGCTCATGTTTTGGTTCACATTGGCAGGACCCAAATTTTCTCCAAGACCAACATTTTAGATCTTGATTGTACCAGTCTACTAAATCTATTGATAATGGATTTCTTGATTTAGCCAAAATATCAGAGTAGTACCCCCAAGCAACGCCAAGTTCCATGTAATCACAATTTAAAGGTATTGTTTTTATATATTCTTCTCTATTTGTGTATACCCTAGCTTTAGATAACTGAATCTGATCTATGTGGTGAGAACTTTCAATTTCATCATTTGCTAAATTGTTTATTTTATCAAAATCAAATTGCTTAACTGGTTTTTTTGACATTAAATTGTCACCAGTTAGATTGTTCATTAAGAATTAAGCTTTTAGAGTCCTCATACATTTTTTGTATTTTATCAAACCCACCAGTGTTTAAAAGCATATCTTTTATTTTATAATATATCTCTGGTTTCTGATCTACTGGCACGGCATTATTTATTCCAACATCACCTTTATTATGTATTTGGATTCTTTTTCTAGCAGATTCTTTTAATCTGTCTATGCTATTGTTATCTGCATTTATGTCTAGTAAGTTTTTAACTACATACTCTATATCTGTAGTGACTTGTTCAAAGGTAAATGGTTTTAAGTTTTTAATATTTTTTTCTATACCATATGCATAATTTTTATAAACATAAAAATGCTCCGCAATTAATCTGTCTATGCTCACATGGTTGTACTCATGTGGCTGTGCGACACCGCTAACAATACTGTTTCCAAGACCAGACATAATTTTTGTAATAACTGATGGCAGAAGGTCTGCGGGATCTCTTAATATTGTTGTTTGCGTTATCCCATCAAATTTTGCTAATAATGCTACTGGGGTGTGTATTCTTAAAACAAAGGAATTTGCGTATATGTTACCACCATATTCTACGTCTTTAAGTAAAGTTATTTTATAGTTATACAAAAGAAACTGCATCCAGGCAGTTGCGCTCCTGGGTGCAGAGTTTATTAATATTCTATCATTTACCAATGTTTACTTATCCTTTAGTTCTTCTGCTGCCTCATTAAATTTAGTCATAAATGTTTGAATTACCCAAAATGTAGTTTCCCCAGCATTCTGCGCCAATGCTTTTGAGGCTTCTTCGGTTCTATCTTCAATAGCAAGGGCGTTGTACCATTTCTGGTACAACTCCTCGCCAATTTGTTTAATAATTGCTTCTAATACTGTCATATTAGCCATTTATTTTTTTAGCCCATTCTAATTTAATTGCAGCAAGTTTATCTGCAGCTAATTTAATCTCTGCTTGATACGCTAATTCAGCATCTGCAACCGCTTTATTAGCTTGAACTACAAGAGCAGCCTTTGCTTCCGCAGCCAACTGTTCTGCAGTTTTAATTACTGGATCAACTGGTTTTGACACGGTTGGCGCACTTGGCTGTATTACGCTTGGATTACTAGAAATAAGTTTACCATATTGTCCTCTAGCACCACGTATTGGTTTTGAACTATTATTAAATATATCTAAAACCTGTTGGTAGGTTAAAGAAGGATTTGAATATTTAATACCAGCCCATGTAGCAGCAGCAACCTGTGTTGAAATTGATGAGCCTGTTGCATTTTTTACGGATCCGCCTGGAATTGCAACCTGCATATTGCCAATAGCATAAAAGTCTAATCTATCTTTATCAAAATTAGAATAATTATCTATTTGCTCATATTGATCAGCCATGCCAATTGATATTGAATCATTAATACATGCTGGCCAAGATAATCTTGAAAGGTCTCTCATGTTTCCCGCTGCAAAAAATACTGGAGTTCCAGAAGAAACTAATGATGATATTGCTCCACGAAGCATTGGTGTTGCTGGACAATAGTCTGTTAGGCTTGTTAATATCGAATGGTTTGCCTGAGACATTGCAACGCTTTGAATGTTAAAACGAGATTTATTATCTAATACCCATTTTAATGCTAAAGACACACCAGTTTCACCAGTAACCTGACGATCACCAGAAGGTGTATTTCCAATTATTCTTATAAAAACAATTTTAATATTTGGATTAGTTGCTACTGCAACTGATGCCATTTGTGTTCCGTGATCGAAACCATTTGAAGAAATAATTTTTGATGGTAGCACAGAAGATCCTGTGCCCTCCATAAACTTTTGACCATTTGGACATGAGGCCCATTCCAAAATACATACTTCGTAAACAATTTTATCTTTAAAAATTGGCAAAGAGGTATCTAGTGCTGTATCTAAAACAGCTACTGTAGGTGCTTGTGTTTCCGCCTTAGCTTCTACAGTAATTAACATGGTGGATAGCATTATCGCTACCGCTGTACTTGCAGTTATTAGTTTTTTATTCATATGCATATTCTACTAAATTAGTAGCGTATATGTCAAGAGTTCTTGTCTAACCTTCTTTGATACCATTTGCCAGCGTCTAGTTGTGGCTGGGCTAAGCTGTTTGCTTCCAAAAGAGTTGCAAGCATGTTATTTAACAAATCTATCTCAAACTCTAGCTTGATTATTTGCATTTCTAGTAGTCTTAATCTTTCTGACTTTCTCATTCTGGTCTATCCTTTGGTGTAGGGGCGGTTGCTAGGCTTCCGCAGTTGGCGCATTCCATGTCTAAAAAGTATGTTGAGATATCAAAATTTTCAAATACCACTTTAAGATTCCAAACAAAGCATCCGCATGGGCATACGTGAGTTGGAGTTCCTCTAAGATCCATTGACATATTGTTGTTTTCTGGTCTTAGATCATTAATGTCCATATAGTTTATTATACTCTAAACTTCAATTATTGTAAATGGTGGTCTAACAGACATGTTAAACTTAGCGGCAGCCTCTAGGGCCATCCTAACACGTTTACGAGGTGTTTTGATAGCAGTTGTAGAAAACAGTGACCCTAAAGCCAACTCTTGTCCAGCACCCTCTGCCATATAAGCAACATCTGCTTCACCAATATGAAAATCGGTATCCATTACAAATATTCTACCTGAGCCTTGAACTGTGATGATGAAAACTCCACCTTCATCTCCGTCTTCCGTAGATCCTGCAGTTTGATTACCATAGCCTTGTTCTTTAAATGCCTCTTTAATTGATTCTATAAACTTAGTACGCAAAAACTTATCTAAATTTTTGTAGCCAGCCGTAGGCTTATAAATTGGAGGTGTCCAGTTATATTGTAATATTTGACCCATTCTAAAACTATCTACAAATCCTATACCGTATTGACCAACTTTAAAAACTTTTGGATCCACTCTACAAAAAATTAAACCGCTTTTGTCATCGGACGCAGCAGAATCGCCCCCTAATAGGACTTTATTTTCATGGATTAAGGCTACTACAGCTGTCATAGTACTAGTATACTATTTATAAATTCGAAAGGCTAGCCCTCTTTTTCTGGAAAATCCAGGCCTTCAAGCTCTCTCAGGGCATTTTCAAGTTCGGATTTGACCATAATAAGTTCTTGCAAGGTGCTATAATATTTATCTTTCCATTCAGTTAATTCTTTTTCTAACTGATATAACTCTATTTTAATATCTTTTAATTCTATTTTTAAATGGTCTTGCTCACGCTCTATTTTCCTATTTTTTTCTTTTTTATTATCGCTAATTCCAGCAATAATTGCCGTGCCCATGCCAGACAATATCGCTGCAGATATTGCAATAATTATAGTTGTCAGATCCAGATTCATTATATATCATATTATACCGTATAATGTATATTAAATTAATAACTCAGAAGCTGTAATTTCTTGTCCAACATACTTCCTTTTTAAAACAAATTCCCTAACTACTTCTGCGCCCTGCTGGCGCCCAGTTAATATAATTAACCATCTTGGCTCAAATTTAGAAAGTATGCAAGACTCGCACATAAGTAAATTAATTGAAACAAGTGTTGACTTTTTCATAGTTAACTTGTTTTTTGTTTTATTGCATGAATAGCAAAGAACTTTATCCATTTTCACCCTCTTCTATGTGTGTAAATACTATCTCATCCATTATAATAAACTCCTCATTTCCTAGTAGCTCTTCATGCTCTATTTCATCTTTTGTATATTTAACATTAGACGCAAAAGCACCTAATTTTTCAACGGTTCCATGCATATCATCTTCTGGGATATAGACAATCAACACCCTATCGTAATATTCTTTCACTAGGAACCCCTTCCAGTTCGCATCTTACGCCATATGACTCTATCAATTTTTTTACTTTTGATACATAGTCTATGACCATTTCTTTTTTAGTACCCTCAAATTGTATAAAGTTGTTTTCATACAATCTTAATGCTAAAAATTCTGGATATTTTACAACATCCATTTGTAAGTTGTTTACTGGTTTAGTTATTCCTCTTAAAGCTTTAGCCATTTCTGGTGTGTAAAATACTGGCTTATTTGGCTCACCAGTCCATTGATTGATTCCATGCTTAAAATGATTTTTGTTTTTATCAATGTACATTTTTTGCCTTCAATCTTTTCCATACTTCTGGTGATTTATGAATATTCCTTGGCTTATCTATAGAGCCAGAATTTAAATAAACTCCGCCCCATACTCCATGCTCATTATTTTCAACACCAGTCTTGTAACACATTTTTATAACAGGGCAGGCTAAGCATGCCTCATCAATATTTTTTGCAATTTTGTCATCTATTTCATATTTTTCATAAAATAAATTAGTGTCCATACCTCTGCATATAGAAAGATGCCACCAGTCTAAATCTTCTTCGTCAATACCAATGCTATTTAAAATATTTGACATATTGTTTTGGCAACCCCCATGATCCATTTTTGTTTACAATAAATTTTTCATGTGTACCCCAGTTGTCTTTATGATACATTCCATTTACATTGTAATATCCAGAAATATCTTTTTCCCACAACACTAAATCATAATTATTCCAAAATGAATCCTGTAGTTTATCCTTATATCTTTTAATAAATACATCGACGCCAAGCTCATTTAAATATAACATTATTTTCTGGTTGCTTTCTTTACTAAATCCATCATTGTCTTTCTAAATTCTCTATCAATATCTTCCATATCTGCATGCTCTAGGTGGCAAAATATCATATCGCATACGTCATTAGGTTTAAACTCTACCTTTTTTCTAGAGTGAACCTGGTGTGTACCAGAAAATGTTAAAGCCTGATTATCTTTCAGTGTATACTCTTTTTCATTGACAATAATTGGCCAATCTACAGTTGATTTTATTTGTATGTCAAACGTAAGCATTGGTTTTGTAAAAACTGAATCTATATGGAAATCAAGATTTGGCATTATGTGTGCAGTTGTATCATATCTGGCAAACTGTATTCCTAGTATAGGAATTCTTTTACCATATGCTTGTTCTACACGATCTTCTATAGCATTATATATGTCTTCTGCGCCATTAAATTTTGAGTCAAACTCTTTTATATAAAAAACAGTCTGCCCCCATGGATTATCTTTTTTAATTTTTTCTTTTGGGCAGACGTCTACAGATTTGTATATTCTATTAATTTGATCTTGAGTCAAAATGTTGTCTAAAATTTTATTTTCTATGTCTGGATTCATTAGTATTGACTCAAGTGTGAAGAGTCTTCTCCTTCGTTTACCCATAAATTTTTAGAAGCTTCTGGCATGTACTCTTCAATTGGAATTTCCACACCAACATCAAATGTGTACCAAGTAGGAATTGTAAATCTTAATCCAGACTCTACGTTTTTAACATAATGTAAATAATAATTATTGGCTGGAAACATAACAAGGTCACCTGCTTTTGGCTTTATTTCTAAATCGTAGTCTGGCCATCCAATTTCTCCTCCGACATAGTCATCATTTGGATATATTAATGCAGTAATATTTAATTTATAATAATTAGATTTCATTAATGGGGTTCCGTCTGGGTACTGACAATCTGAATGTAGTCCACTAGACATTTCTGGCTTCCATTTAACTATGTGAAATGGATTCCAGGGCGAAGTTTTTATACTAACCTTGTATCTATCACAGTATTCTTTTTTCATTATTGAAAAAACTTCATGTCCGTATTTCAAAATTAAGTTAAATAGTTTTTTATCTTCATCTTTTATTCTATCTAAAGTTAATGTTTTGCCGCCAGAAAACTCTGGGTCGTCCCTATATTTACCTATATAGTTCATTACTAAATCTATTTCATCACTTGTCATAAAACCAGGAATATGAATTATATTTTCTTTTGATTTACCAATTTTATCAAAATACGCTTGATAATAGTCCCAAATATGTTTTGTCATATTTTTGCCTCTATTTTTTGCTTAAATGATTCATATATATAATTTTGATCAAAATCTTTTTGTGAATCTATCTTAAAAAAACCGTTAAATTTATATTGCTCTAAAAACTCATTTGTTTGAGAATCCCAAGAGGTCCATGTTAAATCTATGCCAGTATCTTTGCAATATTGGTTTAAAAATGTAATTGATTGAATATATTTTAATGCAAGTAGTTGAAGTGGTAGATCATGGGGTTCTGCCATCAAGTTATGCTCTTCGCCACCAGAATGCTGCCTATACATTTTTGGCTTAAATCCTTTTGCTTCTGGCCACCATCCGTATGCTCTTATTAGCTCTGGCATTAAAATAAAAAGTTTTGAAGGTTTTCCGTATAAGTTAATATATTTTAAAATATTGTAAACAAGTCTATCTGAATCTACTCCTGCGTAGGATATGTTAATAAAATTACATTTATCTTTATAAAATTCATTGTGTATTTTATAGGCCCAGCCATCTTCATATTTAACGTCCATTGGTATTGTAAATTCACAACCAGCAAAAACTACGTGACAATCTGTATCTTCAATTTTTTTAAAGTCGTCGCATCTTAAGCCAACATTATTCAATTTATAGTTTATGTCTTCTGTTTCTTTCCATGGATTATGATAATCAAATAGTGGCTCAACATGATATGAAAACCATGGGTAATAAGAGGGGCTAATCTCTTTGAGTATATCTAAATATTTTATTTGCATTTTACCTAATCTATAAAAGGATTGGTCCTAATACATAATTATACAGCATTTGAAAATAGATTGTCAACTGATTTTATTATTTATTTTTAGGTATTAAAGTTTGAGGACCCTCTGTGCCAAATAAAGATTTTTTTACTGGAACACAATTAGGGACTCTTCGGCCATTTTTGTCTTTCATGCCTACCTGCTTATATCCAGACCAGCAAGCTTTTTCCATATTATCCCAGTTGTCTTCCTCTTCATTATCTGACTCGTAAGATTTTGAAATTTCTTCATCTGACAAGTTATCTAAATTATCCATTTTTACCCTTTAATTTCTTGTCCACATGATGAACATGCTTTTGATTTTTTTGCTTTAACGGTAGTTTCTGTTTTTGTACTTGAAGATTCACCAAATTTGGGTCTTCCAAAACCTACAATAGAAACCATTATATTCTTTTTATTTTTTTTATATGCACGAAGTTTTTTGGCTACTTCTCCGCCATTTCTCTGGCTTCCTTTTTCACTTGAAGATGTATTTCCTTCAATACACCATACTGTTCCATCGCCATTGTCTACTGCAACTATTCCTACGTGTGATATTCTATCTACACCATCTGATGGGAAATCAAAATATGCGACATCTCCTGGCTCTGGGTCTGCGATGTCTCCGTCAATCCATTGACCAGATTTTTTAAATGCTGCTGCACCACCTGGAGTATATACTGTATTAGGAACTTTTATTCCTGCTTCATTTGCACACCACATAACAAAAGATCCACACCAAGGTTGAAAATTAGCTTTTGTAAATGCACCATATTTTGTTTCATTGTCTTTAGGACCTTCAACTGTTCCTATTTCTGTTTTAGCAATCTCAACAAATTTTTCTGCTGATGACATAGTTATTACTTATCCCAACTAGTATCAACAGGTTGTTCTGTTGGCATTGCACCGTCTGGCTTTGCTAATCTACGTGCTTTTGCATCATCAATTTCTGATTCTAACTTTTTATCCGCCTGAGTATTTTTTGCATCTATTTCTTTATTAGCCAACTGTGCTGACATCACATCTTTAGCACCTGATTGACCAATCAAAAGCCCAGCTAATGTTCCTGTAATAAATGTAGCAACTGATCCCAATACATTAAAAAACATCTTATCATTTTCTGACTGTGCGCCAATTGGCTGTGTCACAAATAAAAGTCCATATAAAATTCCCAATGCGGTACATAATAAAATTGTACCAAGCGTAATTCCTAAAATAAATTTTAATCTAGCGTCTAAATCTTGTGGAGATAATCTTTCTTTAGCCATTGATTGTTCCTTCTGTAGTTGTTTGTTGTGCTGTATCAGTTTTAATTAAATCTTTTGTACATGTTCCAGACGCCTCACAAATAGGAGGATTGCACTCTGCAATTTTCCAATTTGCTGGATCTTGACATGGATATCGATAACCACCATCGTAGCCACATCCTGCTAATAATAGCATTAATAAGCCAGATAAAGCAATAGGGATTATTTTTTTCATATCCCTATTATACCTTACTCTGAATCTTTATTTCTAATTGGATAAGTAATAGCCCAAGCCACTAGGGTACCAATAATTGCATAGCCAACAACGGTTTTTGCAGATCCGTCAAGAACTACCCAAGCAATAAACATTCCCAATAGGGTCCAAAGCTGGTCTATCATATCTTTAAATATTCTCTTTATCATGGTTTTCTTCTCCTTATTCTTGGATCTCCACCTAATGGTCCACCGCCACTTGTTCCTTTAGGAGTTGCTCCTCCAGTTGTTGCTCTAGATGCAGATGATGCGGCATTTGCAGCGGCACTTCCTGCAACGCTAACTGCGTTTATTGCAGCATTAGTTGCAATAATTGCAGACACTACCATTTCTTCTGCTTCTTTTCGTTCTTCATTACTCATATCAGCACCAATATTTAATACAGCAGTTAATGCCTGTCCTGGATCATTAAATATTGCTGAGACAAATTCTGATGGAGACTCCAGCACTTGTAAAGCTGCTGCTATCTCTGCTACTATTATAACGGAATTTCCATTCTCATCCTGCCTTACTTCAACGGGCGTAGCGTCTGGCAAGTCACTGTAGGTAAGTCCAGCATCTTGTATATCCTGTGCGGTAACTGCTTCGCCATTTGCCGATTCAATAAGAGCTTCTGCAACTAGTGATCTTTCTGCTTCAGTAAACTCACCATCTGCTGATAATACCTCAGATAAATTATTAATTTCATCTGAGGTAATTTCTCCATCTGCACTTAAAGTATTTAAAATTGCTTCCGCATCAGATGTGGATAGTTCGCCATTATCAACTAAATCATTAATAATATTTTCAATTTCTTGAACAGTTAATGGGGCTTGCTCTTCAACTGCAGGTGGCTCGATAACTGGTGGTTCTTCTGCAGGTGGCTCGATAACTGGTGGTTCTTCTGCAGGTGGCTCGATAACTGGTGGTTCTTCTGCAGGTGGCTCGATTGGAGTTGGGGCAACTGGTGCAAGGTCTGGTGCTGGAGCAATATAAACTGGAGTAACTGCTGCTATCTCTGCTAATTTTGTGGCTAATGCCGTAGCCGCTGTTGATAATGCGGTCAAAGTATTTTGTGAAACAGTTGCTATTGGTGCAATTACTGTATTTGTATTTATTGTATTTGCTGCTACAACTGCTGTAATTGCTGAGTTTAATGTAGTAATTTGTGCATTAGCTGTATCAATTGCTGATTGTATTGCTGCTGTTGAAGGATCTGGTGTAGGTGTAAATGATGCACCTTGACTAATAGTTCCATTAAATCCAGGCCCAGAATTCGTATCAGTGATAGGAGTAATTGTTCCATTAGTACTTGATCTAGTATTAAAACGAGCACCATTAGGTATAGGACCAGTAACACTTACATCTGCCGACCAAGCACCGTCTGCTGGGTTTACATCAGCGTTAAATCTAATTTGTGTCATCTGAGTATCGGCTGTTCTTAAAGGATAAACACGAACATCCCAAGCCACTGAAAGAGTATTAGTTGTTGTTGAGTAGGTAACTCCAGAGCCACTACTCCAAGTGGTCCAGTCATATCCTGCTATAGAAATAGAAGGGGCAGTTGGTGTTGAATAATAATTTTGTCCTTCGTTAACACCAAAAGTAATAGTTGCATTTGAACCTACATACACATTATTATAAACAGTGTTTCCCATACGTAAATTAAATGGAAGGTTCATTCGAATGCCCGCATCGTCTGTATTTGCCAATACATTTGTTGATGCTCCAATTGTTGCGGCTAATGCATTTACAGCATCTTGAGCGGTATTGATTGCAACGTTTGCCTGAGTTAATTGTGTTTGAGCCTCTGTTTGTGCGGGAGTTACTGCTGCTAACGCAGTAGTTGCTGTTGCTATGGTTGCTGTAGTTGATTCTATTAATGTTTGTGCTGATTGAATTAAATTAGTTGCTGTTTCTGTAAGCAAAGGCACTTCTGATACCGCAGTAGTTGCTGCAGTGACTGCAGTAGTTGCTGATGATACGGCTGTGTTAGATGCTGTTACTGCCTCAACGGCAGTTGTAATTGTTGCAGTTGCTGTTTCTGATGCTGATACCGCCTGTGCAACTTCGGTAGTGGCCGTTACAAGAGCGTCATTAACTGCTTGTTGCGCTGGGCTTACTACTACCTGTTCTTGTCCGCCTTGATCTGTAGCCCAAGCATAACTTGGTCCAATAAAAAATAGCCAACCCGTTACGAAAAGGCTAGCTAAAAAGTATTTTAACTTTCTACTCAATTGGATCTCCAATGCAACAATATTTTTGTTACATTGAAATTATATCATGTATACCTATTTAAATACTATTAGTTACTTAGGATTATCAGTTTTGTAAAAGCCATTTCCTTTAAATTGTATACCAAAAGATCCGTAAACTCTATTCATTGGATACCCGCACTTTTTACAGACCTCTGCAGAATCTGCTTCAGAAAAAGGTTTTACGACTTCTTTATCTAAGTCGCACTCTATACATGCATACTCATAGGTTGGCATCTACTTCTTCTTTGCTTTTTGTTTTGCTAAAGCATCAAAATCTTTTACTTTAGTCTCCCCCATGTATCCCCAAGCGTATCCTTCGTTAATCATTTTTTGATTTATTGAAACTTCTGATCCGTCTAGAAATACCCATCCAAGAATACGTCCATATTTTTCCGATGAGTCCATTTTTTCTGTTTTAATTACAACAGTTTTAGACGCATCAATTGCTTTCTTTAAATATTCTTTAGATTCAAGACCAAGAGCTTTTTCTATTTTGTCTGCGGTGCGGCTTTCAGGAGTGTCTATTCCTGCCAACCTTACTCTTGAGCTAAATGAAATATCAAAACCAAGATCAATCTCTACATCAATTGTGTCTCCGTCAACAACTTTACTTACTTTTTTAACATAATACTCAAACATTATACTCCTTAAATTTATAATGAGCAGTTTACAGACTTACTCAGGTCAATCAGTTATTTAATGTCGCTGTCTCCCCCGACATACCTGCGACTCCCCGATGAAAGGGTGCAGGTTCTTATTATACTATTTATTTGATCTTGATGACTTTTGGTTTTTTCTCTTCTGGGACATTTTTACTAATGTGTATGTGGAGCATGCCATCTTTCATTTCGGCAAGATCAACTTCCATATATTCTCCTAATGAAAATGACCTTTCGAAATTTCTTTTGGCAATTCCTTCGTGGATATATTCTCCATCCCAGTGTTCTCCGTGTAATTCACCTTTAATTACTAAATTATTATTTTCAATGTAAATACTAATGTCTTCACGTTGGAATCCAGCAATTGCCAAGCTAATGCCGTAGGCACCATTATCGAATTTGACTAGATCGTAAATTGGATAGTTAGAGTTTGAAGATTGCATTTTTGCAAAATTTGTATCCCATCCAATAAAAAATGGATCATTGAAAAGATCCATAGCAAGTTTTGTTACCATTTTATTCCCCTTTCAAGCGAATAATTTAAATTAGGCCCCATTCGGCGACCTATATATTATTATATCATTTATTAAAAAATTCTACCAGTCAGACATTTCTTCCATAAGCTTCAAAAGGCTGGATATGTCTTTTTGGCTAGTAACTATCATAAAATCATTTACCCCATATTTTTGAGATATGTTTCTAATTTGTTCTTTAACTTCTTCCATGTTGCCACGAATTGAATGATCTTGCTTTTCCCAAACAGAGGGCCTATCAGCTTTATTGCTTCTCCATGATTGATAATAATATTCTATCTCTGAGTCTAGATCTTCTTTATTTTCTCTAATGAGTGGATCAATGCATAAAACTAATTTAGTGTTTTTTGCTTTAGCATAATTTTCTTCTAACCTGCTTTCATGAAAAATAATATAATCAGTCCATTTATTTCCAAGTTCAAGTGTAGATGGAGAGTTTGCTATTGTATAGGAGATTGGTGCTTTTGATTTCATAGAGTTAAAAAATTTATTTGCCCATTGATCTGTAAACTCTATTCTTTTATCAATTGTATTTATTAATGATTCTTCAAGATTATACATTTCAATTGCTGTTTTTTCTTCTTGCTCTAGCATCTTGCCAGCAACCATATTAAATGTTAATCTGTCTCCAAAATTTAATTTCATTGTGTTAAAAAATCTAATTGTATATTCTGGGCTTATAGTGTATGGTCTAAAAGCCATCATAAATTTAAGTTTTTTTGTTTCTTTTATCATGCTTGGCAAAAATGGAACAAAATCTGGGGAAAAAATTGAATATGTTAATAAAACAGAATAAGCTTTTGATTTTTCTAAAACCTTTGACATTTCAATTAATTGGGATTCTGTATTTCCAAAATCAAATCTATGCATCCAATGAAATTTCATTCGCTGTTTATCTCTTGGTATTTATTTAAAATTTGTTCTGCCCAATATCTATGGCAAGCAACTCCCATATGACCTACATCTCTTGCAGCTACGTCTCTTGCTGTATACCCATTTTCTTCCGCCCATTTATAATTATTTTTAACATTTCCAAAATCAACATATGATTTAAATAAATCACTTTGTCTAATAGTTGAAGCTCCGTACTGGTCCCATGTTCCCCACAAAAGACCTATGTCCATTGCTTTACAAAGTTGTTCCATAATTAGAAAATTTTGTATTGAGTGTACAACATAATCAGAGTTTCTTTCATCAGTCATATATTCAGGAATCATTAGTTTGCCATTAACGTGCTGTGCTGTATTCATAATTTCTTCATTGAAGTTATTCTCAATCAAAAATGATTCAGTATCGTTTATTTTAGCATCTTTAAAGTCTTTTAAAAAGAATTTATCTTTTAAATTATAAGAAGCTAAAGACTCTAGTCCCCATTTTGGCTCCCATGTTAATTTTTCTTCATTCCAATGAGAGAATCTATAAAAATCTGGGTAGTTAACAAATAAAAAATCTGGCTTTCCATACTCTAAAATATAATTTAATATTTGTCTATTAATTGCAATAATATTTAAAGCTCTTGCTCCTACGTTAAAAAATCCAGAACATTTTTCATTTTCTGATATTTTTGAATATACTTGATGCGCCCAAGTATTTTCTAATTTATGTCCCATTCCTTCTGTTTCCGAGCAGCCAGCAAAAAGTATATGTTTCCCGTTATGACTTTTAGTAAAATCATCACACCTAAATCCAGAAGAGTTATATTGATATGTGTGATTTTCGTCTTCTGGGATACCTAATTTTTTTTCATGACTTAATAATTTAGAAAAATAAAGTGGATCCATAAAAGTCACTAAACCTTTTGCAAATTGAAGTCCAGAAAAGTTTTCTTTTTTATATATGTTAATCTTTTTATTCATTATCTTCCTCCTCGATTTCTATCATGCCATGCTGTCTTGCTATTTTTTTTGCCTCTTTTGTTAAAGTAATTGTTGCCTCAAGGTTTTCGTTATATTCCACAGATATTAAATCTTTTTCATAAAGATCAAGAAGTGTTTTGTCTATATAGTCTTTATGAGATTGCCATAGCTCTGGAGCCAATTCCTCTGCTTCATCTGTAATTTTAAAAATTATTTCGCCGTACTCATCTACACCAGATATTTCAATAGCACCAATTTCAATGTAATACTCTAAGTCTATATCAAACTGTTCTTCTGAGTCTTCCAAAATATCTCCTTGTGCAACAGGTAGGACTCGAACCTACGGTTACCGAATTATGAGTTCGGGGCTTTAACCAACTAAGCTACTGTTGCTCAGTTAGTATATTATACTTATAATGGTCCTGCCAGTCAATGATATCATTTTTATCATTTAATAGCGGTTGCCCTTTTATATTTAAGCTAGTATTTAATAAAATAGGCACACCTGTTTGCTGATAGAACTTATTTAAAACACGCCATAATCCTCTGTGCTGATTTTTGTTTACTGTTTGCACCCTTGAAGTTCCATCAATATGCACAACAGAGGGAATTAAGTCTGGTTTTTTGCATTTGACGGCATATTGCATGTATGGTGAAGTAAAATTCATTTCAAACCATTCGCTAGCACACTCTTCCATTATTACTGGTGCAAATGGCCTAAAATTTTCTCTTTGTTTAATTAAGTTAACTTTATTTTTAATGTCTGGGTCTCTGGGATCCGCTAAGATACTTCTATTTCCTAATGCTCTTGGTCCGTATTCGGCTCTTCCGTTTGCTACTGCTACTATTTTATTTTTTAATATTTCATCAACAATTTCATTAACGGGATATTCTCCTGATAAATTATATCCAAGATATGGACCATTCCAATTTAAATGTTTGCCATACAATAACGCTGCTGCTCCCAATGAACTTCCAGCATCTCCTGGGTTGGGCATAATCCAAACGCTATCAAATATTTTCCAAAGCAATGTGTTGGCAGAGCAGTTAAGGGCACAGCCTCCCATAAAAACTAAATTTGTTTTTTCAGTTATTGATTTAGCCATATTCATAAATTCAATTAGTCTTTGTTCATAAATTAATTGAGCAGAGGCTGCAATATCAAATTTATCTTGGTCTGACACCCAGCCCCAGTCAGTAATTCCTTTATGAAAATTGTATTTTTGTTTTGTTATGCTTGGAAAATATTCATTAACTTTTTTTAAATATTTATTTGGATCTCCGTAACCAGCCATTCCCATCATAATGTATTCTTCTTGATTTGGCATTAACCCTATAAGCTGAGTAAATGCGGAATAAAAAAGTCCAAAGCTTACAGGGTAGTTTTGTTTGTAAACTTGTTTAATGTTAGATCCTTCTCCTACCCATACCGTAGAAGTATTAAATTCTCCAATTGCATCTAAAACTACAATAACCGCATCTGTATAATTACTTGTGTAGTATCCTGCTGCTGCGTGGGATTTGTGATGCCCAAAGGAAGCCCTAGGAATTTTTTTAAGGGGTGTTTGAAGAAAGTATGGCTTGTCACCACCAAACCCGCCATGAATGGCTATACGGGCCTTCTTTAGCCATCTGTTTTCATAATAAGCTATTTTATCTGGATACCCGTACTCTAATGCATCTTTAATTAAACTATCATTTGTAAACCAATCATTTTTTTGCTTGCTATATCTTTCAGCATGCCCAGAAAACAATATGTCTCCATCTTTAATTAAAGATACAGAGGCATCATGAGACGTCTCATTAATTCCTAAAATTATCAATATATATACCTATCTTTTTTTTTAGTAAATATTTTTTTAAATTTCCCAATAAGTGTATAACACATATAAATAAAAAATCTATAGTCCACGATTTTTAATCTCCTCTATAAAATTTTCTGCAACGTGTGTGTGGGTGTGAGACCCCCAATGACCCAGATAATGAGCATTTTGGTGTAGCTCCCAATCTGCTCCTCTGTCAAAAGATTTGCTATGGCTTTTTTTCATATCCTGATGACATTTGTTATATTTAGATAAATCTGTTTCTTTTAAAGGCACTGTCTGGTCCCAGTTTTTATCAATAGTAAAGTAGTTATTAAATTCAGTATTCATTAATTCATTTTTATTATTATACACATCTACCCAGTTAGTCCACAAAAGCTTTATGTTATTTGAATGACAATATGTTTCTAACATTGAAATAAACATTAAATTTACCCAAACCCTGTGCTCATTTGAAAATGCTTGATCTACCGTTATTGGCATTTTTAAATAAGTATCTTTTTTTGCTACCTCTATTGATCTATATGGACCTAAATCGCTACCATACCTTTGCATTAAAAGGTATTCATAGGGTTTAGATGTTAAAAATTCAGAGTCTACAAATGCAAATGTTCTGGTTAATGGAGGAAAGGCACACAATATGTATTTTGGGTTACCGTATTTTTTACAATAATTAAATATGTTTAAAATACATTGCATTGCCGATCCAGCACGGAATGATAAGTTGTTATATGTAAGGCCCAGATTTTTTGCCACAATCTCTCCCCATATTTCACCATCTTCTACTCCAATACCAAACGTTTGAGAGCATCCAGAAAATAAAATATCTACATTGTTAATAAAGTCTGGCCCCCTGTGGCCATCAGACTTTA
>Ga0209086_10001457_pt1 | contig 19220 bp, 15 predicted proteins | sample M_130207_XF_Meta_FD_187312 | JGI IMG/M metagenome (GOLD analysis project Ga0209086, IMG submission 187312) | Freshwater microbial communities from Lake Montjoie, Canada to study carbon cycling - M_130207_XF_MetaG (SPAdes) (version 2) | ecosystem: Environmental > Aquatic > Freshwater > Lake... | reverse complement strand
GAGCTTGTTCACTGGTTGGTGCATTCCTTCATCTGGGACAAAGATGCGCGTCGAGATCACCCAAAAGATGCGAGCTTGAAATCAAAGATTGATTTCAATGGGGTATTACCCCACAATGAAAACGTCTAAAAGGATAGTTAACAATTAGCATATTGTTAATAACAATGCGCCACCCTACCCTCCTTCTTCTCGGCTTTGCGGCCTGCATGATCGCCTCCTGCTCCTCCACGGGATTAGGCAAGAGTGCGACCCGCATCACCTCGGTCCGCACCACGGCCTATACCCACGGGGAGTCTGACCACATCATCTATGGCGCACGGACAGCAGTGGGTACAAACCTCAAGTATGGCAATGTGCGTAGTGCCGCTGCCGATTGGTCCGTTTATCCGGTAGGCACGATTTTCCAGATTGAAGGGTTACCCTATGTCTATCAGGTCGATGATTATGGCTCTGCGCTGGTAGGCACCAACACGATCGATCTCTACAAACCCGACAAAGCCACCATGAAGGCTTGGGGCGTACGAAATGTTAACATTCGCGTGATCAAATGGGGATCATTCTCGAAGAGTCTCTCCATCATGAAAGATCGCACCCGCTTTTCCCACATCCGCCGCATGGTTGAGCGGATCGAAGTTAGCTCTTAGGTTCTCGGTACCAGTTACAGAACGGTGACCAAGCAAGAGCGCGCTGCCTATATACTGAAGCGATTAGGCGAACTGTACCCCAATCCACCGATCCCGCTCGATCACTCGGATGCATTCACTCTTTTGGTGGCCGTATTGCTATCAGCACAATGCACCGATGTCCGGGTCAATCTGGTGACCCCGGGATTGTTCGAACTGGGCAGAACCCCCGCCATGTTGGCAGCCGCTCCGCTTGAAAAGATCGAAACTATCGTGCGGCCATGTGGTCTTGGACCGCAAAAAGCCAAGGCCATCAAAGAACTTTCACGCCTGCTGTTGCTCAATCACGAAGGACTGGTGCCGGCCTCACTCGAAGCTTTGGAAGAACTACCCGGAGTCGGCCACAAGACCGCGCAAGTGGTGATGGCGCAGGCTTTCGGAGTGCCCTCCTTCCCAGTGGACACGCATATTCATCGCTTAGCCCAGCGCTGGAGTTTGAGCACCGGGAAATCCGTGCTGCAGACTGAACGTGACCTGAAGCGACTGTTTCCAGAGGAGTCTTGGAACCGTTTGCATCTCCAGTTCATCTATTACGGCCGCGAACACTGTTCCGCACGTGGATGCGACGGTACGATCTGTGAAATCTGCCAGACTTGCTTTCCGGAGCGCCGTAATCCAAAGCGCACCAGAAAAGCATAACACCTCTGGCTCTCACCAGCGCAAACGCAATGCCGTACGGAATGCCCTTGTCGTGTCGCCAAAGTCAGCACCGATGCCAATATCTAGCATAGGCAGCACCCGGAAGTAGCTGGAGAGATCGAGCATCTTGCTATCATATTTATCAGCGCTGCTAACAGTCACACCCGCCTGCAATTCGACAAAATCCCATGGGGTGAACCGTAATGCCGGCCGTACATAGATCGAACCATCACTGAAACTCACTGCGGAGTTTTTGGCCTTCAGGCTGGCATAAACCATCCCTGCCTCTGCGACAAAGGTCAGACGATTCGTAATAAGCGACGTGTGAAAGCCAGCGCCCGCCTGGATACTAGCAAAGTCATAATCAGCATTGGCCGCACCAGCTACGCCGCCACCAGAACCGCTGCCCCAATTGGCACCAAACTTTAGGTAGAGTGGGTTAAACAGAGCCACCGTGAGCGTCGCACCAATAGTGCTGGCTCCTTTCAAGCCCGGTAGTTTGGGATCCACATAACGATAATAGGCTTCCAGATTGTTAAAATTCACCAAGCTAGGCCCAGTCTTGCCTCCAACAGGTGCGCCATAAGCGGCCGTTGGAGGTGCTGCTGTATAAGCCCCTGTTCCCTGCGGCGTGTATGATGACATTTGGCCCGGTGGCGGCACCGAGGCGTAAGGGTCTGCATAAGGCGGCGGCGCAGTCACGCCAGCGGAAACCGTGGGAGGCGGCAATGAGTTAGGATAGGCTGGGACACTGGGAGGTGGCGTTCCATAACCTGGAGGCGGCACCCCCATGACTCCATAACCAGGAGGCGGTGCCCCTTGGCCAAGAACACTGTGGCAAAGGGCAACGCTGAGGCTCAGAGCGCTAAATAGGATCCTTTTCATGGCAATCGGGGGTCTTATTGATTATTTAGTTAAATTAAATAATCTCTCAAATCAATAGATTCAGCAAATCTTTTTTGCGATTTTGAGATTTTCACTCCTAACAGTCGCTATATCCCATCCTTCATCACGGTATCCGGCAGGCGCCGTTGGCGCCCTGCCCTTCGACTTTAGAACCTTGTACCTCAGTTCCCCGCCTGGAGTCAGCGAGAGCGTTTCGCTTTTAGTACCTCTTCCACCTCAGCGACCGACAGACAGTTGATGACATCCTTGCGAGTGAGCCAGCCTTTGCGGGCTGCTCTGACGCCGTAGATCACGGCTTGAAGGCCTTGGGTGCTATGCGCATCGGGATTGATGCTGCATTTGACGCCCTTATCTTTCGCGAGCTTCCACCAACGCCAATCCATATCAAGCCGCCATGCGCTGGCGTTGAGTTCGATAATGGTGCCTGTTTCGGCAGCTGCATCGATGATAGCAGCGACGTTGACGTGGTACGCTGGTCGCTGGAGCAGCAAACGGCCCGTGAGATGGCCTAGCATGGTAACATGCGGATTTTCGATGGCGCGGATGATGCGCTTCGTCATATCGGCCTCGGGCAAATTGAAGACGTTGTGCACCGAGGCGACGACGTAATCGAGTTGACTCATGATTTCGTCGCTGAAGTCGAGACTACCGTCTTTGAGAATATCCACTTCACTGCCGGCAAAGATGCGGAAATCGTCGAAGTCGGCGTTGAGTCCTCTGATCTCCTCAATCTGGCCGAGCAGCCGCTTTTCATCGAGCCCATTAGCCTGAAAGGAGGATTTGCTGTGATCCGCAATGCCAAGGTATTGCAGGCCTAGATCGTGTGCAGCAGCAGCCATTTCACGCAGCGTGGCACCACCATCGCTAGCAGTGGTGTGGTTGTGAAAGACGCCGCGCAAATTTTCGAGCTGAATGAGGCGCGGGAGGACGCCGTGCTCAGCGGCGTCGATCTCACCCGTATTTTCACGCAACTCGGGATCGATGAAGTCGAGATCCAAAGCACGATAAAGGTCTGCTTCGTCGTGAATCGGTGGAATCACCGATGCATCGGCATGATCGGGCACAGTAGTGAACGCGTATTCGTTCAGCGACCACCCACGATTAAGCGCGCGCTGGCGGATGGCAACATTGTGTTCCTTGCTACCGGTGAAGTAAGCGAGCGCGAAGGGAAACTCCTTGTTTGAAACCGCACGCAGATCGCACTGCACGCCATTGGTAACATGCACGCTGGCCTTGGTCGGCCCTTTAGCGATTACATCGGCGACTAGAGGCAGTTCCACGAAGGCGGCGATAACTTGATCAGGATGCTTGGTGGCAACGAGGAAATCGAGATCATGCACAGTCTCCTTACCGCGACGGAAACTGCCGCAAACTTCAGCATGTGAGACATCGGGATGCTCACGCAACGTTGCGAGGATCTGCTGCACCAAAGGATAAACCTGATCCTGCCTGAATTCAGAAGCGTGCTGCTCACGAAATGCGATACTTTCGAGGATTTTCTCCACCGTCTTGCCCCCAAAGCCTGAAAGCTTGGCCGCCTCGCCGCTTTCGCAGGCACGTTTCAAATCAGCAATAGAAGACACACCAAGTTCGGTATGCAACGCAGCCACTTTCTTTGGCCCGAGGCCCTGAACGTCGAACAGCTCAAACAAGGTTTCAGGGAACTCAGCTTTGAGCTTTTCATAGAACTCCAGCTTTCCGGTTGCGGCCATTTCGTGAAGTTTATCACGCAGCGCTTCGCCGAGGCCCTTGATACCCGTGAGTTGGTTCTCAGTGGCGAGTTTCATGATGTCTCCGCTGAAACTTTCGACAATCTCGGCTCCTGTGCGGTATGCACGGACCTTGAAGGTGTTTTCCCCCTTCAATTCTAACAGCAGGGCGATGCGTTCAAAAATAGTGGCGGCGTCTTCGCGAGTCATGCGCGCATGATGGCGTGAGATTGCTACAGGTGAAACAGATAGTAATCGTAAGCTGCGGATTCACCCATCATTTCCACTGCTGAACTGAAACTCCCCTCATGGAACATGATTCCACACATCAAGACTGGGGTGTAGCCACCTCAGTTTCGTCCACGTAGGGTTTCCCGGTGATTTTTTCGATCTTCTCGCGGTTCTCTTCTTCGCTGAGTGGAGGTTCCTCTTCTCCCTCGCCTTTCGAAGGACCGTGGTAGGTCACGTTCCATTTCAGCCGCTTCCAGCCGCCATCGATGCGCTTGAAACTGTAGTGCAGTTTAGGTTTACGAAACCCAAAGCCGTCATTAATGGGTCCAATGGCTAGTTCGACCTTCAACGGTGGCTTAACCGAGGTCTGCTTGATTTCGACTGGAGGCTGGGAATGATCGCCTTCGAGCAAAAAGTGATCGTCCTCCTCCTTGGTTAGGCCATCGCGATGAAAAGCATTGATGGACCAGTCATAGGCAGGAAACGTCTGCGCGATATCCCACATGCTAGGTTTTTCGTCCTCGGGCAGTTCCACGACGTCTTCGATGATCTTCTCCGCCATGGCAGGCCGTTTGACCTTTAGCAGGCGCTCATCCTTCACCCTCTGCACCCGCTGAACGGGAGTTTCGCAGCCCGTGAGGGTCAGAAGACAAAGGGTGGCGATAATAAAAGTGATCCAACGGGGCATAGGTTTAGGGCAATATGGTCTTCGGAGAGGCATTTTGTAGGCCAATATCAACGAGAAGAAAATGACGATCTCGTGACCGCATACACTTATCCTAGCACCAATACACCGGGTTTCGGGTTGTTGGAGCATAGGCAAGGCTGCATGATCGAAACATGACATCATCCGGTCTGCGCAAGAGTCTCGATGTAGTCGCCGTCATCGAAGCGGCGAAGGGGGCCATAGTGTTGCTAGTAGGGTTTGGCCTGCTGGGACTGTTGCACCGGGATCTACCTGCCTTGGGTGTTGAGGTGGTGGCACATCTACATCTAAATCCAGCAAAGAAGTATCCGCACATTTTCCTAGATCTCGTTGCATCGCTGAATGACCGCCGGTTGTGCTTCATGGCCGGCATGGCAGCTCTATATTCCACCGTCCGATTTGTGGAGGCTTATGGCCTCTGGCGGCAAAAAACTTGGGCGGAGTGGCTCGCACTAGTGGGCGGTTGCATCTACCTGCCGTTAGAGATTTACGAGATCCATGCCAAGGCCTCGATCGTTCATGTATCTGCGCTGCTCATCAATCTCGTGGTGGTTGTGCTGATGGGTTTGGTGCTTCTACAGAAGCGGCGAAGTAAGCATTCCTAAAACTAGCAAGGCGTATTCCAGCTGAATTTTCATCATCGTTGCCAAAGTTTTACATCTGTCTGACACATCGTTTTCAATCTGTGCGAATCTAACACTACATCATTAGAGCAGCATAAGGCTGCAGATCGAAAATTTCAGATAGTGGTTCCTGCATGGCTGTTGGTACTCACTCAAAAGACCGGGGCAGACCGAGTGATCTGCCCCGGCCTTTTTTTGACTTTCATTGCGATTTCCGCACGGCGACCCCTTGCCAGTCATACGTGGACGCGTAATCTCGCCACGCATGCCTGACCTCGACATCCGTGAAATTCATCTCCTGCGCGGCCCAAATATTTGGGCAAATTATCCCGTGTTGGAGGCTTGGGTGGACTTGGGAAGCTTGAAGGATGCGTCTTCAGAAGAGATTCCCGGATTCAATGAGCGCCTAAAGACGTGGCTGCCGGGCATGATCGAGCACCGATGCAGCGTCGGTGAGCGTGGTGGTTTTTTTCAGCGGCTGGATCGAGGCACCTACCCTGCACATATCCTTGAGCATGTGACGCTGGAACTGCAGACGATGGCAGGGCATGAACTTGGCTTTGGTAAGGCGCGGGAGACCTGTGTGGAAGGTCTTTATAAGGTGATCGTGCGCTATCTTGATGAAGTCGTGGTTCAAGAGTGTCTGCGCAGTGCGCGCGAACTGCTGCTGGCGGCTTATACAGGCGGAACCTTTGATGTGGCCGCAGAAGTCACTCGTTTGCAGGATATTGTAGATCGAAACGCCCTCGGCCCGAGCACCAAAGCGATCGTGGATGCAGCGAAGGAGCGAGGCATTCCCTGGCGCAGGCTTCAGGAGGGCCGCAGCCTCATTCAACTCGGCCAGGGTGTGAAACAACGCCGCATCTGGACAGCGGAAACCGACCGCACGGGGGCCATCGCAGAATACATCGCGCAGAACAAAGAACTGACGCGCACGTTTCTCAAGCAGGCCGGTGTGCCGGTGCCTGAAGGCCGCATCGTGAACGACCCCGATGATGCGTGGGATGCCGCTGAAGATGTGGGCCTGCCCGTGGTGGTGAAGCCGACGGATGCGAATCATGGCCGTGGCGTGTTCATCGATCTCAATACGCGTGAGCAAGTCGTGGAAGCCTTTCCGCAGTCTCTCAAAGAAGGCACGGGTGTGATGGTGGAGCGTTTCATTCCCGGCGTGGATCATCGCTTGCTCGTCGTCGGCAGCGACATGGTCGCCGCAAGCCGTGGCGATCCTGCTATTGTCGTGGGAGATGGTGAGAGCACCGTGGTGCAACTCATTGAATCGCAACTGAACTCCGATCCACGTCGTGGCGAACTCGAAACGTGCCCTTGGGATAAAATTGATACCGTGAAGTGGGACCCCGTGATCCTCACCGACCTTCAAAACCAAGGCTACCAGCCAGATTCCGTGCCACATGACGGCGAGCGTGTGTTGGTAGCTCGATTTGCCAATTGGGCCATCGATATCACCGATGAAGTGCACCCAAGTGTGCGTGAACACGTGGTGACTGCAGCCAAGGTGGCAGGGCTCGACATTTGTGGCGTGGATGTCGTCTGTGGAGACATTTCCAAGCCATTAGAGACTCAAGGCGGTGCCATTGTTGAAATCAACGCCAGTCCTGGCCTGCTGATGCATTTGAAGCCTGCTGTGGGCAAAGTTCGTCCTGTCGGTGAGGCCATTATCAACATGCTGTTTCCAGATGGCAATGGTCGCATTCCAGTCATCGGCATCACGGGAACGCACGGCAAAACGACCACCACACGGCTTCTTGCTCATTTGTTGAAAGCGGCGGGCAAATTTCTCGGCGTCTGTCATAGCGATGGTTTGCAGTTCGGTGAGCGTCATGCTGAGTCGAAACAAGGAGACCGTCTTTTTGGCTCTCAGGGAGTGCTGCTGCATCCTTGGACTGAGGTTGCGATCTGCGAAACCAGTGCCGAATCCATCATCCTTGAAGGTATGGGCTATGATCACTGCCAAATCGGCGTGGTACTCAATGTGGGTACGGATCATCTCGGGTTGGGCTACATGGAGACGCTGGAGCAGATGACCAAGGTGAAACGCTGCGTGGTGGATGTGGTGCTGCCAGGCGGCACGGCGGTGCTGAATGCCACCGATGCGCACGTTGCGGGCATGGCAGAATTTTGCAAAGGCAGCGTGCTTTTCTTCTCTCACGATGCGGAGAACGCCGTGCTCACAGAGCATCGCAAACAAGGCAGAAACGGCGTCTATGTGAAAGACGAAGCCATTTACCTAGCGGAAGGCACGGCGGAGCGTTGTCTGATCAAGCTCGGTGAAATCGGTATGCCGCACACCGGCCACTTTGCTTTCCAGATCGACAATATTCTCGCCGCCATCGGGGCCGCTTGGGCGCATGGACTCGGGGAGGAGGAGATGGCGGATGGTCTGCGGAGTTTTGAGTAAACCTCCTTAATTGGTCCGTCTCAGTATTCTCCCACAAGAAGGGCGCAACAATGGCAGGAATCGTGCGTTCCATTTGCGTTAACCAATGTCGGACATGCCTGTTCCCTTGGTAATTCTGCTACCAAAAGGAACCCTTAAATCATTCATGTCGATACTTTCATTTGAGCCACCAAGAGGAATCAGGGTTTCTTGCGCAAATGAATCATTGGGAACCAATCAGACACTTTTGCGCGAAGAGTGGGCACGTTTGGAAATTGAGAAGGACATCATTTGCAATCTTGGAAGCGATTCTCTTCATCTGTTTCTGGCTGACAAGGTGGCTCAAGAATGGATGCCCGATTTCGATACCCTTAACCTTGCCCATTTGCTCAAACTTCAATGCATCACTCATGAAGATGATTTGATGCGTGAGATCTGGCTGACTCTTCTGAACAGCCCGATACTGTTGGAATATCCAAGCGCGGGTGAATTGATCTCTGCTGTGCGCATACGCCGGAATATCGTTCGAAATGCCACTCGCACTTGCCTAAACTTTCACACGACCGCCGTCGAACGACCGACCGACTGCTGGCGTTATTCGGAGGATACTGGCTTTGTGCTGATTCCAGGCAGCCCGCTGATTGACTCACTCAGAAAAGCCTGTCAGCCAGAATCGGGTGGACAGTTGTATTCATTTTCCTGCTACCGAGCCACTGAGTACGTGATTCTGCTCTCCATTGCCGAGGAGGCCCGCGAGAGTCATCCAGAATTACTTCGCAAACTGCAGTCGCAGTGGGAAAGAGAGGCTCTCAGAGCAGATGATTTCCAAGATGCCTTCTTGAATGAACTTGGCAGCCTACAGCAACCACTACCGGTTCATTATTATGTCCCTGGAGATCGAGTCTGGTTCCGCAATCCAGACTCGCATTCAATGGAGGTGACTGGATATGAAGGTTCCTGGGTGGTTTACCTCGGTGGTGGCCAATTTTCCAATTTTTGGAAGCTAGGCCAACCCTTCACCGTGCTAACCAAGTGCATCGAGATCTACCACTGGCGCGATGCAACTTTCACAGATGATCAGGGTGAATTGCAGATGGATGAAACCAAGGTGGAGCAACTGGTGGCGCAGACCTTGGCTAACAAAGAAGCCTGTGATAAAATTTATCAGCGCATGCTACGCATACGCGACCCGGTTGAAGTGTTTGCCGAAGGCGGCTGTATGGACGCAACACGAGAAACCGCTAAGTTTGTCAGAGCACCTCACTGTGACATCCTGAAGGTGACTAACGTGCCGCTGGCTTGATTTTCGTGAGGAGAGAACTCACTAAACCAGTGATTCGTCGATGGGCAGCGGGGCTTTCGATGCTGTGATGGAACAACGCCGCAAAACCTATGCTCGCGATGAATGCCAGCAGCAGTCCCACCATCGCGGAGACCAAAGATGAAAGACCAAGCATGGCGTAGAAGACGTTTGTTAGCAGTAGAATCGGAAAATGAACCAAAAAGAGCGAATAGGAGATCCTTCCGAGGAAGGCGAGTGGTTTGAACGTTGAACCACTCTCTAAACAACCGGTGCGGCGGCTGATTCCCAAAGTGAGCGCAATAGCTAGAGCGATGACCAAGCGGCCACGAAACTCAACCGCCATTGCTGATGCTGCCACCACTGGGATCAGTGCCAGCCATATCGGATTACTTCCTCGATTCGAAGCCCACCACGCGGCTGCACCAAGGCCATAGGAGCCAAAGAAATAGACGGCCAAGTCGTCCCACTCATCATTCAAATTGAAGCAGAAGAGGGAAGCTGCGGCAACGATGAGCACGAGTATGGGGCCGACAAAGTGCCCGCGACCAATCCACAGCAATATGGCCGTCGCAGCGAAAAGCTGGAAGTCGATAGCTACGTACCACACGCCAGCCGAAAGGGAGTCAAAGCCAAGTATATTCTGCAGCAAGAAGACGTGTGCCATCAATTGGGAACCGGTGGGCCGCTCGGGGATGGCCCAATGATTCAACCATGGGCCAGCAATCAACACTGCCAGAATGGACAGACAAATCGCCGCAAGATATGGCACAACCAGCCGGACATAGCGCTTCCAGATCAACGGTAGAGGCGACATGTTCGGCGCTGACAATGTTCGCGCGGCGAGAAAGCCACCGATGACGAGAAACACCTGAACAGCCATGCTTCCGTAGTCGCAGAACCATTCAAAGGTCACAGGAAACTCGTCCCACACCGTGTCTGACATCGAAAAATAGGAAACAAAGTGGTGCAGCAGAATAAACAAAGCAGCGATGGCGCGAAAGGCATCGATCAGCGGCATGCGGCTATGGTGAGAACTCATTCGGCTGAGCTGTTAAAGCCTGAGGAAGATTTTCCTGCGATACATCCAGAATACGACGAGCCAAATAATAAGCAGGCTGCAAGCTCCGATCAGTGCAGGCTCGAAAGGGTCGCCAAGAATTCGGAAAAAACCGGTTCCAAAGTGCCGCTTGAGGAAATCGGCCAAAGGATATTCGAGCGCGTGGCGCATCAGGTAAAACGCCAAAGAGTTCGTGCCAACAACGACGAAAGGAAACGTCCATCGCCTCCACTGACGCACATCAACGATGTGGTAAAGCGCCGCGAGAATAAGGAAGCTGCAACCGCCACTGAAAAGAGCCCACGAAGGCGTCCACAGATGCTTCACCATCGGGCAAATGCCGCCAAAGTGGATGGCGAAGCTAATGGCAACACTAGCTACGCCGGCAACGACCAAATGCCTCGTCGGTTGGGCAATTTGCTTGAGCCAAGTTCCAGCCATCAAGCCGAGGATCATTGTCGGAATCGTGGAAAGGACGTTGATCGTCGTATAGCCGCCAAAATAGCCAACGTAGGGCGATAGGCGTGGAAAGTGATTGAGCAGCCAAAGATCAAAGGCCCAGCCCGCATTGCGGTTGTGATTCCAGTGAGCGAAAAAGCCGGTGAAATCAAGATTCCAATCCTCGGGCACATTGAAGGCACTCGGATCGGCATGCGGTGGCAAAATTGGGTAAAGGACGAAAATGAGCCAATGCACCACAAGCAATGCGACGCAGGTGAGAACGCGTGTTTTGGTGCCACAGAAGGCTAATGCAAACACCACCATGTAACCGAGGCCCGTTTGCGTCAGTGTTTCATCGAAGGTCCAGTTTGTCATGTCCCGATCCAGACTGCGGATGTAGATGCCAATGAAAATCAGAGCTACAGCGCGCCATAAGGCATGCAGCGTGAGGCTTCGTTTGGATTGCCCTTTATTGACTCGCGATGAGACAGAGAAAACCAACGCTGCTCCCGTCAGAAAGGCAAAGGATGGATGGATCAGGTCATTGAGCGAGCAGCCAACCCACGCGACGTGTGACGAGTGAAAGCCGATGAACTGCCAAATGGCACTATCGGGAAAACTGAGGGCCACCTCGTCCAATTCCATGAGTCTCATGCCGACGAGGAACATCACGATTCCACGATACACATCGAGTGAAGAGAGACGTTGCATACGATCAGCGGTTATCGAGAATCTGAAACAAGTTGTGCCGGTGATCGGTCCACAGCGGCACGTCAATGGCATGGGCGTTCTCTGGCACGACCGGCGGATTTGCTTGAATGAAGGCAGCGTTGCGCGTCAGCAGCACATAATCCGTAGGATAGCAGCCTTTCTCATCCTTATCATTGGCCAAGCGAATGCTTTGCAGGCCGATCTCGCGAGCGATACGCTCCACCACGGGAGCGAGGTTGAGCGAGTAATTGGTGATATGCACGGCAATGATGCCGTCCGGCTTGAGATGGCGTAAATAGAGATCAAAAGCTTCACGTGTGAGCAGGTGCACAGGCACGGAATCTCCACTGAAGGCGTCCAATAACATCACATCAAAGTTTTGCGGCTTCTCATGCTCAAGCGAGAGGCGCGCGTCACCAATAACGGGCTCGTATATCCCCCCGCGTGCCTGCATGTCTGGAATGAAGGTAAACCACTTCAGGGCTAACCTCTCAGCGTTGGGATTGATCTCATAGAAGCGATAAGTCTGTCCTTTTTCAGCGTAGCAGGCGACGGTGCCTGCGCCCATGCCGATGACGCCAACGCGAGCATTCGGCTGGTTTTTGAGCGTTTCTAACGCACGACCAATGGCTGATGGATGCGAGTAGTAGGTCAGTGGATCTCGGCGATGCTCCAGAGTCATGTTTTGCCGACCATGCTTGACGCTACCGTGGATAAAGGAACGAAACTTTTCGCCAGTGTCCTCATCTTGATACTCAGAAATGGAAAGCATGCCGTAGAAGTCACGATGGAGTTCCTTTTTCTCGTCAAAGGTAAACTCCCACTTAGCCAAGTAGATGAGTCCAACCAACGCCAGCAATCCCCAGGCGACCTGCCAAGGCCGTCTGCGCATCACTGCAGGCATACCCGCGAAAGCGGCCCATGCGGCAAGCGCAAAGCCTACAATCAGTGCCAAGGACCATTCCAAATAGGTATCAAACACCAGCGGAGCCACAATACTCACGATCAGCCCGCCGAGCGCTCCACCAGCCGACATCAGCAGGTAGTACTCGGTGAGATATTTCGTGTTAGGCTTTAGCAGCGCGAGTTCACCATGACACACCATGCATGCCGCGAACATAGCAGCCAATAGGACGACCAGTTCGGTCACAAAGTCTGGTGACCAATGCTCAAACTCATACATGGCTGAGCCAAAGAACAGCAGCGCCATTGCTGGCAGTGCCCAGGCGCTACGCTTATACCAACGCGGATGATCAAAGCAGATGATGAATGAAATTAGATACAAGCTCAGAGGCGCTACCCATAGAAAGGGAATCACGGCAACGTCCTGGCAGACATAGTTGGTCGTGCCTAGCAATAGCAGTGAAGCGAAACCTGGTAGCAGCAGCCAAAGCGCCCGCCGCATCCAGGTGGGTTTTACGGCATGTGTTTCTGCATGCGGATGCGGATCACCCTCGGGCGTGATCTCATCAGGACGCGTTCGGTTGCTAAAAGCGCAGACAGCCATGAGCAGCACAAAGGCAACGAAAACACCGGACCACGCCTGCGCCTGCGTCACCACGTCCCAACGCGGTTCAATGAGCACGGGATAACTCAGCAGCGCGGTAAGTGAGCCGATGTTGGAGAGCGAATACAGCCGCCATGGGCTGCGCTGCGGATACAAATGCGAAAACCATACCTGGAGTAGCGGACTTGTAGCCGAGAGCACCAGATAGGGAAAACCGACCGTCAATGCGAGCAGCAGCAAAATACGCGTGACAGGTTCTTCAGCTCCCGTGGGCTTCAGCGTCACATCTGGAACGATAGGTAGGAGCAACACCGCGATGAGAAGCGCACATCCATGCACCCATGCCTGCGTGCGCGGCCTGCACTTCGCCAATAAATGGGCGTAGCTGTAACCGCCAAACAGCACCACCTGAAAAAACAGCATGCAGGTCGTCCAGACACCGGGACTACCACCAAACCATGGTAGAATGAATTTACTGATGACAGGTTGCACTTGGAAGAGCAGAAAGGCACCAAGAAGGCTGACCAGACAGAAGACGAGGTTCATAGATGGTCAGTAATAGCGTTCAAGTTTGCGACGGCTGTCGCGGTCTAGGTCGGTGATTTTTGGCACGAGATAACGAGTGCCCAATTTGTCGATGATCACGATGCGCCCGGAGCCGAGGCTCTGGATACTCTCATCGGTCTCAATGCGGAAGGTTGTGGTGCCGCGATCGGTTTCGACGAGCCAGTCGTGGCCATCGGGAGCGCGTGTGATCGTCAAGATGCGGCGGATAACCGGCACAAAATGACGCTTGGCTAGCGCTGCATCGAGTGCAGCACGTTGCGTGGCATCAAGCGTGGCCGGATCTTCGATGCAGGCGACTTCTTGTCCTTTTGAATCGAGTATAGCGACCCAGCGCTCTGGATCAGTCAGAGGAAAGAGCCGTATGGGTCGAACGTCGGGCTGCTGAAGGATGGAAATGAGGTCGATCATGCTTGGTTCACCTCCACCATGGCTTGATGCAACCGCGCATAGGTGCCGCTGCGGTTCATGAGATCTTCATGCGTGCCAATTTCACTGATGACGCCGTTATCGACGACGACGAGTCGGTTAGCCTTGCGCAAGGTGCCCAGACGATGAGCGATGGCGATAGTGGTGCGGCCTTTGACAAGATGATCGAGTGCGGCCTGGATCTCACGCTCCGTTTCGGTGTCCACTGAGGAAGTTGCTTCATCGAGGATCAAGATGGCTGGATTGACGAGCAAGGCGCGCGCGATGCTGATGCGCTGGCGTTCCCCGCCAGAGAGTTGCTGACCGCGCTCACCGACCATCGAGTCATAGGCATCCGTGAGTTTCAAAATGAAATCATGCGCACGTGCCGCCTTCGCAGCAGCGATGATCTCCGTCCGAGTCGCGTCAGGTTTCCCATAAGCGATGTTTTCAGCGATGGTGCCAAAGAACAAAAACGGCTCCTGCAACACGAGGCCCAGATTCCGCCGGTAATCGACCACATCGATCTCACGCAGGTCGTGACCATCCACCAGCACAGCGCCCTCACTCACATCAAAGAAACGGCAGGCGAGATTGACCAGCGTCGTCTTACCCGCACCGCTGGGACCGACGAGGCCGATCATTTCACCGGGTGCGATCTTCAAATCAATACCTCGAATGATTTGGCGTGAGCCGTGGCGGAATTTGATACCGCGGAATTCGATCGCGCCACTCAACCGGCCGACCTTGAGCATTCCGGAAGTGATTGGCATGTCGGGCTTCACATCCAGAATGTCAAAGATGCGATGCGCACTGGAAGCCGCTCGCTGCGCAGAGGCCACGAAGCGGCTCATGGAGTCGAGCTTGCCGTAGAATCTGCCAACATAGAGAACAAAACCCGTCAGCACACCGACGGTGGTGTGCTCATACGCGACACTCCATGCGCCAGCACCCCAGATGACGAGCAGACCGATGTCAGTGAGCAGGCTGATCGTCGGCTCAAAGAAGGACCATGTGCGATTCACGCGATCATTGGTGTCAAAGATCTGCTGATCCTGCTCGCGGAAGCGGTCGATCTCACGCTGCTCTTGAGCAAAGGCTTTCACCACACGCACGCCAGGGATCGTGTCAGAGAGCACGCTATTCATCGCACTCCAGGCACGACTGGCAGCAGCAAAGCCACCGCGTAGGTGGCTGCGCACCCACTGCACCAGCCAGGCCACGATGGGCAGCGGCCCGATCGCTGCGAGCGCGAGCATCGGATTGAGCGAGAATAGAATCACCGCTGTAAAAAGAATCGTCATCACATCGCAGGCGAAGTCGATGAAATTGACGGAGATGAAGAGCGAGATGTTGTCCGTGTCCGAGCCGATGCGTGAAATCAGATCCCCGGTGCGCTTTTTGTTAAAATAGGTCAGAGAGAGCTTTTGCAGATGATCAAAGGTAGCACGCCGCATGTGGCTGGTGACTCGCTCCGCCACTCGCGAGATGACGTAAGTCGTCGCCCACTGTAGCAGCCATGTGAGAACGGCTGCACCAGCCAGCATCAACACGAAATGATACACGCGCCCGATGAGCACGTCGTTTGTGGCAGTTTGCAGTGGGATCAGCACCTCATCGACCAGTGACATCGTCAGCCACGGACCGATCAAACCAGAGGCCGTGCTAGCAACGGTAAGGACGAACCCCAACAACATCAGCTTGTACCATTTGCTGGAAAACTTGAAGAGCCGGACCAGCGGCTGGCCGGTGGAGGTCTTCGTCTCTGGTTCTTCGACCGAGAAAACGTCTTCCTCATCCACCGCTGCCTCGGTTTCCGAAGTCACCGTACCGCGCTGTTCCTTAAGCTTTGCCAGAAAGGCCTCCACCTCACGCACATGTCCAACTGTGATCCGCCAATGCCAAACGCTCGACTCAGCTTGCTTCAAATGGATCGCCGCTGTGGCTCCCATTTCCTCCAGGGTCAAATCCTGCACGTCCACAAGCTTCCACTCTTTAAACTGAGTCAGCTCAACATGAAGCAGCCTTAGATTGGTCAATACGATGAGACCGGCGTGAAAGTGCAGGTTCCAGTCTAGGTCCGTGAGCAACCGCGCGATGATGCGCTCACCAGTAACCAGTCGCTTTTCGGCATTCTGGAGCAGGGTTTCGGGATTTTCGTTGGGGGGCGCGTGGGGCAAAGTGAGGAGGACGACGACTGTGGACAGTCCGGTGAATGCAGTTCTTGTCAATCTGGCGGCCTGAGTTGATTTCAGATGTAAGAGAAAGCGTCCCTCTTCGTTCCTGCGCTATCTTTCTCTTGACCGTCCGTCCAGCAACGGGCATTTCCGCATCGCGTCCTCCTCTGCTTGTCTTCCTCAGTTCCATCCAGCGAAATTCGCTCTACAAAAGTCCGCAAAATCCACGCCCTGCGCGGACCCAATCTTTGGGCTCGTGACACCGTGCTGGAATGTCGGATGGAATTCCCCGAACTCACCGATGTAGTGGCCAACTGGAAGGACTGGCTCGTTTCCTGGCTTCCAGCCTTGGAAATACCTGTGAGGGAGTCCGGTGATCCAGACACTGGGACTCTGGCGAATTTGCTTCAAATCATCACGCTCCATCTCCAGAGCCGCACGGATTTACAAGTCAGTTTTGCCAAAGTGCTGCCCACAGCCGAACCGCGCGTGCTACGCATCATCATGCAGTATGATGAGGAGGCTGTGGCGCGTGCAGCCTTTCAACTAGCCAGGCAATTGATTGATTCAGCTCTCTGGGGGCAAGTTTTTGACGTGAATGCGGCCATTTTGGAATTGCGGGATCTAGCTCAAGATGTCTGCCTCGGCCCCAGCACAAGGGCGATGGTGGATGCTGCGCGCCTGCGTGGCATTCCTGTGAAACGCCTCACCGAAGGCAGTTTGGTCCAACTTGGCTGGGGTGTGAAACAAAAGAAAATTCTCGCTGCTGCCACCAGCCTGACCAGCGCCATCGCGGAAGACATCGTGCAGGACAAAGATCTGACGCGCCGCCTCCTACTCGAGGTTGGATTGCCTGTGCCTCAAGGCCGTCCGGTCAAATCTGCCGACGATGCCTGGGCTGCCGCGAATGAGATCGGCCTGCCCGTGGTGGTAAAGCCGCTCGATGGCAATCAAGGCCGTGGTGTCGCGTTGAATCTCTACACACGCGAGCAGATCACCACCGCTTACGCCGCCGCCTTTGCCGAGAGCGATTCGGTGCTAGTGGAGCAATTTGCTGAAGGCGAAGACTACCGCGTGCTCGTCATTGGCCGCGAGCTTATCGCCGCATCCCGCCGCCATCCCGCGCATGTCATTGGCGATGGCGAGCACACGATCCAGGAACTCATTGCAGAGAAAAATCGCGATCCACGCCGGGCTGCCGATCACGCAGCAGCCTTGAGTAGGATCCGCATTGATGCTGTTGCGCTGGCTGTTCTTGCTGAACAGGATGTCACGCCCGATTCGATCCCCGAAAAAGGCCGTATGGTCCTCATCCGCCGCAATGCCAATCTCAGCACCGGTGGTACGGCGGTCGATTGCACCGCCGAGGTCCATCCCACCATCTGCGCCGCCGCCGTCGAAGCCGCGCAGACCGTCGGACTCGACATTTGCGGCATCGACATGATCGCGCCCGACATCACGCAGCCGCTCAGTCCGCGCAACGGCGTCATAATCGAGTTAAATGCCCGCCCAGGCCTGCGCATGCATTTGTATCCCTCCGAAGGCGAGCCGCGTCCCGTCGGCAAGGCCGTCATCGACACCATGTTTGACCCGGATTGCTGTGGCCGCATTCCCATCGTCGCCGTCACGGGCGTTAACGGCAAAACGACGACTACACGTTTCATTGCGCATCTTCTCAGCCAAACCGGCTGGCGTGTCGGTCTCACCAGCACGGATGGCGTTTACGTTGGCAACCGTATGATCGACAGTGGTGATTGCAGCGGGCCAAAAAGTGCCCGTAGCATCCTATCATTCCCGCTCTGCGATGCCGCCGTGCTTGAAACCGCCCGTGGCGGCATTTTGCGCGAAGGACTCGCTTTCGATCACTGTGATGTCGCCGTCGTCACCAACATCGGTTGTGGCGATCACTTAGGCATTAACGATATCGACACACCCGAGCAGCTTGCCGAAGTGAAGCAGTGCATCGTCGCCGCTGTGCCCGCCACAGGCACCGCTGTGCTTAATGCCGCTGATCCGCTCGTCGTTAAAATGGCCGAGACCTATCCACGCCGCACCATCTTCTTTGCCCTCGATGGCGAAAACGCCGTCATCGTCCGTCATCGCATCAAAGGCGAACGCGCCATTTTTGTTCGCGACGGACAAATCATCCGCGCTGAAGGCCCGCGTGAGGACGACTTCATGCCGCTGAGACAGATTCCCCTCACCCACGGCGGAAAAATCGGCTTCCAGGTCGAAAACACCCTTGCCTCAATCGCCGCCTCCTGGGCGCTGAGCATCAACGACGATATCATTCGCCAGGGTGCACGCAGTTTCATCCCCAGCATGGATCAAAACGCTGGCCGCTTCAATGTCCTCGACCTCAACGGCATCACCGTCATCGTCGATTACGGCCACAACGTCGATGCCCTCCGCGCCCTGCTCGACGGCCTGCGCCAGTTCACCAATCAGCGCCGCCTCGTCGTCTATACCTCCGCCGGTGATCGCCGTGACAGCGACATCATCGAGCAAGGCCGCATGCTCGGCACCGAATTCGACGAAGCCTGGCTTTTTGAAGGCGATTACGTCCGCGGACGCGAATCCGGCGAAATCATGAAGCTCCTCGCCCGTGGCCTCGAAAACGCCTCTCGCACCAAACGCATCGAGCAAATCCTTGGTCACCTCAAAGCCGTCGATCTCGCCCTCGCCTCCGCTCAAACAGGCGACCTCGTCATGATCCAAGCCGACACCGCTGACGAAACTGTGCAGCACCTCAAGGACAAGCACGGCGCGAAGTGATTCACTTCTCGAAGATCGATTCGTCCTCGCGATCCGCGACCTTGAGATATCGGTAATAGACTTCGAGTTGTAGCGTGCAAAGGCACTGGCGGTAAATCGCATCCGCAGCGTCACCCGCCGGCCAGTTGGGCCTGCCACGCTTGAAGGAACCATCCGCCTGCTGCGCACCAAGCACCTGCGGCAGGAACTGCTGGTTGTAGAACTTCCAATCGTCCCCGCCCTGCTGGAAGAACGCCTGCGTATAGTAATACCAGCAGTAGAGATTGCAGTTTCGGTTCCAGTCGAGCGGTTCAGCAGTGAGGAAGTCGCGCAGGAAGTGAATGCCCTTCTTCACATTCGTCGCTTTGTTCTTCGCCAGCGTTTGCAGACCCAGCACACCACAACC
>Ga0209086_10001453_pt1 | contig 19258 bp, 29 predicted proteins | sample M_130207_XF_Meta_FD_187312 | JGI IMG/M metagenome (GOLD analysis project Ga0209086, IMG submission 187312) | Freshwater microbial communities from Lake Montjoie, Canada to study carbon cycling - M_130207_XF_MetaG (SPAdes) (version 2) | ecosystem: Environmental > Aquatic > Freshwater > Lake... | reverse complement strand
GTTCATCGCCCTGGCGAGTTCGCCCCAATTGACATCAGCCAAGAACGCCATGGCGTAGTCGCGCGCCAGACCGGGCGTCGATGTCTGCTCGATCACGTCGCCCGCATATTCTTTCAGCCAGTCGGCCAGCTCGAAAATGTCGAAGCGGTCAAGGTTCCATTCCGCGAGATCCATGCCGTCGAAGATCTCAAGGTTCACACGCCACGTGGCGTAGTTCGTCCATCCGTTGTAGCTTGTGTTGGTCATGATCGTTGCTCCCGTATTGCGTCGCCGGCGTAGTTCGTCCATCCGTTGTAGCTTGTTGTGTTGGTCATGATTGTAGCTCCCGTACTGCACGCCCCTCTGGCGCGCTATGAGACGGCCCGTGGGCCGTCCTTAGCGCGTCAGGCCGACTCGATCTCGGTCGCGATCAAGTCGTCACCGTCGAAGCCGGATTCGCAAGCATCAAAATAATCTTCATAGCCCGCATCGCGCGCCAGCGTGTCGAGCGCGTCATCTTTCGACGCGCCCTCGTAAACGCCAAGTACCATGCCGGAGATTGCGTTGCTGATCGTGTAGCTCAGGATTTCGTTAGACATGTGCTGTGCTCCCGTGTTGCGGCGCGCTCTTGCGCCGGTTTCATAAAGTTATCCAATGCGTTGCAGGGCGGTCAATCTTTTTATTGCAAGCCGGACGAATTATTTTTGCCCGGCTTGCATCACGTTTGCGTTACCGTGTCAGGCGGCGGCCGCGTTGGCCACGGGTGCCGCGTCCGGCCATGCGGCCGCTGGCGCGCTCGCCCATGTGTAGTACGTGGTCTCGGTCCGGTCGCGTATCGGCATTAGCACGCCAATGGCCTGAAAGCCGGTCCCGTACGCGAAGTCGACAACCGCCGGAGATCCGCCGTTGTACCTCACGATCGGGCTTGTCGTGCGGTCGCCGCCAAGCTCTTTCCGGGCCTTGGCGAAGTCAGCCAGGTAAATCGGATCGTACTGGGCAGGCTTGCCGTCAAGATCTTTCGGCATGACTTGGCGATAGTTTGGGAACGTCCCGTCCACGCGTGAGCCGCCGAACATCTCGCCGGCGTGTTCGAACGTGAGCTTGCCATCATCGCCGATCGTGAGGTCGGTCGTGTCGAGCGTCTTCATGCGCGGGTTGATTTTGAGCTTGGCGATTAGATCCCGTGGCACGATGACGGACGCATGGGTGCCCGTCGCGGCGTGCTCGCCATAGGGCTGGCGCAGCACGATCATGCGATGGCCATCGGTGGCGCACATGGTCACGCCATCGGGCGTAAATTCAAGATTGATCCCGTTCAGGTAGTACCGTGTTTCCTCGGTCGAGACGGCGACCAAGACGGCGCGCAGGGCGCGGATGTTGAGCGTAACTTTGAGCATGTGATGTTCTCCCGTTTCGAGCGAAGGCGCTCGCATAAGCTGGCGCTTGTGCGCCAGCTTAGACTTGCGTCTCGTTTACGCCGCGCGCACCGCCGTGGCGAACACGCGGTGGCCGCGCAGCTTCCACTTTTCAACGACAGGCGACCCGTCCGCAGCTTCATCTATGACGACATATGCTACCGTCTTGCCCACGCGCGCCGCGCGGTCGCCGTCCGCCGTGAAGATCCGTTGCGGATATTCCGCCCAAACGCCGCCACGGTCGCCTGCCGGACGGTCCGAATATTCGAATAGGCCAGAGGCGCTATAAAGGCAGAACATGCCTAGAATGCGCGGCGCGGTCATGTTGTGCTCGTTATGATAGGGTGCGATAGACATGTTGCGTTTCCTTTTTTTATCCAATGCGCAGGGCGCGTTTATGGGTTCATCGCGATTGCGAGGCAGATCACGCCAGCGATGAACGCGGCGGCCGCCAGAGCGTCAATGATGTCTGAGATGATACGCATGTGCTGTGCTCCCCGTTTGCGTGTGGTGGGCGACGCTTGCGCGCCGCCCGGTTGGACTAGAAATTGTAGGGCGTGGTTGGGCTAGAAATTGTAGGGTGTGACGCCGCGAAACTTGCAAATCTCTTTCGCGATCTTCTTGCTAGTGGCGGGCACAATTTCCGCGTTCTGATATTCTGCGCCGTTGCAAGGCTGGGCAACAATCCGAAGGATGAATTTGTAGGTCGCGTTCGGAACTGGGTTTTTCTGGATGTAAGCGATCATGTGTCTGTCTCCCGTTTGCCTATGACCAGAATTTAGCGCGGCGCTGCGCCCTTGTCAAGCGATCTTTTACAGAATTCGCCAAAAAAGTTTTTGGGCCATTTGCGTGGGTCGTTTGGGTCATGGTTGGGCGGTGAAAATGGCCCTGCGTGACCCAACGCTAAGTGCTTGATTGCGCTCGCTTTGTAGGGGGTTTTAGGTATTATTGTCATGTTGTTATGTTAAGTTAGAAAAGTTATAATATAGGTATATATTCCTATATAATATATATACAGAACTGAGGTTACCCCGGAAGCATGACCCAAATGACCCAAAGCCCTCTTTAATCCCGCGCAATCAGGCACTTACGCCTATTTCACAACTGCCAATGCATGACCCACGCATGACCCAAGGCATGACCCAAGCTTTTCCGCCCCTGCGCCGCCAGGCCGCGCGCAAGGTGCGATGCCCTTGGCAATGACAAAATGACCCAAACAATCCTGGGTCATTTGGGCAAAGCAAAAACAGATTGCCTAAATGACCCAAGCCATGACGCGCTCAGCGCCTGCCGGCAGGCCCGCCTGCCCGCCAGCGCCTGAGCATGTTGCAGCGCACCATGGCGGGGGGGGAGGCCCCGGCCGCGCCGGTCACCGGTCACGAAGGGTTTGCACAAACTTTTTTTTTAATTTAAAAATGACGGATGACCTGGCACTCCATTCCTCACGAACCGCGCAAACTGACCGCGACCGAGGCGCGGCTGGACGCAATCTATGACGCCGCACGTCGCGGGCTTAAAGGCGACACGCTCGCCTTGGCGTCTGGCTTGCTCCCGTCCGAGTACCGGCAACTCTGCCAATTCGACCCGCTCGCGGAGCTAGCCGAACTCAAGGGCCGCGCGGATGGCGAGATGGAGCTGTCGGGCATCCTGCATGACGCCGCCCGTGGCGGAGATGCGAAAGCGGCGCTTGAGATTTTGAAACACGTCCACGGCTGGGTCGCAAAGCAGCAGATCAGCGTGGATGTCGAGCAGCGCATCAGCATCACGGGCGCGCTTGAGATGGCGCAGACGCGAGTGCTTGAGGGCCTGTACACCGTCATTGAGGACACGCACCATGCAGACGACGCAGTACAGCTCGGACGAAGAGATGCTCTTGATGAGCCAGCTCTGGTCCAAACAGATCAAGGACGACCCGCTGGCGTTCGTCCTTTTTTCATTCCCATGGGGCCAGAAGGGGACGCCGCTTGAGCACTTCACCGGCCCGCGCAAATGGCAGCGCGAGGTGCTGCGCGAGCTAGGCGAGTCGATCAAAGCCAACGACGGCAAGATTGACTTCAACACGTTTCGCATGGCGACCTCATCGGGGCGCGGCATCGGCAAGTCGGCGCTGGTGAGTTGGCTGGTCATCTGGATGCTGAGCACCCGCATCGGCGGGTCGGTCATCGTGTCGGCCAACTCGGAAGCGCAGCTTCGGTCGGTCACTTGGGCGGAGATCACCAAGTGGCTCAGCATGTCCCTCAACAGCCACTGGTTCGAGGTGAGCGCCACCCGGCTGATGCCAGCCAAGTGGCTCACCGAACTGGTCGAGCGCGACCTCAAGATGGGCACGCGCTACTGGGGCGTCGAAGGGCGGCTGTGGTCTGCGGAGAATCCCGACTCGTACGCGGGCGTGCACAACATGGCGGGCGTCATGCTGGTGTTCGACGAGGCGTCGGGCATCGACGACGCCATCTGGTCGGTGGCGGCGGGGTTCTTCACGGAGAACACGCCCAATCGGTTCTGGCTGGCGTTCTCCAACCCGCGCCGCAACAGCGGGTACTTCTACGAGTGCTTCAACTCCAAGCGAGACTTCTGGCGCAACAAGATCGTGGACGCCCGGTCGGTCGAGGGGACCGACAAGCAGGTCTACCAGCAGATCATCGACGAGTACGGCGCGGACAGCAGCCAGGCGCACGTCGAGGTGTACGGTCAGTTTCCGAACGCATCGGACGACCAGTTTATAGGGTCGGTCACCGTGGACGAGGCGATGAAACGCGAGCGGGCCAAGGACCTGTCGGCACCCATCGTGATCGGCGTGGACCCGGCGCGGTTTGGGTCCGACAGCACGGTCATCGCCGTGCGGCAGGGTCGCGACATCATCGCAATCAAGCGGCACAAGGGCGACGACACCATGGAGACCGTGGGACGGGTCATAGAGGCCATCGAGGAGTACAAGCCAGCCATGGTCGTCGTGGACGAGGGAGGGCTGGGGGCGGGCGTCGTAGACCGCCTGAAGGAGCAACGGTACAAGATCAGGGGCGTGAACTTCGGGTCCAAGTCGAAGAACCCGCTCATGTGGGGAAACAAGCGCGCCGAGATGTGGGGCGAGATGCGCGAGTGGCTCAAGACGGCCAGCATCCCGAACGACCGCTACCTGAAGAGCGACCTCATCGGGCCTATGATGAAGCCCGACAGCCGGGGTACGATCTTCTTGGAGAGCAAGAAGGATATGAAGTCGAGGGGGCTGGCGTCACCCGACGCGGCGGACGCCATCGCGGTGACGTTTGCGTTTCCGGTGGCCCGGCGCGAGGCCATTGACCGCAACCCGCGCAGAGGGTACTCTGCCGCTGGAATTTCAACTTCTTGGCTTGGAGCCTGACATGGCTAACACAAAACCAATCGGCGTTGCGTTCGAAGACCAGAACATCATCGGCGCAGATTACGTCTACGCTGCTGGCGAGATTGGCTACAGCGCAGCCGGGCAGGGCACGGTCACGCAGGCCACCGACAAGACCACGGGCGTGACGCTCAACAAGTCAATGGGCCGCATCACCATGAACGGCGCGGCGCTGGCCGGAGCCACTGCGGTGTCGTTTACGCTGACGAACTCGCTGCTGAGCACCAAGGACGTGATTGTCGTGTGCATCAGCGGCGGCGCAACCGCCACGGCGTACTCCGTCTACGTGTCCAGCATGGCTGCTGGCTCGGCGGTCATCACGCTGCGCAACCTGACGGCGTCCACGTCATACTCGGAAGCGGTTGTGGTCAACTTTGCGATCATCCACGGCGCTCCGTAACATGCCGCTGGTCAAGTCGTCCTCCAAAGGTGCCTTCCGCAGCAACGTCAAAGCGGAAGTGGCGGCGGGTAAGCCGTTGAAACAGGCCCTTGCCATCGCGTATTCGACCAAGCGCGCGGCGGAAACCCCGAAAGCAAAGCCTACGGCCAAAAAGGGCAGATAATGGCTAAGAAGTCCGTCTCACTGTCCGTTGGACGTGGCGAGAAGCTCGCCACCAAGGAAGGCGCGGGCCTGACGGCCAAGGGCCGCGCCAAGTACAACGAAGCGACGGGCAGCAAACTGAAGCCGCCCGCGCCAAACCCCAAGACAGACGCGGACAAGGGCCGTAAAGCATCATTTTGCGCGCGAATGGGTGGGGTCGTAGCCAAGTCTGCCAACGCCGACCGCGCAAAAGCATCTATGAAGAGGTGGAACTGTGGCTAGCAAACCGGGACTGTACGCCAACATCAACGCCAAGAAAGACCGCATTGCAGCCGGTTCAGGCGAGAAAATGCGCAAGCCGGGCGCGGCTGGCGCTCCGACTGCCAAGGCATTCAAGGAATCTGCCAAGACCGCTAAGCCTATGGCCAAAAAGGGCAAATGATGGCTGCGAACGACGTAGAAGCTGCCGGTAAGGTCTCCGAAGCTGACGACCACGACCGTCTGGCGACTATGCGCTCGCGGTTTACGATGGCGTTGTCGGCCTATTCGGACAGTCGCGAGGACGAGCTGGACGACCTGCGCTTCATGGCGGGGTCGCCCGACAACCAGTGGCAGTGGCCCGCTGACGTGCTGGCGACCCGTGGCTCCGTGCAGGGCCAGACGATCAACGCGCGGCCGTGCCTGACGATCAACAAGCTGCCGCAGCACGTCCGTCAGGTGACGAACGAGCAGCGCCAGAACCGGCCAACCGGCAAGGTTATCCCGGCGGACGACAAGGCCGACGTGGCCGTGGCGGAAATCTTCGACGGCATGGTGCGTCACATCGAGTACATCTCGGACGCCGACGTGGCCTACGACACCGCCTGCGACAACCAGGTCACCTACGGCGAGGGCTACATCCGCCTGCTGACGGAATACTGCCGCGAGGACAGCTTCGATCAGGATCTAAAGATCGGGCGCGTCAGGAACTCGTTTTCGGTCTACATGGACCCAACAATCCAAGACCCGTGCGGCTCAGACGCCAATTGGTGCTTCCTGACGGAAGACCTGACCAAAGAAGAATACGAGCGCATGTTCCCGAACGCCTCGCCGGTCAGCTCCATGATGTCGCAGGGCGTGGGCGACCAGTCGTTGAGCCAGTGGCTGAGCGAGGACACGGTCCGCATAGCGGAATACTTTTACATTGAACACAAGTCGGTCAAACTCAACCTGTACCCGGACAATGTGACCGCCATCGACGGCACCCCGCAGGACAAGCAGCTCAAGCTGATGTTCCAGAAGCCGATACGCAGCCGGAATGTCGATAAAAAGCAGGTAAAATGGCTTAAAACCAACGGTTTTGAGGTCTTGCAGGAGCAGGACTGGGCCGGAAAGTGGATACCTGTCATTCGCGTTGTCGGAAACGAGTGGGAAGTGGACGGGCAGCTCTACGTGTCCGGTCTGGTGCGCAACGCCAAGGACGCGCAGCGCATGTACAACTATTGGGTGAGCCAGGAAGCCGAAATGCTGGCTCTGGCCCCCAAAGCGCCGTTTATTGGCTACGGCGGCCAGTTTGAAGGCTACGAGAACCAGTGGAAGACGGCCAATACGACCAATTGGCCCTACCTTGAGGTCAATCCCGATGTCACAGACGGTGCAGGATCGGCTCTACCGCTGCCGCAGCGTGCTGCACCGCCGCTCGCTCAGACTGGCCTTATACAGGCTAAGATGGGTGCTTCGGATGACATCAAGTCTACCACGGGTCAGTACGACAGTTCACTTGGCGCGGCCAGCAACGAACGGTCAGGCCGAGCCATTCTGGCTCGTGAAAAACAAGGCGATACGGGTACGTATCACTACGTAGACAACCTCTCGCGGGCCATCCGCTACGTCACGCGGCAGCTCGTGGACATCATTCCTAAGATTTACGATACAGAGCGTGTCGCGCGCATCGTCGGCCTTGACGGCGAAGTCGGCATGGTCAAGGTCAACCCACAGCAGCCGGAGCCTGTCAAGTCCATCGTGGACCAGACGGGCATCGTGATGGAGAAGGTCTACAACCTGTCGGTTGGCGTGTACGACGTGTGCGTCACGACCGGGCCGGGCTACATGACCAAGCGTCAAGAGGCGCTTGACGCCATGTCGATGCTGCTTCAGTCGAACCCGGACCTCTGGAAGGTCGCTGGCGACCTGTTTATCAAAAACATGGATTGGCCGGGCGCGCAGGAGATGGCCGCGCGGTTTGCCAAGATCATTGACCCGAAGGTCATGGAAGGTGAAGATCAGTCCCCTGAGATGCAGCAGGCCAAGCAGCAGATTGAGGCCATGACGCAGCACATGCAGCAGATGGAAGGCATGTTGAAGCGCGTTGAGCAGTCAATGGAAGCCCAACAGCTTGACATCAAGCGGTTCGACTCGGAAGTGAAGGCATATGATGCTGAAACTAAGAGAATTTCTGCGGTGCAGGCTTCAATGTCTGAAGAGCAGATACATGACATCGTCATGGGGACAATCCACGCAGCGATTGATACAGGCGACTTGGTCAGCGGGATGCCGTCTCGTAGCCAGTTGGAACAAAACGAAATGGGCGAAGCGCCTGAAGCTCCTCCGCAGATGGGTCAGCCGCCTATGGGTGAGCCGCCTGCTGGACCGCCTCCGCAGCCTGAAATGATGGGACAAGGCCAATGAAACCCGCTGAATTCATCGGTTGCATGTTCTTGGCGCGGGATGTGGCCCATTCCGTCCACCTGAACACGCGCAGCTTTGCCAAACACATGGCCTTGAACACTTTCTACGACGAGATTGTCGGTCTGGCCGACTCTTTTGCTGAGGCGTACCAAGGCCGACACGGGCTGGTCGGCCCCATCACGTTGCATTCGGCCAAAAAGACATCTAATATCGTGGAGTTCCTGACCGACAGCCTGGCTGAGCTTGAAGACGCCCGGTATAAGGTCTGTAACAAGGACGAGACGGCCATCCAGAACATCATCGACGAGATCGTCGGTCTGTACCTGACGACCCTTTACAAACTTCGCTTCTTGGCGTGAGGCTCTGATATGGAACTTTTGAACCCGCTTATTGGCGACCAGTTTGTAGCGCGCACGGTGTCCTACACCGGCACTGCTGGCTCGACTAGTACTTGGCCCGCTGGCCCACAGGGCGTCGTCGTCTGGTCCGATCAGGCGTGCTACATCTTGGTTGGCGAGGGCGTGACCGCCACGACAGCCAACGGCACACCGCTCCCGGCCAACACGCCGGTCCCCTTCGTCGTACCTAGCGGCACGGGCGCGCCTTGGCGCGTCAGCGCCATACAGGTCAGCACGGGCGGCACGCTGTACGCGAAGCCGATCAACATCCGATGAGCTTTGGCATCCCCGTCCGAAACGGCCTTGGGCTTGGTTTGCTGGCGTCTACGTCGCTGGCAACCGGCAATGTTGGTTACGGCCCAAGCGGCAACGGCCTCGTCTGGGGCGCGGGTAACTACCTTGTCTGGGACACCGGCAACTTCTTGACTTGGGGTTAACACATGACGGACATCAACCTTAAAACCCTCACGCCCGATACGTCGCTGCCGACGACGGGGTTCCTGTTTGGTGCGGACAGTCAGGCAACCGCCAGCCCGTCCGTCTACGGGGTTACAACGGCAATTACAACCATACTGGGCAACGCCGCGTCTAGCGATGCGCTTGTCTTCAACTCCGACACTACCTTTTCTCGCGGGGCGATACGTAACTTTCGCTTTGGAGCCGCAGATGCAGCCACGGCCCTTGCCCAGACGCTCTCCGTTCAGTCTGTTGTGGCGGGGACGAGTAACACCGCTGGCGCTGCCTTCACGATCACCGGCTCGCAGGGCACTGGCACAGGGGCTGGCGGCTCGCTGATCTTCCAAGTGGCTCCGGCTGGTATTTCTGGCACGGCGCAGAATGCGTTGAGCACGGCGCTGACGATTGCACCAACTCAAATTTCGTCGGGCTTTCCATTTTCCATTACAACTTCAGTGGGTGCTGGCGCGGCCTCGTTTGTAGTTCAAAACAATACCTCAAGTGGTGGGTATAGTACTGGCATTGATATTCTTTCTCCAAGCATGGTGGCGGGGGACCTACAAACAACGCTTCGGTTTGGCCGCAACTTAAGCACTTATAATATTGGGTACGTTTCATTTTTATATGTTGGAAATGGGAGCGCATCTAACGCGATACGTTTTGAATTTCAAGCTGGCCCGTCGTTGGCTTTTACGGCAGGCGGTCTGTTTCAATTTCTTGGCGCTACCTCGTCTTTCCCCGCCCTCAAACGTTCCAGTACCACGCTTCAGGCCCGCCTTGCTGACGACAGCGCCTTTGCGTCCGTGCAGGGCAAACTGACCACCGACACAGCCTACACAGCCGGTGCGCTTGTGCCAACAGGCTACATCACCATTTACGACAGCACGGGCACTGCATACCGCGTCCCCTGCCTCGTCTAACGGAACCTGACATGATCACGCTTAACCTCACCAACGAAGAAGCCAACGCGCTGGGCGCACTGCTGGACGCAGCCGTCAAGGCGACAGGCATTCAGGGGGCCAAAGCCGCCGTTGTGCTCTTTGAGAAACTGGAACAGGCCGCCAAAGCGTCCCAGACCGTGGAGCCGACAGAATGACAAATTCCTACCAGTGGGCCGTGAACTCCATGACGGCGTACCCGGAAGCCGAGGGCGAAACCAACGTCGTCTTTCAGATTGCTTGGGTGCTGTCAGCCACGGACGGCACGTACAACGCCGCCGCATACGGCTCGGTTGACACGACCTACGTCGCCGGGACACCGTTTACCCCGTACGATCAGTTATCGCTCGATCAGGTCAACGGCTGGGGCTCCACCGCGCTCGGCCCGGACGGTATCGCCAAGGCTCAGGCCGACTGCGACGCGGCCATCGCCGCCCAGCAGGACACGTCCAAGCCTGTCACGCCGCCCCTGCCGTGGAACATCCCGACGCCCGCGCCGGAGCCTGTGCCGCCGGTTGAAGAGCTGGTCTGATTATTGACGCCGACGACGCCTTGTCGTAATGTCAAGCCCTAACCGTACTGGTGAGGTTCACCAGGTATCCGAAAGGACACTCAGCATATGAGCGATGAAGCTCTAGACCTACCAGCGGATGACACCGCGCCGGTTGCAGAAGCCACGGCAGCTCCTGTTCCTGTTGATACCCAGCCGGATGAATCCACGACGGAAGCCTCAAAGTCTTTCACACAGGAAGAACTTGACGCCATTGTCGGAAAGCGTCTTGCACGCGAACAGCGTAAGTGGGAACGAGAGCAGGCCCAGCGCGTTGCGGACTTTGAGGCCCGAAAGGCCGTCTCAGTCACACCGCCCGACGTTAACGATTTTGACAATGCCCAAGCCTACGCGGAAGCGTTGGCGGAACGCAAAGCTCAAGAGATGTTGGCCCGGCGCGAGACAGCAAAGCAGCAAGCTCAGCTTCTGGATGTCTATCACGAAAAGGAAGAGGACGCGCGGGTCCGCTACGACGACTTCGAACAGGTCGCGTACAACCCAAACCTCCCCGTCACGGACGTGATGGCCCAGACGATCCAGTCTTCGGACAACGGCCCCGATGTCATCTATTGGCTTGGGTCCAACCCGAAGGAAGCTGGCCGTATCGCTGCCCTTCCGCCCATCCTGCAAGCGCGAGAGATCGGTCGAATTGAAGCCAAACTGGCTGCAAGCCCTCCGATTAAAAAGACCTCAAATGCTCCCGCGCCTATTAATCCGATTGCAAATGCCAGATCGTCTGGCAAGCAGGTTTACGATACCACCGACCCCCGCTCAGTGAAAAACATGAGCACGTCGGAGTGGATCGAAGCCGAGCGTATGCGTCAGATTAAGAAGCAGGAAGCGCAGCGCAACCGCTAGCTCTTGAAAGTGTAAAACAATGGCTAACAGCCTTCTTACCATCGACATGATCACCCGGAAGTCTCTCGAAATCCTTGAGAACAACCTGGTCATCACCCGCAACGTAAACCGCCAGTACGACGACTCGTTCGCCGTTGAAGGCGCTAAGATCGGCTCGACCCTCCGCATCCGCCTGCCCGACCGCGCTCTGGTCACGGACGGCGCTGCGCTTCAGGTTCAGGACGACAACGAGCAGTTCACGACCCTGACCGTCTCCTCGCAGAAGCACATCGGCGTGAACTTCACGTCCGCTGAGCTGACGATGCAGTTGGACGATTTTGCGGAACGTGTGCTCAAGCCGCGTATCTCGCAGCTCGCGTCCAGCATTGACGCCGATGTCGCCAACTCGTTCCAGTCGATCTACAATTCGGTTGGCACGCCCGGCACCGTCCCGTCCACTTCGCTTGTCCTGCTTCAGGCCCAGCAGAAGCTGAACGAGTTCGCCACTCCGATGTCCCCGCGCTACGCGACGGTCAACCCGGCTGCGAACGCTGGCCTTGTTGAAGGCATGAAGGGCCTCTTCAACCCGACCTCCACCATCAGCCGCCAGTTCAAGAACGGCATGATGGGCGAAGGCATCCTCGGCCTTGAAGAAGTCAACATGTCCCAGTCGATCCGTCAGTTTCTGACCGGCTCGGCCGTGCGTACCGACTCCCTCACGGTCACGTCCACCCTGTCTACGCAGGGCATCAGCACGATCTCGTTCTCTGGCGCTACCAACGCAAAGACCCTCGTCCCCGGCGATGTCTTTACGATTGCCAACGTGTACGCGGTCAACCCGCAGGTTCGTGAGTCCACTGGTTCGCTCCAGCAGTTCGTCGTGACCAACACGGTCACTTCGGCCAGCACGGCGTTTACCAGCGTCACGTTCTCTCCTGCCATCTACACCTCAACGAACGCCCTCGCGACCGTTGACTCGTTCCCCGCGTCCGGCGCTGCCGTCACCTTGCTTGGTTCGGCCAGCACCTACTACCCGCAGAACCTTGTGTACCACAAGGACGCGATCACCTTCGCCACCGCCGACCTTCTGCTTCCGCAGGGCGTCGATATGGCCTCGCGTCAGGTCCACAACGGCATCTCGCTCCGCATTGTGCGCCAGTACGACATCAACAACGACCGTATGCCGTGTCGTATTGACGTGTTGTACGGTTTCAACACAATCCGCCCGCAGATGGCCACTCGCCTCTGGGGCTAAGCTAACCCGCCCCCGGCCAACGCCGGGGGCACCTCCTTTTCTTGAAAGGCTCTTAACATGGCTCTCCCTTCTGTTGGCGGTGGCTATCAGTTTAATGATGGCAACCTGAATGAAGTTAAACTCACCGTTGCCCTTGTACCGACTACGGCAACCGACAGCGCCACGCTGACGGCTGCTCAGTTGCTCAACGGCATCATCATCGGCACGCCGACGACAACGGCCGCTTACACGCTGCCTTTGGCGACCGACCTCGACGCCGTGCTGACGAACTCCAAGCCCGGCTCGACGTTTGACTTCCGCGTCATCAACACGACGACGGCGGGCGTCATCACCGTGACCACCAACACTGGCTGGACCATCGGCAGCAGCGGCTCGCAGGGTCTTATGACCGTTGCGGCCACGGCTGGCACCGTGCGCGGCTTCCGTGCGCGTAAAACGTCTGACGGCGCTTGGGCGCTTTACGCTCTCTCGTAAGCAAACCGGCCCCTGCTTCGGCAGGGGCCACCTTTACAGGAAATTTTATGCACATCTATCTGCGCCACCCGGACCACGGCACCAAGGTTGCCACGATGGACCTTGAAGCGATTTATGATGAAGAGAACGGCTGGACGCGCTATACTCCCGGCCAGCCTGCGGTAAGTGCGTCGGCTAACGAACTGGTCTCCAGACGGCGCGGGCGTCGTCCTTCGGTTGAGGAAGTAGCGGCAGATGACAACGACAGCGGGCGATCAGATTAATGGCGCGCTTCGTCTTCTCGGCGTCCTAGCCGAAGGCGAAACCCCGTCTGCGGCCACGTCGCAGGATGCGTTGAACGCGCTCAACCAGATGATTGACTCGTGGAACACCGAGCGATTGGCCGTGTTCTCCACGCAGGACCAGGTGTTCAGTTGGCTGCCCGGCCTTATCTCGCGCACGCTGGGGCCAACCGGCGACTTTGTCGGCAACCGCCCGATCCTGCTGGACGACTCCACCTACTTCAAAGACCCGGCCAGCGGCATCTCCTACGGCATCAAGATCATCAACCAGCAGCAGTACGATGGCATCGCCGTCAAGACTGTCACCAGCACCTACCCGCAGGTGATCTGGATCAACATGAGCTACCCCGACATTGAGATGTACGTCTACCCGGTGCCGACCAAGGTGCTGGAATGGCATTTCGTCTCGGTTGAGGAGCTGACGCAGCCCGCGCTGCTGTCTACCGCGCTGTCTTTCCCGCCGGGCTACCTCCGTGCGTTCCGCTACAATCTGGCCTGCGAGTTTGCGCCGGAGTTCGGCATCGAGCCGCCGCCTACGGTGTCGCGCATTGCAATGGCGTCCAAGCGCAACCTGAAGCGCATCAACAACCCTGACGACATCATGGCGCTGCCCTACAGCATCGTCGGTACACGCCAAAGATTTAATATTTTTGCAGGAAACTACTAATGCAGACGCCCATCCTTGGCTCTGCGTACGTAGCCCGCAGCGTCAACGCTGCGGACAACCGTATGGTCAATCTCTTTCCAGAGATCGTACCCGAAGGCGGCAAGCAGCCTGCGTTCCTCCAACGCGCCCCCGGCCTGCGTCGACTGGCGACGGTGGGCCTTGGTCCTATCAGAGGACTGCATGCCTACGGCAGCTACGCCTACGTCGTGTCGGGCAACGAACTGTACCGCATGGACCCAGCGTACAACACCGTGCTGCTTGGTACGGTCGCCAACGACGGCCCGGTGTCGATGGCCGACAACGGCATCCAGCTCTTTATCGCGTGCGGTGGCCCCAGCTACATCTACAACAACAGCACGCTGGCGTTTGGAGCCATCACCGACCCGGACTTTCCCGGCGCGCTAACCGTCTCGTATCTGGACGGATACTTCGTCTTCATTGAACCCAACAGCCAAAAGGTGTGGGTCACGCAGCTTCTGGACGGCACGTCAATTGATCCGCTGGACTTTGCCAGCGCCGAAGGCGACCCGGATGGCCTGATCTCGTCGATTGTGGATCATTCCGAAGTGTGGCTTTTTGGCACCAACTCGGTCGAGGTATGGTACAATTCCGGTGCGGCCGCGTTCCCGCTCCAACGCATCCAAGGCGCGTTCAACGAGATCGGTTGCGCTGCGACGTTCTCGGTCGCCAAGCTCGACAACGCCCTGTTCTGGCTGGGCGCTGACGCGCGCGGCAAAGGTATCGTCTACCGCGCCAACGGCTACACGGGCGTGCGCGTCAGCACGCACGCGGTCGAGTGGCAAATCCAGCAATACCCCAACATCGCCGACGCTACGGCCTACACCTACCAGCAGGACGGCCACGCCTTCTACGTGCTGTCGTTCCCGTCCGCCAACGCGACGTGGGTCTACGATGTAGCTACACAGGCGTGGCATGAGCGGGCGGGCTTTAACGATGGGGCCTTCACCCGCCAGCGGGCGTCCATGCAGATGTTCTTCAGCGACGAGACCATCGTAGGCGACTACCAGAACGGCAAGCTCTACGCTTACGATCTGACGCTCTACGCCGACGACGACCAGACGCAGCGGTGGCTGCGCTCGTGGCGGGCGCTGCCGACCGGCCAGAACAACCTCAAGCGTGTGGCTAACCACACGTTGCAGCTCGACTGCGAGTCGGGCGTGGGCCTCAACAGCGGGCAGGGCAGCGACCCGCAGGTCATGATGCGCTTCTCGGACGACGGCGGGCATACCTGGAGCCGCGAGCGTTGGTCCTCGATGGGGGCCATCGGCGAGTACGGCAAGCGCGTGTTCTGGCGCAGGCTGGGCATGACGCTGAAGATCCGCGACCGCGTGTACGAGATATCCGGTACGGACCCGGTGCCGATCTACATCATGGGCGCGGAGCTGATCGCGAGCGGCACCAATGCTTAACGACAGCCAGATCCCGGCACCGCGCGTTCCGATAACCGAGAAGGAAGGCGGGCTAATCACCCGCGAGTGGTTCCGGTTCTTCAACTTCGTCTACGAGCAGATCGTGCGGCTAACCTCGTTTGCCTACGGAACGTTCAGCGGGTTTGAGACGACGACGTGGGTGTCAAACACCACCACGCAGGTGTCCATCACGGACACCGCGCTGAGCAGCGGTGTGTCGGTGGCATCGTCGCAGGTGACGGTCGCCAACGCCGGGCTGTATTCCATCAACGCCTCGTTCCAGCTCTACAACCTCAACACTACGACGGCGTACACCATCGCCCTGTGGGCGCGCGTCAGCGGCGTGGACGTGCCAGGCTCCCTGCGCTACGTCACCGTGTTCGGACCGGGCAGCAGCGCGCAGGCGTACAGCACCCACACCCTTGACCTTACGTTGCAACTTCCGGCCGCAGCGTATATAGAATTTTACGGTAATTCCTTCGGCGGGGTAGCGCAGCTTCGTACGATTGCTGCTAACACGACCATAACCGCGCCGTCTGCCGCCAGCATCCTTCTGAACGTGACCCAGATAGCATAGGACGGACACATGACCTCTTACAATTTGTCATCCTTCGCTGGCGCTGGAGCGCAGTTCTTCGACGACAACGGCAACCCGCTGACCGGCGGCAAGGTCTACACCTACGCGGCTGGCACGACCACGCCAGCGGCCACCTACACAACCTCAACCGGTGCGGTCGCCAACACGAACCCGATCATCTTGGACGCCGCAGGGCGCACGGCCAACGAGACTTGGCTGGTGGCCGGGTCGCTCTACAAGTTCATTGTTAAGACTTCAACGGACGTGCTGGTCGGCACCTACGACGGCCTTCCAGCCATCAACGACCCCTACAGCATCAACTCGCTGCTGGGCAGCGTCACAGGCACGAACGCCATCGCAGCGGTGGCGACGCCGTCCCTCACCGCCTACGCAGCGGGCGCGACGTACGCCTTTATCGCGGCCAACAGCAACACGGCGGCCGCAACGCTCAGCATTGATGGGCTTGCGGCCAAGTCGATCACCAAGAACGGCAGCGCGACGCTGACGGCTGGCGACATCCAGATCGGCAAGCTGACATGGGTGCAGTACGACGGCACGACGTTTCAGCTCATCAACAATATCATCTACGGTGGCTCCATCACCAACGGCAACATCGTCAGCCTGTCCACGCCGCTCGGCGCGGCCAGTGGCGGCACGGGGCGGTCTACGCTCACGGCCAATTCGGTCCTTGTGGGAAACGGTATCTCAACCGTGCAATTGATCGCGCCCGGTACAGCCAAGAACGTTTTGACCAGCGATGGCACGACGTGGGCAAGCACGGCTCCGGTTATTGCAGCCCCGACCGTAATCGGGCAGGTGCCGTTTAGCACGGACGGGTCCACCTACACGGCGACAGCCAAAATTGTGGCCGCAACAGCCATCACGGTGTCGGGCACAACCGTTGATTTTACGGCCATCCCGACGTGGGTTAAGCGCGTCACGGTCATATTGTCCGGCGTGTCTACAAACGGTTCTAGCGAAGTTCTGTTGCAGATCGGCGCGGGTTCAGTCGTTACCAGCGGGTACGCCAGTGGCACTGGCAGCGTTGACTCCGGGGGCACAGCAGCTAACGTAAGCACAGCGGGGTTTACTTTAGGGTCCCGCAATGCGGATCTTAACTCAACACGGCAAGGGTCGGTAATTTTGCACAATGTGACTGGGACCACATGGGTGGCAACTGTTGCGTTTGGCTCGTCCAATGGTACCGGCGCGGGGTGCGTTGGCGGCGGCACACTGGCGCTTAGCGGCGCGCTTGACCGCGTACGCCTTACGACGGCGGGCGGCGTTAATACGTTTGACGCCGGTATCGTCAACATCTTTTACGAGTGAGCCCTGTGAAAAACTTCCTCAAGATCGCAGATGGTGTGGACGTTACCCCGGTCTTGCACGCGCTCATGGTCAATCCAGACCTGTGGGACGAGAACACGCTCCGCACGACGCACGCCGAGACGGCGCACGCAGCCGCCAGCGACATTTGGCTCATGTTCAACGACGCGTCTGGCGAGATCGTCAACGACATCCAGGTGCAGCCGTACCGCGCGTGGGACGTTCTCAAGCCGCTGCGGGCACTCATTCTGGACCTGATCCACCGCGTCAACGGTGTGCAGCTTGGCCGCTGCATTGTCACGCGCCTGCCGCCGGGGGCGGTTATCACGCCGCACGTGGACTCCGGCGCGCCCGCGACGTTCTACACCCGCTACCAGATCGCGCTCCAGAGTCTGCCCGGCGCGCTGTTCAATATTGAAGACGAGACGGTGAACTTCCGCTCCGGCGACATTTGGCTCATTAACAACAAGGCCGAACACTCCGTGGTGAACAACAGCGCCGACGACCGGATCGTCTGCATCGTGGACATTCGGAGCGCATGATGCTGACCACCCAAGTTGAGCCGTGGTCTGAGTTCGTCGTGGAGGTCCAGCCGCTCTTCCCGCAGCACTGGGAGGAGCTGGCGCTCAACAAGGACAAAGTTCCGCTCGCGCCGCAGTATCACGTGTACGCCGCCCGCGAGGCCGCTGGCGAACTGATGGTCATAACCCTGCGTGACAAAGGGCGGCTAGTAGGCTATTTTGTCGGGATCGTCGCGCCCGGCTTGCATTACAGCACCTGTCTGACGCTGACGATGGACATCTTCTGGACCCACCCAGACATTCGGGGCGGGTTTGCGGGCGTAAAATTGTTCCGGGCGGTTGAAAAAGAAGCGAAAAGGCGAGGCGTGCAACGCATGTTCTACGGCTCCAAGCTTCACAAAGACTGCGGCAGTCTGTTCCGGTATCTGGGCTTGGAGCCTATCGAGACGTACTATTCCAAATGGATAGGGGCTTAAAATGGTCGCAGTCGCAATTGCCGGAGCAGGACTAGTCGGCGCTGGCGCGTCCATCTACAGCTCAAGCAAAGCCGCTGACGCGCAGAAGGCGGGCATTGACGCCTCCGCTGCTGTGCAGCGGGAGATGTTTGACAAGCAAACGGCGCTTCAGGAACCGTTCCGTCAGGGCGGCATGACGGCGCAGAACCAGCTTATGACCCTGCTGGGCCTCAACCCCGGCGGGGGCTCTGGCGTTACGGTCAACCCAAACGATCCCAATTTTGGCAAGTATGCCAAAGACTTTAGCATGGCCGACTATCAGGCAGACCCCGGCTACGCCTTTCGTCTGTCGGAAGGCATGAAGGGTTTGCAAAACTCGGCAGCCGCAAAAGGTCTGCTGTCGTCCGGTTCGACGTTGAAAGGCATCACGGACTACGGTCAGAACATGGCAAGCCAAGAGTACGGCAACGCCTACAACCGCTACCAGACCAACCGCGCCAACCAGCTCAACCCGCTCCAGAGCCTCATGGGGTCTGGACAAACTGCCGCTAACACGCTGACGAACGCAGCGGGCAACTTGGGGCAGGGGCTGGGGCAAGCTGCGGCCGCGACGGGCGCAGCAAACGCCTCGGCGTACATGAATACCGGGAACGCGCTGTCGAACGCGTTGAGCGGCGGTTTGAACGCGTACATGGGCTATAACAATATGCAGGCTTACAAAGACCGAACTGCGGCAATGGCTAGGCAATGAGGGTCTGACCAATGGTTGATTACAATATCGCGATCCCGCAGCAGCAGCTTTTTCAGGCTCCTGACTTTACGCAGAATGCCATGCGTATGCAGCAAGCGCAGTTGCAGGAAATGCAAATGCAGGCGCTTGCGCGCAAAAACGCCGCCGCCAGAAACACACAGCAGCTATTTGCGGACCCTAATTTTAGGCTTGATGACCCCGCGTCCATCAATAGATTAGGTCAAGCCGGTGGGGTTAAAGACGCCACCGCCGCGTTAGTTGCCGTTCGGCAAGCGCAAAAGTTAGAGCGGGACACGGCCAGTACTAACGCTAGTCTTGCGCAAACCTATCAAGCAATGGGCGAGGCGGCGTATACAAACGCACA
>Ga0209086_10001452_pt1 | contig 19264 bp, 13 predicted proteins | sample M_130207_XF_Meta_FD_187312 | JGI IMG/M metagenome (GOLD analysis project Ga0209086, IMG submission 187312) | Freshwater microbial communities from Lake Montjoie, Canada to study carbon cycling - M_130207_XF_MetaG (SPAdes) (version 2) | ecosystem: Environmental > Aquatic > Freshwater > Lake... | reverse complement strand
CAGCCCCGGCGTTGCCCCGCGACGTGGCGATCGACAGCGCTTGCAGAATGTCCAAGTCGTAATCGCGCGGCAGCGTGAACTGGCCACCGCCCAGCAGACCTCCCGTGAAGAAGACCTCCGTGTCGCGCGACTCGATAAACACGATGTCGCCGTCTTGCAGGATGACATCTTCTTCTCGAATGTCGGCCGTCTCACCGGGACCAAGCCGAATCGGAATGCGGATCACATGTCGGCCATCGACATCGAGGTTGGACAACTGGCTGTGCCCCATCTCAACGGGAAAGTTTTGCATCGGGTTGGGGCCGACTCCCGACACCGGCGGCTGCCACGGCGAGGACGGTTGCCACGACGGATTCGGCGGCAATTGAGGCGCGGCGTAGTCGAGTGGTCCGCCGGGTTGAGGCCCCATTGGCGAGGAAGGAATTGGCTGAGGCGCGTACGGTGACGCGAGCACCCGCTGTTGAACCGCGTCGCGGCTATCCGGACTGAACGCGGGGGCGGCATTACCAAACTCGGGTCGGTCCTGTGAACTCGGCTGAGGAGACGCCTGCAACTGAGGCGGCATCTGTTGCGCGGGAATCGTTTGAAGCGCCGGATCGCCCGACTGCGGTTGATCGCCGTAACCTTGAGCCTGGTTCGGCACGAAGCTCGGCTGAGGCATCAACTGCGTAGGTTGATCGGCGGCCGGCCCCTGCAACGCGGGTTGTCGCGAGACCCGCTGCGACGACCACGCCTCGTGATTCATGAGCTGCACTGCGCGCGACTCAGCAGCCGCGTCCGTGAAAGGAATGCCGTGACGATTGGTACGGCGTGGCTCATTCCAAGCGGCCGCCTGTTCGACTCGCGATCCCTGTTCATAGTCGGACATCTTCGCCGGATCTCTCGTCGCGTCGATGGATGACAGCGCGGCGCGCAAGGCATCACCCTGCCCCGTCCAGTGGGCCTGTGCAACGGAACGCGGCCGAGTGACCGGTGCCTCTTCGGTCTGGCGAACAACCGCTTGCCGAACATCTCGTTGATCAACTTCACCCTGCTCAACGGAGTAGCCCACCTCAGACACGCGCATCGGCGAGCGTCCGACGTAAGCCGGATGGTTCTGCGACTGGTCAAATTGTTCGACGGAAAAACGGCTCTCCGGAAGCCGCATCGGGTCGTGAAGCGATCCGGGGAACAGCACACTCGGGCCGCGCGATCCGTTGTGATAGGACACGCCGCCGGCGTTGCTGCGCGGCATGTTCACGTTGAGCGAACCGTCTTCGTTGAGCGGACTGGAATGCCAGTACTGCGCCCCCTCCCCCGGAGACTGGCCGCGCACGACCGGACCCTTTCGTTGCGTCTCTTGTTGCAGCAACAGAGTAGGATTGAGATCGGTCGGCCAATGCGAATCGAGTGAACCACCCGTGCGCGGGCCGCGGCGGCGGATGACGTAGACTGCCGGTTCCGCATCCAAACCGGGCATGCCATCGGTCGCCGTCAGCGCGTTCAACACATCGTTGCTGTAGGCCGGCAGGCTGACCAGCTTGCCCGAACCGCGTTTGACGAGTCCCAGATTCAGACCTCCCGCCGCCGAATTGGTCAACGGCTCGGTGCGCGAGTCCTGTCGAATCACCAACACGCGATACTGCCGAGGCCGCTGCAGACTGACCTGCACGCGGTAGTTCTCGGGATGGATGATCTGCTTCGGCGACAAGTACGCCTGCTTGACTCGTTGTTCGACTTGGGCAATCGACTGCCCGCGCACGAAGATCGAACCGACGTTCGGCAGCGAAATCGTGCCGTCTTCGCGCACAGGGAACGGCAGGCCGAAAGTCGCTGGCCCTTCGTTGTTCAGCGGGAAGTGAACCGGCGGTGGATCGGTCGATCTGCCGACTTGACCTTCAACGTAAACCGCCAGCACATCGCCCGAGTCGATCAGATAGTTCACGGGTGGCTTTTGGCTCAGCAGTGAGAAGTCGATCGTCTTCTTGCCGTTCCGTTCACCCGCCTTCAGCTCGGTCGGCAGGTAACGTGCGGGAACGCCCTCCATCGGATGGAAGGCGGCGCAGCCCGTCAGCGTGCCCAGCAGGCACAGCCCGACAAACAGCCTTCGTGAAGTTGAGCCTCGCATCGCGACTTTGCCCTTCGTCCTTGCACTTCAGCCGGAAATCGGCCGCCACACGTCGTGCCCTTCGATCAGACGTGGCGTTGTAGGCGAAGTCGCATCAACTCCCGAAGTGAAGTTTGCGCGAGACCCTGCTGGCAAAGCCGGGACATTCAGCAGCGCAACATCTCTGTTTCGTAAGACGTTGCGGCCGGAGACGCTTCGACAAACGAAGACCAAGCCATGGATCGCCGCAGGAAAGAATTTGCGACGCACTGCGCGCTTCGGCAGAAACCGCAGCGGTTGTGCTGCGATGAGACACAAGCGAACCGCCCCCTCGCCGATATCGCCTGCGCACAACTGGGAGGAGCTGATCGAGGCGAGCCGTGTGCCGTCAGGCCACGGGTTTCAGAGGCGACCCGGAAAGTACGGGCATGTTTTTCAGGGTGCCACGGTCACGGCTTTGCGTGGCCGTGTTTTCGCTTCGATCAAAGCACGGCCACGCAAAGCCGTGACCGTGGCACACAATTCATGACCTGCTCGCTGCTCATGACAAACGACTTCTCGGATCGCCGCTTAGGAACGGGGCCGCAATCACTTCCCGAGTGTGGCTGGGGTCGGCGCTTCGCGGCCCCCAGCGAAGCGGGATTCACCCCAATCTGGGGGCGGCGAAGCGCCGACCCCAGCCACACAAGTTTGAGTTCGGGAAGGGATTGCGGCCCCGCCCCTTACTCAAGCAGTGAGACGACCAAACGCGCCACTCACCGCGCGCGGCAGGAGCAGCCCGGTCCGGAACTCGCCGTCATCCCGTTGCCGTACGGATGGCCGGTGCCGTGCGCCCTCACCCCACCCCCCTGCTCAGCACCGAGGCCGCAGCTTCGGATGTCGATCTGGTTGAATCGCGACACTCCGCTCTGCGAACCCATTTCGAGTCCCGCGTGATAGCCCGCGAACCAGTCATCCACATGCGGTCGCCCCGCGCACGAGCGATAGAACGCCGACCAGTACTTGGAAGGGGGAATGCTGGGCGGTTGAGGCGTTCGGTTCTCTGCGAGGTCCAAGTACGCCTGCTCGAATCCAGCAGCGAAGTCACCCGAGACCGATCCCCCGCAACGTCCCCGATAACTTTCGAGTCCATGCCACGCACATTTCAACGCGGTCATCCGCGTCACCTTGTCATCCAACCGTTGCCGGTAATGACCGCAATGCGGAACCCATGGCGGCACGCAATCGTCGCACCGCGCCCCCGGTCCACACGCGAAGCCTCCGCAATGCGGAGCCACGCAGCCCGAGGCCATCAAGCACGCACCCGCCATCACCAACAACATCATCCGTGACATATCCGTTCGCCTTCCAAAACCGCGCGAACAACTCAACGAGAACGCAACCGCGACGTGACCGCCAAAAGTAGCCTTCATCGCTCCGCGTGAAGTCAGCCGAGTCACCAGCGATCCGGATACGCGGGAAACAGCATCATTCCGCGTTCGGCTCTCTTCACGCGGAGCGATAAAGGCTACTTTTGGCGGGGCGCATCATCCGTGATTCTTCGGCCACAATCTCGACACCGAACTCGATCCCGCGCGACTCCATACCAGTGGGAGTATCGGAACCGGTTCCACCACGGGCGACAGTTTCCCTCATCGTGACTGTCATACCGACCGATCCGTGCCTAAGTCTTCCATCAGAGAAATGCCGCCCAAAAAGGGAGGCACGAAGAAATGGCCTCAAGTGACGTAGGGTAAGCGTCTCGCTTGCCCAAATTGCACTTGGAATTTTGAAGCCGAGTAGCCGGGTAGGGTGCGTTGAGTCTTCGAAACGCACCGCAACCGGCTCCGCCCCCACGATCCCGGTGCGTCTCGAAGACTCGACACACCCTACGAAACTACGGTCGTGCGATCGTCACGGTGTTGCTGCCGGCCTCATTGCCTGTTGTGAGGCCCACGAACAGTTTGAAAGACGCCTCATCGCCGGGGCTTTCGAGGCCCTCGGCGGTCGAGAACGACGTGGTTCCGGGCGGAAAGTTGCCGATGACGGTCGCCGAGGCCGCGTCGTAGCTTGAGCCGCTCGACATCCGCATCTGATAATGGTCGAGGTTCGGGTTCGAGGAAGCTGTCCAAGTGAAGTCACGTAGGGTGTGTGGAGTCTTCGGAACACACCGTTTTCCAACCTGTTGCGAAGGTGCGTTCCGAAGACTTCACGCACCCTACGAATGCCTCACAACCCCATGATCGGCTCGGCCGAGGCGGCGGCGAGGACTTCTTTCGGGATGCTGGGGTTGAGGCGGAGTTCGCCGGGATCGACGAGGCGTTGCAGCATCGTGGCGACGAGGTGTTTGATGCGGATCGGCTCCGAGGAGGGTTCCGCCGCGTCGCGGGTCGATTGGCCAATGACCTGGCCCGTATTTTTGAAGCCTCCGCCCGAGAGGAGCAGCGGGGTGAGGTTGCCCCAGTGGTCGCGGCCTCCGTTTTTGTTCACGCGCGGCGTGCGACCCATCTCGCCCGTGGCGACGAGCATGATCTTGTCGCTCAGTCCGCGCGAAGCGACGTCGTCGAGGAACGCCGAGACCGCGTGATCGAGCGGCGGGCCCATGTATCGCATCCCCTCCTCGACCGTCGCGTTGTTCACGTCGGCGTGCATGTCCCACACGAAACTGGTTGTCACAGTCACGAAGCCGCAACCCGCCTCGCACAGTCGCCTCGCCAGCAGCAGCAGTTTTCCCAGGGCCTTCGCGTTGTCGACGTAGTGGTTGTAGTTGTTCCACTTCTTGTTGATCTGATCGGGCCGGACCAGCGGAGCCGTGTCGTACCGGGCAATCGTGGCCGGGTCTTCCTTCGACAAATCGAAGGCCCCCGCGATGCCACCGAGCAGCGTGCTGAAGGCCTGTTCTCGCAGCGGATCGACGCTTTCCAAGCGGCCCTGTTCATCGAGACGGAACCGCTGGCGATCGAGTTCCGACAGCAACGTCCGTCGGTCACCGAGCCGATCGACGGCAACTCGCAGTTCGAGGTTCTTCTGTAAGTCGCCGCCCGCACCGGGCACGAACGGGGCGAAGCCATTGCCCAGCAGCCCGGTCGATTCAAACTTGCCGAACTGCGCGATGCCCGGTCCCGTCGTCGAATCGACCGACTGTGGAAAGAGCATCGCGTTGGTGGGCATCCCCGACCCGGGCCGGTTCGCACCGGCAACGCGCGCGTAGAGCGAGCCGACGTTCGCGCCCGAGGTCTCTTTCCCAACCACCGGCTTGATGTCGTGATTGGCATCACCCGACATGAAGGACCGAACGATGCTCAGCCGATCCGCTCGCTGAGCCAGTTGCGGGAACGACGAACCAAACGTCACGCCGGGGATCGCGGTTTGAATCTCACCCGTGACGCTTTGAATTCCGACCGGCGCGGTCATCTTCGGATCGAAGGTCTCGATCTGACTCGGCCCGCCATGCAGGAAGAGGAGGATCACCGACTTGTCCGTGATCGGCAGACCCCGCGACGCGGCGAACGCCTTGTTAGTGAAGCCGTTCACGACTCCAAACGCCCCCGCCCCGAAGGCACCGACTCGCAACATCTCACGGCGGTTGTAACGGCGGTTGGCATCGAGCAGCGTCAGCATCAGAGCGTCCTCGCGGGAAAGAGCATCGTTCCACGAGGGATGCTATCGGTCGTTTCGGATGCGTGCAATTGGGATCGGCTCATCAATTACTGTCGTGAATTGTTGGTTTGGTTTTGGTGAGCCGGGTGCCATCAGGCCCCGGACGGGTTGTGCAAGAATCCGGGGCCTGACGGCACCCGGCTCACCAAACTCCGACAGTTGTTGATGCGCCAGCCCTTGGTCGGTGAAGGCCATCCGACCGAGACCGAGTCACTCGCGATGGCCGCGTTGTTGCCAGGCCCAGCGGAAGAGGTTGCGGGTGTCGGTGTAGCGGGACTCGTTCGACGCGCTGCCGAGAACCACGACGATCAGTTCATCGCCCGAGTGTCGGCCGACGGAGACGAGGCACGCGCCGGCGGCGTCGGTCGTGCCGGTCTTCAAACCCGAGTAGCCGGTGATTTCGAGCAGCTTGTTCGTGTTCTTCCAGACAACGTGGCGGGTGTAGCCGGAGGGGCCTTGGACGCGTGTGCCGTGTTGGCGGGTCTGGACGTACTCGCGGAATGTTTCACTTTGCATAACCTTCGCGGCGAGCAGCAACTGATCGGCGGCGGTCGAGAGATGCGCGTTGTCGGGGAGGCCGTGCGGGTTGGCGTAGTGCGTCTGCTTCATACCGAGTTCGCTCGCGACGCGAGTCATCTCGGCGACGAAGCGGGCGGCGGGACGAGCGGCCTCTTTCGAATCGCCGTCCGGTTTGAAACGTGGTCCGACGTGTTCGGCCAATGCGGTCGCGGCATCGTTCCCCGACGGGAGCATCAGGCCGTACAGCAGTTCGCGCACACTGATCTTTTCGCCCGTCTTCAGGCCCGAGGTTGAACCGGGTGTGCGGTCGGCGGTGGAAGAGAACGTGAGGGTCTCGTCGAGCAGGTTCGCGCCAAGCGAAGAACCCCTCACCCCCGGCCCCTCTCCCCGCAAGGCCGGAGCGAGGGGAGAAGAACTGTCGAGCCGCTTCGCATCTTGAGCCGCCTCGCGCAGGACGAGCCACGCGGTCATCGTCTTGGTCGTGCTGGCGAAGTCGCGACGTTCGTGTCCCTGTTCGTGCCAAAGCAACTTGCCTGTCTTCGCGTCGCCGATCGCCCACGCATCGGCGGTGACGAACGGTGGGCCGACGATGGCATCGGCCGGGGCGAGCGGCAGGACTTCTTTGTTGATCGAGTCAGGATCACTCGGCTGTTCTTCGGCGGTCATGACCAGTGGGCCGAGTGACTTCCACGTCTCCGGCCCGACGATGCCGGTCGGTGGCAGGTTGTGAGTCTTCTGAAACGCGGCGACCGCTTGCTTCGTCGCGGGACCGAAGTCGCCATCGACCGACAACTGCGACTTGTCTCCCAAGTGTTGATTGAGCGTCCGCTGCAACGCTTCGACCAATTCGCCGTTCGCCCCGGAAGCCAGCTCGGTCGGCGGCGTCTCTTCCGTGGGAATCGTCTCCGGATTGAAGTGCTGCCAGAGCTGTCGCGCGATCTCGGCGCTGAGCAACTGCGCGGCGTTGTCGTCGATCCAGCGCTGGTCCTTGTTGTTTTCAGTCAACACGCAGACGGCGATGGAACCGGAGGGTGACTCGATGATCCCCGCCACCGTTCGCGACGCCGAGACCGATCCCGTCTTGAGCGCGACCTTCGTCCCGGCGGGCAGAAATTTGGCGAGCCGTTGTTTGTCGTCGCACGCCAGCAAGTGTTCGATCATCTGTTGCGATGCCTCTGCGGAAACGAGTTCCTTCCGATGGAGTCGCTCCAGCAGACGGAGCATCTCGCCCGCCGTGGTGCAGCCGAGGCCGAACTGCTTGCTCCGCTCGGGGGCGATCGACGTGTCGCCGCGATAGACCTTGGCGTGGAGCCGCGTGTGCGGGAAACCCCACTTCGTCATCAAGTCGGTCGTGGCGGCGAGACCGATCTGATCGACCACCAAGTTCGTCGCGGTGTTGTCCGAGTACGCGATCATCAGCCGAATGGCATCGCGCACGGAAAGCTGCATCCCGGCCGAGAAGTGCTGTGTGAGGATGCCCGAACCGGGGACTTTGTCTTCCTCTTTCAAGACGACGGACTTCGCCAGATCAAGCGTCCCTTCCGCCGCCTGCTGATACGCAGCGACCATCACCGGGAACTTGATGAGACTCGCCGTCGGCATCGGTTCGTCGGCCCGATGCGCGAACGTCGCCCCCGTCTTCAGATGCTTCACGCTGACCGCGACGGCCCCCTGATGAGCCGCGATCACCGGCTGAAGTAGCTCCGTTAGACGAGGATCGTCCTCGGCCCGAGCAAGGGAGGCGAGGAACAGGTAGCAAGTCGTGACGCAGGCAAGCGACTTCATGGTCAAGGTTCCATTACGGGAAGAATGTGGAATGCGACCAGCCGCCTCATAGTGAGACTCTTGGGCGTTAGCCCTCTTGTCCGAATCTGAGCGGGGCGGCGTCAGCCCCCTGGTTCTTGGGCGTTAGTCCTTCTTCAGTGACATGGAACTCCAAGAACCAGGGGGCTGACGCCACCCCGCTCAGATGTCTCATCCAAGACCGCGCGAAACATAAACGAAGCTGCGGGTCACGCACGTTTCACGTTCACCTTGTGCCAGGCGTTGTACTGGTAGCCCTTCGCGTTCCACGGGACGGCTTGCGGTTGGGTCTCGCCGCTGGAGTCGGTGGCGCGGACGAGCATGCTGGATGTCGTCGGCGTCACCGCGACATCGGCCGTCCACAAGACCCAGCAGAAGTCGTGGACGGGCGAGGTGACTTTGGCGGGTTGCCACGACTGGCCCTCGTCAGTCGAGACCTCGACGAGTTTGATGCTGCGGCCCACGTGACCGGCCGCCATCGCGAAGCCCTTCACGGTGAGACGGTCTCCGGTGACGGCGGCTCCGGCGGCGGGAGACGTAATCATTGAGTTGAGGCATTGCTCATAAAGCGGCGTCGCGGCGGCGAGTGCGGCGGGAGTGTCCTCACTCACCACTTTGTACGAGCCAGCGACAAAGCGGTTCGGGGACGGACGGTCGCTGACGATGATCTTGCCGAGCCATTTCACACTGCGTGCGCCGATGAAGCCGGGGACCACGGACCTCAACGGAAAGCCGTGTTCGGGAAGCAGCACGCGACCGTTCATGTGCGTTGCGAGGAGCGCACCAGGCGCGGCGGCGGTGTCGGCCAGAGCCTTCTCCAGCGGGATCGAACCGCCGAACGAGATCGTCTCGGTCTTCTCGATCACTTCGTCGAGGCCATCGAACCAGACGTGCTTCGCGCCGGGTTTGACTCCTGCCAACTTCAACACGTCGGAGAGTCGGACTCCGGACCATTCGGCATTCCCCATCGCGCCCGAGACCCACGGCAGACCGCTCGCCTTCTTCGTGGTCGCGGCAAATTCAATGCGGCGATTCCCCGCGCACGTCAGCGTGGCGGTCGTCTTCACGACGGGAAAGCGTTCGAGGAGTTCTCCTACTTTCAACGTCAGCGGCTGCTCCACGAGACCTTCGACCGCCAGCGTGAAGTCGCGTAAGTTGAGAGCCGGGACCGCGCCGTTGGATCGCACATAAAACGATTCGAGCGGCGTGATCCAGCGTTCGCCGAGCGTGCTGAGCGGTGCTTCCGCGTTGAACGGCAGCTCGGTCTTGATGTCGAGCTGCTTGCGCACGGGAGCGACATCGCGTGCGGCGGGTTCGTCGGCTCGCAACGACGAGGCACGGTTGAGACTCATCCACGGGAGGGCGATCAATCCCACAGCCGAGTGTTTGAGCAGATCACGTCGAGAGGGAAGTGGGTGTGTCATACACAAGTCTCTGTATTAGGGTGTCTCATGGCGATCATGGGGTCAGGTGGTTCAAAGTTCATTTTTCGCCGCGAAAAATGAACTTTGAACCACCTGACCCCGGCTATCACACTCATCGCACAAGTGGGCAAGCGAGACGCTTACCCTACGATTGCAGCATGCGTCTCTACTTTGTTCCGGCGGGCGACAGTCTTGCGAGGGGCTGGCGGTGAACGACGGGATTGGTTGAGCCTTGCAGGCGATTCACTCGGTCGTGCAGTTGATGGACGGCCTGTTCGGTGTCGGCGACTTCCAGCGCGAGTTCGCTGCGGTACGAATGCCCCGGCTTGACGATGGGCAGGCGGCCTTGTTGTCGTTCAAACGCGCGGAAGTTGGGGAAGTTGACTCCCGGTTCGAGGCCCGTCACATAGCCGTCGGCCTCGGCGATCGTGTTCTTCCAGACGGTGAACGTCGGCAGTTGCTTCGTTTGGAAATGAACGGCCAGCGCGGCGTTGTTGGCGGCATTCGCGAGGACCGCCGTGGACCAGCCGTCGGCCGCGCCGATCGGCGTGTGGTAGTAAGCCTGCTCGGCGAATCCGGCGACCGGTGCGCCGTAGACGTAGCAGGCGTCGATCCCTTCCGCCGCGCGGGCGTCTCGCGGTGCGATGTCTCGGCAAGGCACGGCATAGGTCGCAACCGGTTCGAGGAACGGGCGGCCGACGTTGATGTGGTAGAGCAGCGACAACTCTTGAGGCTGTCCGCCGAGGTTGGTCACTTCGTCGATGATCTCGCAACGATTGGAACCGGCGACGAGGCGCAGCGTGGACGTGAGTCGCCAGCGTGGGCCGAACATCGAGCATTCGTCCACGATGCCGATCAATTCGAGCGTCCCATCGCCGTCGGGATCGACTCGCACTTCAACGCGATGTGCCGGGATGTTGGCGATGCGACCGTGCAGCGTCAGTTTCTCACCGCCATCGTCGCCCGGTGGCCCCATGAACCCGAGACCGCAGCGGCAGAGAAGTTCATTGAAACCGTGCAGCCAACCGAGGCCGCCTCGATCTTGCAGGTTGACGAACGTGGGGTGAACCGGTCGTTCGACGGGCGACTTCCATTCGAGCGGCAGGTCGTGGAAGCGGCCTTTCCAGATTCCCATGCCGCGCGTCGGCAGGACCGACAACGACAACCCGCCACTGTTCAGTTCGACGACGCTCACGCCGTCGGAGACTCCGCCACGCAGAGTTCGCCAGCGGATCGACCAGTCGCGAGAACCGGCCAGAGAAAGCTCGGCGGTGGGGCGGAGTTCGCCTTGTTCACGGTGCAGTCCCGCATCAACATCGGTCAGAACGAGAGAAGTTACAGCCATCGGAACCTCGTGAGGAGTGTCGGGGAATGGGTGACAGCATGGGGGGGCGGACTGTACAACATCGCCCGCTTGGTCGCGACCAAACGAGCAGCCTGAAAGATGGCGTCAGGTGGTTCAATAACTGTTTGGTTTTGCCGATTTGGTGTTGGTGAGCCGGGTGCCGTAAGGCCCCGAACTTCCTCAAGGAAAAGTCCGGGGCCTTACGGCACCCGGCTCACCAAACTCGGATAGTTGATGCACCAGTCCTTTTCGTCCCACTCATCACCCCTCTATCGGAACCCGCATGAGCCTTGAAGGACTGGACCCCGCCGCTCGCCCGTACACGCAGGCGTGGTACGAGTCGATCAAAAAGCTGGTGGGTGAGATCGGTTGCCGACAACTCGGCTGCTATGCGATCCCTGACGAATGGATGCTGTCGGTCGTGATCCCGATCTACAACGAAGAGCGGACGCTGCGAGTCCTGATCGACCGCGTGCGCGCCGTGCCGATTCGGAAGGAACTCGTGCTGGTCGAGGATTGCAGCAAGGACGGAACTCGCGCGGTGCTTCAACAGTTGGAAGCGGAAGCGGCCGCGAACCCCGATCCGATGAACGCGATCACGGTGACATACCACGACGTGAACAAGGGGAAAGGAGCGGCGGTGCGGACGGGGTTCTCGAAGGCACGCGGCGACGTGATCGTCATTCAAGACGCGGACCTCGAATACAACCCCGGCGAATACCCGCGTCTGCTGCGACCGATCTTGGAAGGTCACGCCGACGTGGTCTACGGCAGCCGATTCCTCGGCGACCAAGAGCATCGCGTCCTCTATTACTGGCACTCGTTAGGCAACACCGTCCTGACGACGGTGTCGAACTGCATGACGAACTTGAACCTCACCGACATGGAGACCTGCTACAAGGTCTTCACGCGGGCGGCTCTGGCCGACATCTGGCCGACGCTGAAACAGAACCGCTTCGGGATCGAGCCGGAACTGACGGCGAAGATTGCCCGACGACGACTGCGGGTCTATGAACTGGCCATCAGCTATCACGGCCGCACGTACAAGGAAGGCAAGCACATCGGCTGGAAGGACGGCCTCCAGGCGCTGTGGTGCATCATGCGGTACTGGTGGGCCGACTGATCCGGTCTCACTCACCCTCGAACAAACGAACCCCACCGGGCTGGCCCCGGTGAAAACTAGCCTTTGCACTACTTTGTACATTCACTCGAATCGGCGCGGCGATGGTCCTGCACCCTGCGAGCCACCGGGGCCAGCCCGGTGGCTCGCAGGGTGCAGGACCATCGCCAACCAAACTGACCTCAACAGGTATTTCACGATATGAGCAGCTCTCCCTCGAATGATGATTCTGGTTCCGGTCAACCGCGCGATGCGTCCCGTCAGGACGGGAAAGGAACGCGGCCGTTCTTTTCGTCGTCATGGATCCTCATGATCGTCGCGTTCATTTTGATTTCGATGGGGTTGATGAATTGGTCCGCCCGTGGAATCAGTCGCGTCGAATACATGTTCCTGTGGAAGCAGCTCGACGAATCGAATGTCGCGAAGGCCGAGTTCGATGGTGATGTGGTGCGAGGGACGTGGAAGAAGATTCCCGCCAAGCCGGACCCCCAATCGGCCGATCTTAAGGCGGACTTCATCGTCGATCTGCCGGTGCCGTTCGACCACGAACTTAAGAATCACATGCGCACGCACGGTGTGCAGTTCAGCGGAAAGTCGCCGTCGGGCTACTTGACTGGGTCTGACCTGATGGTCCTGCTGAATCTCGTAGTGTTTGTCGCCTTTGGTTGGGTCATTTGGCAGATCATGCGGCGGAACAGCGACCCGATGGGATCGGGCATGATGAGCAACTTCATCCGCAGTCCAGCCAAGCGATTCAAAGCGACCGACCAGCAGACCACGTTCGACGATGTGGCCGCGATGGAACATGCGAAGGCCGATTTGCAGGAGATCGTCGAGTTCCTCAAAACGCCGGCCAAATTCCAGCGGCTGGGTGCTCAGATTCCGAAGGGCGTGCTGCTGATGGGGTCGCCGGGGACGGGCAAGACGCTGCTCGCGCGGGCCACGGCGGGCGAAGCGGGTGTGCCGTTCTTCACGATCAACGGGTCCGAGTTCATCCAGATGTTCGTCGGCGTCGGCGCGAGTCGCGTGCGAGACATGTTCAAGACGGCGAAAGAGAGTGCGCCGTGCATCCTGTTCATCGACGAGATCGATGCCGTCGGCCGACACCGCGGGGCGGGAATGGGCGGTGGTCACGACGAACGCGAACAAACGCTCAACCAAATTCTCAGTGAGATGGACGGCTTCACTCAGACGGAGTCGGTCATTGTGATCGCCGCCACGAACCGTCCCGATGTCCTCGACCCCGCGCTGCTGCGGCCCGGTCGGTTCGATCGGCACGTCACAGTGGATAAGCCAACCAAGACCGGGCGCGTCGCGATTCTGAAGGTCCATGTCCGCAAAGTGCCGCTCGATTCGACCGTCGATCTCGAACGGATCGCCGCCAACACGATCGGATTTTCAGGGGCCGAATTGAAGAACCTCGTCAACGAAGCGGCCTTGAACGCGGCACGCACCAGCCGCGATTCGGTCTTGCCCGAAGACTTCGATGCGGCACGCGAGAAGATTCTGATGGGGCCGAAACGGGAAGAGGTTCTCAACGAACACGAGAAGGAAATGACGGCCTATCACGAAGCAGGCCACGCGCTGTTGGCGTGGTTGCTGTCGGATGTCGATCACGTTCACAAGGTCACGATCATCCCACGCGGCCGCGCGTTGGGCCTGACGTGGCTGGTTCCCGATGAAGACCGCTACAACGTCGGTGAGTCCCGGCTGCACTCGCAGCTCGCCTTCATGCTCGGTGGCCGCGCTGCCGAGAAGATGGTCTACGACGAGTACTCGGCCGGTGCCGAAAATGACCTCAAGCGAGCCACTGCCATCGCGCGGAAAATGGTTACGCGCTGGGGTATGAGTCCCGCCATCGGCCCGGTCGCCTTCCGCGATAGCGAAGAGCATCCGTTCCTCGGCAAAGAGATGCACGAGCAGCGCGAGTACAGCGATGAGACCGCCCGCGTGATCGACTCGGAAGTTCACAAGTTCCTGATGCAGGCGGATCGCCGCGCGATCGAAGTCCTGACGGAACACCGCGACAAACTCGACGCCCTCACGAAGGCTCTCGTCGATAAAGAGTCGCTCGACCAAGACGAAATCGCCGAGATCATCGGGGTTCCCGCCAAGCGCGGTGTGTGAGGCGGTTCCTGGCGACACCAGCCCGCAGCGTGAGTATGTGTGACAGGGGTCCGCGCCTGGCGGCCCCCTGCGAGTGCGAACATGCTCGCAACTGGGGGCCGCGAAGCGCGGACCCCAGCCACACGAATCACACGAACTCACTCCATCGGTTCGGGGCGAGGGAGCATTCCGGCTTGTCGTCCGGCGCGGAAGACGTGGGTCGGTTCGAGCCGTTGATTCGCGAGTTCGGTCTGATGCTCGGAGTCCGTGATCGGGAACTGCCCGTGTTGCAGTTCGAGGATCACGATGTCGGCGATGGCTCCGGGTTTGAGCGTTCCGAGTTCGTGTTCGCGTCCGAGAAAGCGGGCGGGCGCTTGAGTGACTCGCAGGATGACATCGCGCAGTGACAGGCCGAGGTGCAGGAACTTGTCCATCGTCGTGACGAGATCGAAGACCGGGCCGTGGACGTTGTACTGGTGAATGTCACTGCTGATAAAGTCGGGTAGCACGCCTTGGTCGAGCAGCGCACGGGCCACGCGGAGGTCGAAGCTGGCCACACCATGACCGACATCCAGCAACACGCCGTCTCGCAGCGCGGCGCGCACGGCGGGGAGCAGCCTGCGCTCGGCATCGACCAGTCCGCAGCGTTTGCCGTGATAGCAGTGCGTCAACACATCGCCCGGCTTGAGTTCCGCGAGAATCTGCTCGATGGTGAGCGACGAGCCGGGAGTATGAACCACCAGCGGCAGGCCGACTCGATCCGCCGCCGCGCGTGCCAAGTTCAGACCCTCCGCTTCATTGCGACCCTCTTCGGCGAGGTTCGCCGTGCAGCGAATCTTGATCCCGCAAATCACGTCACGGTGTTTGGCGACGACTCGTTCGACATTCTCAACGCTGCAATACCGCAAGTCGTGCAGCTCGCCCAACGCGGGAAGCGTGCCGACGCTGCTGATCATTCCCTGTCCGGCGATGTGGAGCAGCGCGAAGACTCGGGTCTGTGATGGGTCGATGACGAATTGTCGAAAACCGTCGAAGATCAGTCCGCCCGCCGTTCCAAAATCGACGACTGTCGTCACGCCGCGCGCCAGGCAGGTTGAGTCGGGATCGATCCCGAAGTGACTCACACCGGGAAAGACGTGAACGTGGAAGTCGATCAGACCGGGAACCACATACCGGCCCCTGGCATCGACCGTGCGAATCGCCTTGGCACCAGATCCCGGTTCCAAGATCGCGGCAACTCGTCCGCCAGTCACGGCAACATCGCGCGGAGCATCCAGATTGGCGGCCGGGTCGATCACATGGCCGTTGCGAATCAGCAGGTCATACATGGCGGACGTTTCACAAGCGGAAGAAAATCTTCTGACGGTACAGCCACCAGACGAACAACCAGAAGCAGAGCAGGATCAAGTTCGCCTTCAGCAGCGGTGCGTAGTTCTCTCCGAGCAGGTTGAACAGACCCGCACCGAAGTGACGTTGCAGCGCGTCGCCCGTCCAGCCCTTCAAGAGCTGCGACATCACGTATAACGCGATGGAGTTCATCCCCGCCACCTTGAGCGGCCACGCCCACGCCTTCACGCCAAGACCGTCAATCACACCATAGAACGTCGCCAGCATCAACAGCGTCCAGCCGGTGCTGAACAGCGTCCAACTTGGCGTCCAGATTCGTTTGACCAGCGGGCAGAGGCCGAAGTGTGCTGCGGCCCAGCCCAGCGCGAGGCAGGTCACTCCCGCAACCACCAAGCCAATGAACGTCTCGCGCCGACTGCGTTCGCGGCGAATGAACTCGCCCGTCATCAAACCCAGCAGCATCGTGCCGAGTGAGGGAATGAAGTTCAGCGTTTGATAGCCACCCGCGTTGAACGTGAAGGGTGTCGAACGCGGGAACAGATTCAAAAACCAGAGATCAAACGTGGCGGCGGGATTGGCGTTCTTCTGCCAATGCGCGGCGAAGCCGGTCAGCCGCGAAAAGTCTTGGGGAACTCCGACCTTCTCGAAGTCGAAGTCTGGCCCAACGACGGGCGTCAGTGCGAACCATACCCAATAGCCGATCAAGATCGCGATCAAGGCCGAAAGCTGAGTTCCAAACGACCGTTCCCACAACAAAAACAGAAAGACATAGCCGAGGCCGATCTGCGTCAGCACGTTCACGAACGTGAAGTTCGTCATCGTGTCCTTGCCACCGGTCGAAAGAAACAAACCGAGCAAGATCAGCACGAGCGATCGCACCGCCGCGTGGCGACACATCGCACCGAGTGTCTCACCCGACGCCTGACGTTTGGCGTACGAGTACGGCAGAGCGACTCCCACCATGAACATGAACGACGGCTGGATCAAATCCCAAAACGCACAGCCGACCCACGGGACATGGTCGAACTGGTACTTCAAGAATTGCGACAGCGAACCGGCAGGAAAATTCTTCGCGGTCGCCGCCATCCCAAACCCGTTGGCCGCGAGGCAAATCATCACGAACCCACGATACGCATCGAGCGACCCGAGGCGTCCGTCCGTGCGATCCAGCGGCGAGAGAGTGGTGGCGCTCATGGCGTTGGTTGGTGGTCATTCGCGATTGGGAACTGGATCACACGCTACTTCACAGCACCCGCTGGCTTTACGGAAGTGGCTTTGAGGTACGGCAGGTAGACCTCGCGGAGCTTCGATTCGAGGTTCTCGCTGTCGAGGACCGTTTCCGCGACGACACCGTTCGGATCGACGAGCCACATCGTTGGCAGGTTGTTGATGCCATAGTGCGCGGCGAGCGGCGAACTCCAGCCGCGCTGCTCACGGTTCGGCGAAAAGATTTGCGGCCAAGCCAGGCCCGTCTTCTCAATGAAGGCTTCGACGGCCGGCTCTTCGGCGTCGAGGTTCACTCCCACCACGACCGCATACTTCTCGTACTTCTTCGCCGTCGCGAGCAGCTTCGGCAATTGCTGGACGAAGGGCTGAGCATGTGTCGCCCAGAAGACGACGATCACCATCTTGCCGCGATACGTTTCGACATCGACCTCGCCCCCATCCATCGTCGGGCCGGTGAGTTCGAGGGTCTTCCCCTTGAGCTGCAACCGTCGAACAACACCCTGCGCTTGCTGAGCCTGCTGCGTGTTCGGGAACTTCGTCATGAGCAGCGAGTAACAGCTCTTCGCTTCATCCGGCAGGCCATTCAATTCACACGTACGCGCCGCCGCTGCCAGCAACGGGACCGCTCGCCCCTGTTCTTCCGGGAAGCGTGAGGCAAACAGTTGCGAGTGCTTGGCGAATTCTTGCAGCCACTTGGGTTCAGTCTTCCCGTAACGCAGGGCATTCGCGTGCGTCAGGTTGACGAGCGTCAGTTGCGATTCAAGAGCCGATTCCGAGTTCGGGTTCCTCGCGTGGAAAGCCTTCGCCGCTTCAAACAGCGACTCGATGCTGGCGGCGTCTCCTTGCAGAGCCAACTGCAAGCGGGCGTCGAGCAGTTGATGCACGGCCGTCTCGAACTCCGCTTCCAACTCGGGCTTCTTGCTCGTCTTGGCAAGGCATTCTTCCGCGAGCTTGATGATCTGCAGATTCCGTTCGCGACGCACGACTCGTTGCTGCTCGTACTCTTTCTGCAACGCGGCCTCTTGTGCGGGAGTCAGCTCCTTGTCGAGGTCTTCGTCTTCGCCGTCCTCTTCCACTGTGGAGCCGGGCAACGGCAGAGTGCGGATGTGTTGGATTTCGAGCAACAGCCATTCGGGCGACCCCTTCTCGGGCACCTTCGCCACAGGAGCAGCCGGTTGTTCCGGCGCGGCCGTCCCCTTCGTCGCGATTCCCTTGGAAGCAGCCCCCTTAGGAGTTGCCTCTTTCGGATTGGCGTCCTTCTTCCCGGTGATCCCCTTCAAGCCGGGCAAGGCCATCGTCGGCAGGCCCGATGACCCCGAACCGTCGTCGTTGGAAGCGACCGATCCCGAACTTCCGCCGCCGCAGCCGATCAGGCTTCCGGTCAACACACAGGCGAAACCAGCACACCACACGAAACGATTCAGAGCAGCCATGACCTCTCCATCCTTTGAGAGCCGTCGCAACACCATCAAAACTCGATGAATCTCCCTCAAGGCGACCCATCCGCCGGGTTGTATGGCAAATCTCAAAAACGCGGCAAGAGGAACTCGCAGAAGTTGCCGATGCGGGACGGTTGCCAGACCGAGCGGCGTCACACTCGTTATGAATTCCATCTGAGCGGGGCGGCGTCAGCCCCCTGGCTCGTGCGCGTCAACCCGTTTTAGGCATGACCGAAAGTAGGGCTAACGCCCACGAGCCAGGGGGCTGACGCCGCCCCGCTCAGAAGAACGATTGGTGCCCATCGTTGATCGGCTCGTTAGAACAATTCCCGCGCGGCGGCTATCATCCGGCCCGCTCAATTCAGCGCTCACTGAAACAGAACGTCTTGCAGGAAACACGATGAAGATTCACGAGTATCAGGCCAAGCAACTGCTGGCCGCCGCTGGGGTGAAGGTCCCCCGGAATGTTGTTGCCACGACACCCGATGAGGCTGCTGCCGGGTTCACTCAATTGGCCGGAGAACTGGCCGTGGTGAAGTCGCAGATTCACGCGGGCGGACGCGGCAAGGGACGCTTCAAGGAGCAACCGAATCAGCCCGGCGTCGTCCTTGTCAGGTCGGCCGATACCGCACGTGAGAACGCCGCGAAGATGCTCGGCAACACGCTCGTCACGATCCAGACGGGCGACGAGGGGAAGCAGGTCAGCGTGGTCCTCATCGAAGAGGGCCTCAAAATCGCGAAGGAGCTGTATGTCGGTGTCGTCGTTGATCGCGAGACCGGCGGACCGATGCTGATCGCTTCGTCCGAAGGTGGCATGAACATTGAGGACGTGGCGCACAACACTCCCGAGAAGATCATCCACGAGGCGTTCGATGTCGAAGCGGGGCTGCTTGGCTATCAGGCCCGCAACGTGGCGTACCGACTCGGGCTGGACGGCGTCGCCGTCCGCAATGCCGAGAAGCTGTTGAAGCAACTCTGCCAGTTCTTCATCGACAAAGATTGCAGCATGGTCGAGATCAACCCGCTGGTCGTGACGGCCGACGGCGATCTGGTCGTGGGCGACGCGAAGGTGACTTTCGACGACAACGCGATGTTCCGGCATCAAGACCTGCTGCCGCTTCGCGATCTCAACGAAGAGGAACCGAACGAAGTGGCCGCTCAGAAATTCGGGCTGAGCTACGTGAAGCTCGAAGGAAATCTCGGTTGCCT
>Ga0209086_10001450_pt1 | contig 19285 bp, 21 predicted proteins | sample M_130207_XF_Meta_FD_187312 | JGI IMG/M metagenome (GOLD analysis project Ga0209086, IMG submission 187312) | Freshwater microbial communities from Lake Montjoie, Canada to study carbon cycling - M_130207_XF_MetaG (SPAdes) (version 2) | ecosystem: Environmental > Aquatic > Freshwater > Lake... | reverse complement strand
CGCGCTTGGTTGTAAGGATTGGAATTGTTCCATTATCCAAAGAAAAATGCATGGCTGCCCCAAATATACATTTTGTATTTCCGTTTCGACCGCATTCCATTGTTCCGTCTGTTATAATATCTCGAACTAGGTCCAAATATTGCTCTTCTTCCGAATTATTACTGGCATCTGGTAACGTTTTTTTGATTACTTTTCGCAACATGTTTTATACTATTTGGTGTTTTTAATTTTATATCGATTTTCATATATATTTAAAATGTTACTTATATGTGTAAGACGCTTATAATTCCAAGTAAAACCGCCGAGAAACAAAATACGGAACCAAACACATCCGCATACTCTAGAAAAAATAATGGATTATTAAATAGTTTTATAGATAAATTTATTTCTTTAAAAACAACATACAAAATCGATAATGAAAAGACGACTGGTAAAACCGCGTATCTCATTTTATATTTAAACACATCTGTTAAATTATTATTTAATATTTCAATGCCTACAATAATTCCAGCAGCCGCATATAATGCAAGATGAATCACCAACATTGGCATATTATTTTTGGCCAACACATCATACGGCGCCCATTTTAATCTGCAAGATTTACTCGACGGTGTAGAACATAATTTAAAATTTTTCAAATAATTCATCATGTAAATAAAAAAACAAAAATAGATGAATAGATAAAACATTACAAAAGTTTTATTAAAGTATCTATTTGTTGGATAGAGGCGATAATAAACAATACACGAAACAATACCCTGCAAAGTTAATAAAACCATTATAAGCAATGAAAAATTATGATTAAGGATACTATTACAATCTTGATTTTCCCATAAAAAATATTCAATTAACTGCATACATCCAATTAAAAAAACAACTGCTGAAAAAAATATATCGCAGTTGTTACTATTATTTATTCCATTAACATATAAATATATAGAACATGCCACACTAACAATAAAAGCAACCAGAGATGTAGTTGAGTTGAAACACATTTGATTATAGTTAGTTATAATGAATTAATTTAATTAATTTATTGTTGTTATTAAAATGATATAAGAAAATAAATTAATATTTTTATTAATTAAAAAATAAATTAATTCATTTTTTTTTATTTTTATTTCTGTTTATAAAACATATAGAATATTTTATTAAAAATGGAAGATGTTGAAGATGCAATTTCCGATTCTACGAAAAAAACAGAAGGATTTTTTAAATATGTTTTCAAAATGGGGGACTATGAACAGTCCGTACTTTTGAATATTGCCCAATACACGGTTATGGCAATTATACCTGTAATTATTGTTTTATATGTGAATCATTATTACATTCCGGAAGTTGATGAAGAAAAGGGCTCCCTTGTTATTTTAGCAGAAATGTTTGGACAATTATTTTTCATTCTCTTTTCATTTTATTTCATTCACCGGATTATATGCTATTTTCCGACATATAGCGGGTTGAAGTATGGGGACTTTAGCGTTATTCAACTTATTCTTATTCTCCTCTTTATTTTTATTTCCATGTCTAAACACAAACTTGGCGCAAAAACGCTCATTCTTATCGAGCGAACCGAGGACATGGTTGATGGAAACTCAAGCATGAAAGAAGGATACAAAAACAAGAAAGAGGGACAAGTTCGAGTCACTCAACCGCTTTCTGGACAAGGTGGCGGTGGCCCTCCTCTTCCTCAACTTTCGACACAGCGCTCACCCGATTTCAATGCCATGTACGCACAGCAAAACAATCCGCTTATAGGAGCATCACTCATAGGGCCATCGATGACACCCGGTATGCCTCCAGGTATGGTTGATGAATTTGTCCCAGTTGCTGCAAACGAAGTTGTACAAGGAAGCTTTTTTTAGAATAATTTAATTTATTAAATTAAAATTTTATATTTATTTTTTTATAAGTATAAAGTAGCCAATCCCGCTTCGCATAATCCAGAAAAAATTAACAAATTCAGAAAAGTAACCATAAGGGTGGGTGAGATCACGTGTGAATGAATTAGCGGAAAAAATAATTGTTAATATAATTAATATAATTAATATGTTTAATTTACATAATTTGTGAACAACACTTAAAGCGTATTTCATATAATAATTAGTTTAGCGAATTATTAAATAATTATTTATTATTAGTACTTTGGCACAAAAAATGAATAGACAACAACAAGTATCAAATTCACATGTATATAATAATAATGCATTAGAAAAGTGGGTTGACGCATTTGACGCGGCCGCATTTCAAGTGTATAAGACGAGTGGAACACAACGAAGGCAATACATTTATAATGAAATCTGTGATATGGAAAAAACATATATAACGAATACCGATGAAGAAATCGATAATTTTAATACACTTATCGACATTCACATGAATCAAGTTGTGCGAATTGAAAAATGTCAAAAAGAAAATTATGAACGCGATACTATGCGCGGAATTGGTGCACTCTTTCACGAACACCCATCTTGTAAAACGAAAAAAGCATTTGTGTGTTTTTTACATTCATACAATGAGGTTTACAACGTCGACATTGAAAAATATGTTGATGAATTTGGTAATATAAATAAAACCCCCGAAGGTTTTGATTTCATTTATGAAAATGTATTTTTAAATAATCCTTTATTTAATGCGTTGCAAACAGATCATATTAAGAGGGAACTCGTATTGTTAAAAGTGCCAATAATCATTCAAATGTGTAAAAATTAAAAATTATTTTTTTATAAAAAAAATTTTAATTCCAGAAATGTCAAGAGAAGTTTAATCAATGGATTTTGGTTTTATTTTTATTTTTTTTTGGACTGCTGGATTTTTATTTATTTTTGGCTTTTTATCATTTGTATCAGTATCCTTTGTATCAGTATCCTTTGTATCAGTATCCTTTATAAAACTCAAACGATGGATGTCCGGACTCACAAGCATATCGTTATATCTTGAATCGGATGTAATCGTATTCATAATCTCATCAACTGGGATATTAAATTTTTCAGAAATGATGTCGACAACCGTAATGTGAAAATCAGCAACATGACGAAGTATCATTTGCAACGATGCTGCGTATGCACCGCGCCCATCTTTAATATTGATTTCAACGGGAATTTCAATTTTGGTTGTCTTGTTGATTGTAGTAGTAGTAGTAGTAGTAGTAGTCATAATGGGCGGTAAAAATTATAGGTGTTGATAATAATATTATCAATTTTTTAATAAAAAATCATATATTTTTTATTAAATTATAAAAATTATAAAATGAATTGTTTGTTATCTAGCTAGACACTTGAAATTAACCTATAACTTATTACATTACAAGAAGGAAATCGAATGTGCACCGCCAGTATCGGTTTTGACGTATTTTGCAATAATGCGCGGATTTGTGGAGTTATTGATAACATCTTCGTGTTTGTAAACATTGTTTGAACCATCAATAAAGTATTCAATTCCTTTAATGTTTTGAACCCAAATATTCACACTTTCCTGATTCATTTTTGGTGCATCACCATCATTTTTATCCATAATACTACACGGCACACCCTTTGTGTGCGTTCCACAATAGTCGCATCCTTCCTTTTTTTTTCGGGTGCACTGTTCTCCATTCGCGCGCTTGGCAAGACAGCGTTGTTGAATTGGAACCGTATTTTTAACACGTTTGCGTTTCATAAAATCATCTTTTGCGAGTTTAAGTTTATCATATTCATATACAAATGATGTCAACTTCTTACAGAGTTGTTCGATTGCGACATTAGAGCCACCTTGCGTTGAAACAGTATTAGCAGCGGCTGCGGCTCCAAGTTCCTCTCTTATTTTTGATGAAATTGCGTCTTTAAACTCGATAATATATGTATCAATTTTTGATCCGATTCTACGTTCCATGTTATTATATTGTGTTGTATTGATTGATCTATTGATTTAGCGAATGAGTAAAGTTGTTTAAATGTAAATTATTATTATAACCTTTTTCAATTTTATAATAAATTTTAAATCAATAATAAATAATTAATGTATAATTTGACTTATAAAATTTATTAATAATATTATTTATTTAGTATATACGATAATGATAAAATGTATTAAATTGAAAACTAAAAAATATCGTTTACGCGGCTCTCCCCCTTATTCTGCAACAGATTGTCCAGGTAAACAAATGAACGGAAATGATGGTGGGGTGTATACATCAAAATCCGATAAAAATGGAATATATAAATGGGTAAAAGCGACAAAAGCGACAAAAGCGACAAAAGCGACAAAAGCGACAAAAGCGACAAAAGCGATAAATAAAACCATAAAAAAAACTTCTAGAACAAATCATTCGAGCTGTTCGACAAAATTGAACCGTTCATCTGCTCCATTTTACAAATATGCATATAAGAAATCAGTTTTTGCCCCTGTAAATGTTTCAAAATTTTTGAAGTGCATACCGCCGGGTATTGCAAAGGATGAAAAAACGAAACCAAAGCATATTTATGAAATTATAGATAATGGTGGAATACCTTTTCTAGTATTTGATTATGGGAGCCATGCGGATATTTATAATCAACATTATGACGAAGAAACAAATGATTATGAAATACAGGGTAAGATATTGGAAACAAAATATAGCAGAATTTTTGTAGGAGACAATGAATTAAACGATCCGGACTATGACTTGAAAAAGGGAAGCGGAAGAGGGAACACCATTCTTTTACAAACGGGTAAAGACAAGTATACGTACATTGGCGACGGAATTCGTTCATTTACCACCAAGGATGGAGACGTTATTCAAAAATATTATTCACCAGTGGGAAATAATGCTGTTCCGTATCCTTATGCGGTGGGTCAAAAATATGTGTATTTGATGCTTTATAATCAGTACGAATCCGTTGAAGATTTCGATCTAACAAAAGATGTTTATACCCAATATTATGCACATCTAGATCTTGATAAATTCAAAAATAAAAGTTCTAAGAATTATTCAGTAAAAACATTATTCAAGCGTTTTTATTAAATTACATATTGCCAATCTGTGAATTGGTGGGAGACGACGACGACGGGTTATTATAATTGTTATCATTGTTATCATTTTCATTATCTTCATCAGGAATACTAATCACAAAACTCATTTCATTCGCGTTATTATTATTTATAATTGAATTTGGCGATCCATTATGAAATGATGATAGTAACTGCGGTGTTGATAATTTTGACGGCGGCGTCGACGATGAGGCCGACGACATAATAACATTAGTATTTGAATTATTTGGATCTTGTAATGTAAATTTTGTTAATGGAGATGAAGAAATTGGCGTTTGCGCTTTGGAACTTTTACCTTGATTAACATTTTGTGACAATTGTGTTGTTGGTGTATACATAAGTTGAGCCGACGCTCCGATTTGTTTATTTGGAGTTTGCATGTATGTTATATTGGGAGATTGCTGTTTAGAATTCGAATTCTGATTTACATTCGAATTCGGAAATGAATTGAATATATTTACTGGAAAATCAAGAGGAGCATTATTATTGAAATAATTTATGTTGTCTTGATTATGGAGATCATCTCCCATAACACTCATAGCCCTGCTACCCCCCCCGCTTCTAACCGAATGAGATAAAGATGCCACCGCCGCAAGCTCTTGTTCCAATGAATTAGAATTAACTTTTACTACCGTTAAACCGTTTACAAAATTGGGTTTCTTCACATTTTTATATTTTCCATATTTCAAGTTATATTCGCGTATAATTTCTTGATCAATTACGGGACTTATATCTTGTAAATTTTTTATGTCTGTTTTAATAATTGAAAGCATATCTTTGGCGGTTTGGCGCTGTTCTCGGCATAATGAAAGTTCTATTTGTATTTTTTTATTTATTTGCGTGTACTGAAGAGCACACATTCGGTGAGATTCGGAACGTTTACCAAGTTGAAAATAGGAATCAATCGACTTTATAATTCCTACAAAAACGCTTCCAATACCGAGAATAATATTCATTTTATCATAATTCAAGTCGATACCAGTTATAAATCCAATTCCGCTACTCAATATAATAACAGGAATGTTAATAATGTTTGACAACTTGTTGTACTTTTCATAGGATGCAAGATGCAAAATTCCCAAACTTTCACATTCTTCCGCAGATTGTGCCAGCAATTGTTCTAAATCATTGTTATAAAAAATAACATTTTCATTATTCGTCATTTTTTTTATATCACTCATTCTTATTCTATAAATAATTTATATTATTATAACTTATATGAATATTATTTTATTATTTTAATTAAAATAATAAAATAATTCATTACACGGCGGTGGCGGCATTATGTTAATTAAATTACCATGTCGCATTCAAGCATTCAATTACCGTGTTTATATCGTACTTACATTCCATTAAGAGGCGAGTCCACATGTGAAGGTAAAACGATCCAAAATATAACGAGCGCGTTCCAAAATGTTAAATAATTTCCATATAAACTTGGGTCAATTGCTAAAAAGTTCATAATCGTGGTTATAACATAATCAAATGCAATTGCGGCAAAGACAACAATTAGTTTTATTTTTAAAGATGCCATTTATATATTTTGTAATATTTATTATATTATTATATTTTAATTATTATTATTTATATTTTATATTTTTATTTTAGTTTATAATCTGTATAATCAACATCATATTTTCCAGGAATGCTAGTTGTATCTATATTGTGATAAGAAATAACGGCTGAATGATTATAATTTTTAAAAAACCATTCCACCGTATTTACTGCAACAGTGTTGTCTTTTTTTGATCCACCATTCATATCACCCCCTTCATTCTGAAGAGACACGAAATATAATCCGCTATATGCCGTGTCGTATTGTTCTGTCCAGTTTCCGTTTGAGTCGCGAAGTGCCATCAATTTATTTATGGATTCATCTGTTTTTGCAAGTTCCTGCGAAATTTGAGAATCGTCGGGAGGATCTTTTTTTAAAAAAACTTTCATTTTGCCAATAAACAATATCATTCGTAGAACCCCCCCTTCTTTATATTTTCCATATTCCCCGGAGGTTATCTTTTCTCCATCATAAAGTTCGAATGGTTGTTGGTTGTGAGTATAACACGCATACTTCATAGAAGATAAAAAATTAGTGGCAACATAAAATGGTCCAAAAGAACTTTTAACCGGAGCTTTAAGTAATCCAAAAAATGCCAAATATTTTATTTTTTGAAATTCATCGCCATAATAACATACGGTTGGTGTTTCTAAAAGCCGACCTTTACAATCATACAGGTGCATAATTTCTGGATTTTTGATAAATAAGTTATACGCTGCATAATCAATGTCCATGTATGTTACCTTTTTAAAATTCACAATTTCGCTCGTTACAATCCACCACACGTCATCATGTTTTGAAAGTTGCGGCGGATATTTTAGTTTTTTAAAATATTTTTGAAAAAATAAATAAATGTTTTTTTTACTTTTCGGATCATTTTTTGAAACATTATTAAAAAATCCTCTAAATTTAACCACATCATCATCATTAGAATCTTCATTGTTACGATTCTTGTGTGAAGACAATATTTCTGAAACATGCTCTTCTGCATTCTGCAAAACGCTTTTTCGTTTCGATGAAACATAACTAAAGCTGGGAAATTCAAATACTTTCTTTTTCCCGTTCTGTTGCTGTTGCTGTTTTTCTTGTGGTTGTTGGTGTCTGACCATGAGAAATTCAAGAAATGGAAGTTCGCACGACGTGTTGATTTGATAAATGCATAAACTAATTTGATAAACATCATTATCAACATCATTATCATGATCATCGCGAGCATCGTCATTATCATATGAAGAAGGTTCTGAACTAGGAACATTTGCAATATCAAATAACGAATCTGAATTTTTTGAAAGTTTTGATGCAAATGGATATGTATCTCGATGAATATCGCAATGATTGAAATCATATTCGCCTTCATTCATTTTTTCTAAATTATAGTTTAAAAGTAAATCACTCATGTTATCGTCTTCGTCATTCTCTGACAACCGTTTTTTTTGTTTCGATTTTTTTCCACCACTACTCAAACCAAATGAATTATTATTTTTCGAAGAAAATCCGGGCAACATTTTATTTATTTTTTTAAAAAAAACTTGTATCAATCACACTACTTATTATATTAATATAGTATAATTTTATTATGATTTTAACACTAATATAATTATGATTTCAACATTATAATTATAATAAAATTATAAAAAATAAATACATTAATTACATCTTTTTTCTACGGATCGATTCTTTAATTTTCTCTTCTCTTGTTTCCATTAAAAATGTTGAAAGTTTTTCCGCCTGACCTGCATCTTCCTTGTAAAATGAAAGCAAGGCGCTCATCAGGTTATTTTTATTAAGCGGCGCCTTCACTTTGGTTTTTGAATAGATGAGTTGTCCTCCGTTGATGTCAAAACAATCAATTTCATTATCCTTCATAATATGGAGCAGTTTATCTGTAATTTCTTTTTTTTTATCTTTTCTCTCTTTAATTTCTTTTTGAAACTCTTTAATTTCGTTATCCATTTGAATCCAACCCTTCACGTGTTTTACGAGCTGGTCTTTTGTCTCTGATCCATTTGATCCAGATGCTGATGCGGATGACATTTATAACAATATTATTATTGACTGATAAAAAAATATAGGGTTATCTTTTTATATATTTTTATTTTTTATATATTTACTTACACATCCTTGAAAATTTAAAATTGGAAAACAATAATACCATTTAACTAATATACATAAACCAACAAATCAACAAAACCGCACGCAATTTACCAATCGATCCCATATGCTTCATCAGACCACCACTGCTCAATGCCATCGTCATCAAAATGTCTCGGGTTCGTTTCAAAACAAAACTCGAATTTCTTCATGTTTCGCATTTCGGTTGGAGAAATGTACCATCGAATGGGTGCCGAGTTTCCGAGCTTTTTAATGTTTTTGACTCCGCAAATACCAACTTCGCCGCGCTGCACACCGCGAACATTGTATCGTTTTGGCGCTTCTTCTGCTTCGGTCGGCGTTCTAAGAGGTTTCACTTGTTTTCCAGGAAACAGGTTTGCTTTGACCGAAAGCGCCCAAAGAGCTTCGTTTACGCCGCCGCGTCCATTTCCTAATTGCCATTTCCACGACAATCCATACTCTAGTTTCACGGCATCCAAGTAGACATTTTCAAATTCTCCGACCGTTTTGCAAACGCACAGTTGTTGCGCGCGATTGTACATCAGTCGTTGCAAGAATTCCAGAAATTCTTCTCTTGTTTCGGTTGAATTGTATGGACACAAATAGCCGTAATCGCCATTTTGAAGTTGGAAAAATCCCATTTCTTCTTGTTCTTTTGTCATGGAATCCATCTTGGGAACGGGATGCCAGCTGGTTTTTTCTTCCCATGCGGCCACTTTTTCATGATAGACCTGATCCGAGTATTGGCGATTTTTCGTTTCTTCATTCCAGTCCCATTTATTCAAATCAGACGACTTGCTGAAGATTGGCGCGGCGACAGGAGCACCAGGTCGGATCAAGCTTGTGAATGTCGGGCGCAAATTTTGTTCAAGTGTTTCCTGTTCCACTTGTTCGGCAGTTTTTTCTTTTGATTCTTTTTTCTCTTCTTTTTGTAAAGCATCGTTTGGATTTGGATTAGCGACAGGAGTAGCAGCGGGTCTAGCTTTTTTTAGGGCGGAAGCCCACGACGACGACATGACAAACGATTTGACTTGCCGTGTGAAAACTAAAAATATAAATATTAAAATAAAAAAAATCAATTTGTAAAAAAATCAATTGTTTTTACACCCTTGAAGATTTAAAATGGGACAAAACCCACAAAAAATCAACAAGGTTTGCCTATTTCAAGGCGTGTAAATTTTGGTTTTACTGGTTCGTCAAAACCAGTTGAGGAATTCTTGCTTCTGGATAAATAATTCGGTCTTCCTTTATTATTTATCGCATTATAAGCAATCTTATAGATATTTGTTGCACCATTCACGTCTCTATTCCAATAACCGCATCCGTTTTTACAACAAAGCAGTCCATGGACAATAACGTTTCCGGTTCTATATGGTCTGGGATTTTTTCTAACCATCGTTTTTATACAATTACCTCCTTCACATTTGGAACATTTGCAACTGGTTCTAAATTCATCTACAAGATATGTTTGAAATCCTGCTTTTCTAAACAAGGTTCGCATTCCTTTTCCTTTGGTTGCTTCTTTGTATTTCATATGTTGTTTTTGTTCGTAATCGCCAAAACAGACAACAACCTCTTTTTCATCACCAAAAATGCGTTTGAAATTATTTAACATTTTTTGTTCGCTTTTCTTGGTGTTTCTATAACTTTGTAATCGTAATTTTCTAAAAATATATGTTTCATAAAACGCAAATAACAAACTATTAATTTCACTCTTCTTTTGGATATATTCATTAAATTTTGTTATGTTAAGTGATTTACGATTGAATTTAGATAATTCAGTTTCCCATTCTATTATTGTTTTGCCTTGTATCTTTTCCCTTTTCAATTCAAGTTGTATTTTTGAATACTTCTTTTGCTTGGTTTCTTTTCTTCGCTGGTCTTGTGAGTATCTAAACTGGTTTGCGTCTTTATTATCCGCATCTACACAATAAATCAAGTCACATTTACCCGGGTCTATCGCGACTATTTTCTTATTTTGTAATTGTGTATAATCGGTTAGTTCGTCGATATATTTTTCATTATTCACTCCTTTTTTCATCATCGGTAATTTCTTTCCTACCAAGTCCTTACGAAGTAATAACAAAGAACAACTAATTCCATCTGTTTCTATCATGTGATGAAACTTATAATATTTTTTATGAAAACACATTCGTTCAGTTCTAAAAAAGAATTCCCATATTTTATCTTCGTTTCGTTTCAAATTTCCTTCGGTTAAATAATCACATTTGTTTCCCTGTTTTTTTGTGAAAAGAAGTTGCACTAATGTTGTTGTGTCTAATCTTATATGTTTGGGTATTATTTCATTACGCATGGGAAACACATTACAAGTTGTTTGTTCTTCCTTTTCAACTTGTTTCATCATAGCAATCATACAAGGAAAATAGTCCATAGGGCTACACATCAAATCATAATATAGATTTTTCTTGAATGTTTTAACCGGTATAATTATCTGCCTTTGTAGATTAATCCATGTATGATAAGAAATGTGAGATTTGTATTGGGTTGTTTCCACATTCAGTAAATCGTTTTTGAGTTTTCTTAACTGGTTGCATAGGTTATTTATTTTTGTGTCCTTTTCTTTCTTGGTAATATTCAGTTTCCTTATTTTACTGATAATAAACTTCTTTTTCCAAACCACATTCACATATCGTTCAACATATTCAACAAAATGGTTTTTTATGTTGTTCTCATACATCGTAATAATATCAGTTGTTAAATAATCCAAAATAGTATTCATATGAGTATATTCAAGTGGTTCGTTTTGTATAAGTGGTTCAAAATCACTTTTGTAAAAAGTGGTTAATCTATCTTTGAGTTCTTTTATTTCTTTCTTTGGTGGTCTTCCTTGCGGTTTCTCATTACACATAATTTTCATACACGAATTCACAAATACCTTATCTATAACAGGTAAAGTATTGTATGTTTCATAGTAATCGAGCAAATACAATTTCATAAAGAGTAATACATTAATCACTATTTTATTACACATAATCACTGCATTTGTTATTTTTGGTGTATTTATATCTGGATGTTTCAAAACACTTTTCAGAGAAAGTTTAATTCCTTTGAAAAAGTCATCAGGTGGTTTTTCTTGAATTTCCATCCTTATACTATTCCTAAACATTTTATTTTTAAGTAATTTAACGAACATTAAATTGAAACTATATAAATATAAATTATAATTTAATTATAATACGGAATACACATGCCTCGAAATCCAATAACATTTTTAAATAAAACATATAAAACACAAGGCGAGTTTGAAACGTTCGTAAAAAATCTTATATATGATGTTATTGGCATATGTGATGACATCGAAAATAAACACCCATCTCATTACATTACACTAATTGAAATATTAAAACGACATCCTGATTATATTAAAAAAACACAAAATATGTGTAGGATAAAAATAATGAAAGATAAATTAAATATAACAGCACTGAAACTTATTATTATCAATACAGATAAAACTGAGAATGATATATCGTGGAAAATAGCAATAACCGGAAAACCAAAATCAAATAAAAGTGAGTTAATGTCTGCTATGAGAAGTAGTGTCGATTCACAAATATCAGATTTTAGAAAATGCAACGAACAAAAATGTGTATTATGTTCCAGCACTGATAAATTACACGTGGATCACATTATACATTTTGAAGAATTAGCACTTACTTTTATAAATATTATGGAAAGCAAACAATATAATATACCTAATACATTCGAAGATACGAGTGATGATACACATAGAAGATGTTTTTTAAAAGTAGATTGTAATTTCGAAAATGAATGGAATGATTATCACTATAAACACGCAAAATTAAGAATGCTGTGTCAAACTTGTAATCTTACGAGAAGTAAATCAAAACACAAAAGTTAAACATTAGTAAAACTATAAACATGCGTTCGAATACGCCGTCCATTTTCGGTGAATTGAAAATCCTTACTTTCTATGCTGAATTTTGTCTTCAATAAATGTTTTATTATGGATAACCATGGTCTTTTTATTCTACTCGGTTCTCCGACTGCCTTTAATGAGTTAAATGAAAACCATTTTCTTATTTCTGGTATGAGTTCCATTATTTTGTTTTGAATGTCTTTGTTTGTATCCAACTCGTAAAGTGTATATGTGTTTTTATTTTGTAAATCTAATATGGATATAATTTTATCTATCACTTGTTCCTGCTCTTTTTTATACAACTCACTTTTCAATCTCATAGGCATAATAAATATACTTAACATATGCAAACAATTTTTAAGTATATTACTTATAATTTTTTAATTTTCTTTTTAGTGTAGATGGTTTTCGAATGAATTCTATACTTTCATCTAATCCGTAAGCATGTTGAAAATAATTTTTATAATTTTCAGGTTTTACTCTATCAATAGCATCATGTTGTTCGTTTTGTTTCAATAATTCCAACGCAGTTTTCACTTGGGGTTTAGTAATTTTATAAGATATTGGTTTTCTGTTTCGCCTTGTAAGATTTTTGGAAGTTTCGTATCTTTTTATCCATCTGTGTAATGTAGATTTCTTACAATCAAATATCTTACAAGTTTTTCTAATATTATCTTTATTCTTCAAGTAGTATTTAACAGCAGATATTTTATAATCTTCACTTTTATGTGTCATTCATATAATAAAAACATATTATTATTAATTTGTCCCACTTTAAATCTTCAAGGGTTTAAAATATTTTTTATAATAAAAATTGAAATTAAAAATATTAGATTTCGATTACTTAGCATCATCATATCATCAGATCAGACAAACAAACAAACCGGTAAACAAATTGCGCCTTTTGAAAAAATGACAGAATTCATAAAACGCGCAGCAACATCCGTCTACAATAGCGTTTTCATAAACATAATTGTATACTTTATAATGTGCAATCTAGTGCATCATTATACATCCAGATTGTACATTTACTTTTGCGCGTACAGCACTCTAATGTTTCAGCTGAATAGCTTTCTAATGTCTCCGATTGTAATCATATCACCCCACTGCATGGCGCTCAGGTGGCTCATATTGGAGACCTCAAACACGGTATATTTTCAAATTCTCACCTGTTGTTCATGGATCATTGCGCGCATTTCAAAATAATAAATGAAACAAACTGTGCTGCTCCATTTCACCGAAACATCATAAAACAAAGTTCCTCGAAATACTATAATTTAGTTTTCAAATATAGAAACCCGATTTTTGAGGATAAAATGCAAATTTAAAAAGACAAAAAATGGAAGAGAAACTAAAATTTTGAAACTTTTTTTTAATTTTCGAAATTGGACATAAAAAAATGTCCAAAAATGATTTTAAAAAAAAAGTTTCAAAAAACGAAAACCCTTTTTTTTTGACTTTTTTTTTGAGACATTTTTTTTTTAAAAATGTTATGATAATTCATAATACGATTATTTGTAAAAATGCGGTTGAGACCATAAGAAAAAATGCGATTTTTTGGAGTTTTTCGTATTTTTTCATATTATTTTCGACAAAAAATCATCGAGTTTAAAAAAAAATGGACAATTTTTGGACAATTTTTGGACAATTTTGGACAATTTTGGACAATTTTGGACAATTTTTGGACAATTTTTTAGGACAAAAATCTCAAATTGAGGCATAAATAAGAACAAAAGTCCTAAAATGTTTTAAACAAAAAGTGTTTAGGACATTTTTTTCGACAAAATAATATTAAATAAAACAAAATAGGAAAACAAAATGATGGAGTTATAAAAGATCCCCGAAAATTGGTATTTAGTATTTAAAAAAACAAAAATAAACTATTTTGGAGGTATTTAGTATATTATGATTAGATTTTATATGTATTTTGTTTGTGACTACTAGTGTAAATAAATATTTAATAATAATAATATTATAAATATATATATATATATATAGAATAAGTAAAATAAAAAGGTTTTAAAAATGGTCAAGTGTGGTATTATAGCAAGTGAAACACAGTTTATTATGGACTTGTCAAAAGAAATTTTACAAGGTAATAATAATAAATTGTATTTTGTACCTTTAAGAGAAATGATTAGTAAAAATGGAATATTGCCTGTAGCTCCGAATGGATTAAAAATTTATCGAGAAAGTAATAAATATGAAAAACTATTATCAAAAGCTCCATCAATTATTTTTACTTACTCTTTAGACAATGAGTTTATAAAGCAATTATTAAATGTAAAATCATCTCATTTTCCCAAAATTATTGTATTATCTTCACGAAATAGTTTGTATGACTATCAAAATCTTAGTAAAAAAAATAAATCTAAACTTTCTGATATAAAATTTATTTCTTTTTGGAATTCAAAATTAAAATTGATTGGTGATTTAGGAGCGGGGGAATCAATTGTAAAAGTAGTAAATAAATTAAAAGTTGATGAAAAAAGTAATATTTTATTAGTTGGGTATGGTAAAGTTGGTTCTAAAATTGCACATTATTTAGTGAATGAAGGTTATAATAACGTTGCGGTGTGTGATAGAAACCCTACTAACCTGGTAATAGCACAACATTGCGGGTTACAAATCGGAAAAATAATAGATTTAGCAAAAAATGCAGATTTTTTAATTGACGCGACAGGTAGTAAACAAAATTTTTTAACCAACGAGATATTGGAGTTATTTCGTAAGCCACAAGTAAATGTTATTTCAATTTCATCAAACCCCAATATAACCGTTAAAAATGGATATAAAAATAAAAGTGGAGCAACTTTTCGCGTTGATCCAAGTGCAACTCAAGGCGAAGTGAATTTATCGTATGAAGTCGGCGGTATTTCTCATAAATATAGGAGAGTTTGGGGATTAACAGTGTTATACTTTTGTTTAAATTATAATAAAATATGTGAAAAATTTGATAAGTATTTTTTACCATACGATGGTGCAATTTTCGATAAAAAGTACAAGAATAATTATAGTTTACACGTTTTTAATGATGTAGTAGAAAAGAGTATATCAAGGTATATTTTAAGTGATGATGAAATGTTCGGTGGACCGACACAACAATATTATAGTTCAAATTTTTTATCCGAAAGTGAATTAAGGAGTGTCATAGTTGATAAGGTTGGAATACATAAAAGTTTAAGTCATCCAAGCAGACGTTATGATATATATTACTATTCTAATGGCTCATTTAAAATTAATACTATGGATGGTAATAGTATCCTTGGAACATCAACCGGCACATATATTATAAAAAAAGATCAAAATTATGACATTGGAATAATGGATGTAAAATATACATCTATATATGAATCTCCATATATGGAGTCGGTTTTTAATAAAAAACATCCAAACAGTATTCACAATACGATGGAAGTTCAGTTGGGATATTTTGAGTTACATTCACATGAAACTGATGATGGTAGAAAAGCAAGTGTTTTGGAATACAAGTGTAACAATTTTAAATCAAATCTGCATATGACCACTTACCCTATACCCAAGTAATTTATTTGTATGGACAATGTATGGACAATGTATGGACAATTTATGGACAATTAAATAGGACTTGTTTAAGATTATAAGTAAAAAAATAGGCAAAAAACTAACAAAAAATAAAACAAAAAAGTATTTAGATATAATATAGTATTTATTATATATAGAAAAAATAGGTTATATTTATTTTAATGCCAAAAATAAAAATAAATTATGAGAATATGATATTTTATAAAGTTTATAGTATTATTCCGAATGTAAAAAAAATATTTATAGGGCATACTACAAATATAATACAGAGAAGACATGTATTAAAAAAACAGTCAGAGATTCGATATTCAGAAATGTTTGACTTTATAAATAAAAATGGGGGGTGGAAATTATGGAGAATACAAGAGATAGAAAAATATAATGAATGCAAAACATATGCAGATGTTTTACTTAGAGAGAAATTTCATTATGATGAATTATATAGTATGATGTCAAATGAAAAAAATGGAGAAAAGGAAATTGAATCAACAAAAAATGATAAATATGTATGTATACCTTGTGGTTACGAGTGTTATAAAAAGAAGCATTTTCAACAACATTTAACTACTCGCAAACATATGCTTGTAGAAAAAAATAAAAAAGAAAGTTTACTGTTAGAAATTATTGTTGAGAATGCTGAAGAATGCAAAGAATGCGGAGAAGAAGAATGCGGAGAAGAAGAATGCGGAGAAGAAGAATGCGGAGAAGAAGAAAAACATAATGATAATGATCTTGTTAACGTTGATGAGTATAAACCAAAATATGATGAGAATACTGAAGTAGCAAAAGAAAATATGGATTATGATATTAATAATAATAAAAATACTACTACGGCATTCATGTTGACGCCTACTACATGTTTGATTGAAGCGTTTGATACGGTTGATATGGTTGATACAGTAGACGTTATGGATGTTATTATGAGTACTATACCCAACAACAATAAAAAAAAACAACAATATAAGATTGTTTCGGACAAAAAAGGAGAGCATAAATGCGCGTGTGGAAATGTATATAAAAATATGTCGGGGCTCTGCAAGCATCGTCACACGTGTAAGTTAAAATTGAGTCCGAATGTAGACGCCGTATTCAAATCTCCAGAACTAGTAACGTCGTCATCGTCAACAGAACTAATTGCAAAAACAGCGATGGAAACAACGACGGCAATGACAACAACGGCAATGACAACAACCACGTTAGAAGATGTCATAATACCGGATAAAGAAAAGGATGAAATCATTCTTCAGTTGTTAAAAGATAATGAATCTATGAAGACGTTTATGAAGGAGCAGAACAACATGCTGAAGGAAATGATGCGTCAAATTAATACGAATGCGTCTACTTCGAGCACAATAACGACGACGAATAACATCAAGCAAAAATTCAACATAAATATATTTTTGAACGAGCAATGCAAGGATGCGATTAATATGGGCGATTTTATAAAATCTCTCAAGGTAACATTCCATGATTTAGAAATAACGCGAGACAAGAGTTTGGAAGAAAGTGTCAGTACGATTATGCTGCGAGGACTCAAAGAGTTGGATGTATATAAACGTCCAATTCATTGCACGGATCAGAAGCGGGATGTCATGTATATAAAAGACGAGGAAAAATGGGAAAAAGATGACGGGAATGTGAAACTCAAGGAATCAATAGGCACGCTATCGAAGAAACAAATGTTTACACTAAAGGAGTTGAGAGATTCAGACCCGGAGATAAAAACGAACGATGAAAAGAAGGACCGATTTATTACGACAATGAATCATGTGTGCACACCAATACCCGAACTAAGCGAAAAAAAAATAATCAAATCAATAGGGAAAGAAATATTTATTGACAAGATTGAAGAATGAAAAATGAAAATATATATCTAAAAACAAATGCGAAAATAATTAAACTATATAGAAAATGTGACATTACCAGTGTAGTCGATGTCAGCATAAAAATATGAAGGTTTCGTCGTGTCCTGAATAATCATGATGAAACGCATAGGTAAAGTATATGTTCCAACAGAACGACGAAATCGAACACCGCAACTGCCAAAACCTGACAAATCCATTTTTTGTCCATTATAATACGGTTGACATGATGTTAATAACGGTGGTGATGACGATGATGACGATGATGATGTAAATAAAAAAATGTCTTCGTCTACAGTTTTATATTAATTTAATTTTCATATAACTCTATCCGTGAAACTGTCATCTAGAAGCGGTTTATAGGACTGAATTTTTTTGTACGTGTCTTCATAATATTTCATTTTTATACAGTAACTTCCGATGAGTACAATAAAAAAAACAGATAATGCGATTGATGTTGCAACAACGTCGACCATTTTTTTTGAATAATGTTATATAGTGTATTAAAATTATATTCAATATATATTTAATATATAATTTAATATATATTTACACATCATTTTACATGTATTTTTATACAAATTTTTGGCCGATTGTTCCTGAATTTTTATCAAAATACAAATTATAAGGTAGAATTGGCGCCCCATTAATAGGTAAAGCACCATCGGTGCCTTGGAGATAAGTAAAATTTATTTCATTACCAAAAATCGCTTTTGAGAAATCTGCTCCAGTTAGGTATACGCGTTGGAATGTTATGGAAGGTTGCGGATTCGTTATTGAGAAAGCAGATAAATCCGCTCCTGAGAAATTTGCTTCGTTTAGGGTTACATTCTGGAATATTATATAACCAGAAAATGTCGCTTTTGTGAAATTTGCTCCGGTTAGGTTGACATTCGAGAATTGCATATTCGTCAAACGAGTACCAGTAAAATCAACATTCGTACAATTTGAATTAAAAAAAGACATACCACTAAGTGAAGCATTTTGAATTGTGAAATTTGAATTTGGAAGTGTAAAATCCAAGTTAGTAAATCTTGTTGCAGAAAAATTTACATTATTTAATGATACTATATTATTGTATAACTTAGAGAAGATTACATCACTTAAAGTCATAGAATTTATGTATACATCGGGACCGATAACATACCCTTGAAGAATTGTGTAATTTTCAGGAAAAATGGGTGAGTCCGGTGAGTCCTGCTGTCCTTGTGTTAAATTAGCAGGAGTTATGGTTCCATCACTTTCAGCATATGTAAAATTTGCACCTGTAAAATCAAGATTTTTTCC